>Ga0208048_1000019_pt1 | contig 93259 bp, 90 predicted proteins | sample Malawi_45m_30L_FD_184163 | JGI IMG/M metagenome (GOLD analysis project Ga0208048, IMG submission 184163) | Freshwater microbial communities from Lake Malawi, Central Region, Malawi to study Microbial Dark Matter (Phase II) - Malawi_45m_30L... | ecosystem: Environmental > Aquatic > Freshwater >...
CCTCGAATACGGCAACAGTGACCGCCACCGCTGGCTGCGCAACGTCGTCGCCGGCCAGTTCGTTGGCCAAGGGTTGGTCTCGTTCATTCCGTTCATCGAAAAGATCGCCGGCGAACTGCTCGAGGACTGCATGGGCGACGGGGAAGTGGAACTCGTCAGTCGCTTCTCGAACCAGTTTCCGATCCGTGTGATCTCGAACATTCTCGGTCTGCCGCGGGCCGACGAAGAGCGGTTCGTGGGCTGGTACCAGGCGCTGATTGCAGGGCTGGGTTTCGGTGGCGAGCATCTGGCGCGTGGCATTGCGGCGCGCAACGAGATGTGGAAGTACCTCGAGCCCATCATCGAAGAGCGCCTGCGCAACCCAGGCGACGACTTGCTGTCGAAGATTGCGCTGGCGGAACTCGATGGCAAGCGCATGTCGATGGACGAGGTAAAGGGTTTCATTGCGCTGTTGCTGGCTGCCGGGGGCGACACCACCGACAAGGCGATTGCAAACATGTGGTACCACATGCTCTACACGCGACCCGATCAGTTCGAGGACGTGAAGAAGGACCCGTCGCTGTGGGAGAACGTGTTTGCCGAGATGATGCGCTACGACGCCGTGGTGCACGTGCAGTCGCGCTACACCACGCACGAGGTCGAGATGCACGGCCGTGTCATTCCCGAGAGGTCGCTGATCATCCTTCTTCTCGGGTCGGGCAACCGTGACGAGCGCGTGTTCGCTAACCCCGACACGTTCGACATCCACCGCACCGACATGCACATGGGCCGCGAGAACAGGTCGGCCCGCTACAAGGACAAGTTGCCGGGCCACTTGGGCTTCGGCGTCGGACAACATTTCTGTATGGGGTACGCGATGGCCCGCCAGGAGGCGGTCATCGCGTGTGCTCGGATGATGGAGGTGATGAAGAACCCGCGGCCGAAGTTCGTCACGCACGATGGAATTTCCTCGCCGAACATCGACAGCGGTGGCTTCCGGTCGCCGCAGGAACTGTGGATCGAGTTCGACAGGTGATGCGATGAAGGTGACGATCGACCTTGACAAGTGCATCATGGCGGGTGAGTGCGTGTACAACCATCCGTGGCTGTTCGAGTTCAACGATGACAACCAGGCCTCGGTCAAGGTCGCGGTATTGACGACCGACGAGCAGAAGCTCGGGGCCAGGCAGGCCCGCGAAGTCTGTCCCAGTGGGGCCATCCAACTCGCCGACGACTGACGTCGGCGGTTTACGATCAGAGAAAGTCGCCAAGCGGCGTTCGAGACGGGGGAAATTGTGGGTCAATTGGAAGGCAAGGTCGCGATCGTCACCGGTGCGGGACGCGGTATCGGAAAGGCCATCGCCAAGGTGTACGCCCGCGAGGGTGCAAAGGTCGTGTTGGCGAGCCGCACGCAGGCCAACATCGACAAGGTCGTCGACGAGATCACCGCCGAGGGAAACATTGCGCTTGGTATCGCAACCGACGTGGGCAAGAAGGCCGACATTTTCAACATGGTGGCCAAGACGGTCGAGACCTTCGGTCCAGTCGACATTCTGGTGAACAACGCGCAGGGTTTCGGTACCGAGAAGAACCCGCGGGCATCGACGATTCCGACGCCCCTCGAAGACACCGATGACGAGGAATGGGACTACACCTTCCGCACCGGTGCCTCTGCAACGTTGTGGGGCATGCAGGCCGTGTTCCCGTACATGAAGGAACGCGGTGGGCGCATCATCAACTTCTCGTCGGGGTCGGGCCTCGAGGGCTTTCCGGGTAACACGTGCTACAACGCGACGAAGGAAGCGATCCGCGCTCTCACGCGCACCGCTGCACGTGAGTGGGGCAAGTACAAGATTTCCGTGAACACGGTGAATCCATCGTTGAAGACCGAGGCTTGGGACAACTGGGCGGCGAACAACACCGAATTCGTCGAGGGCCTAAAGGCAAAGATGCCGCTCGGCTTCCTCGGTGATGCCGAAGAGCACGGCGGTCCGTGGTTGGTGTGGCTCGCCAGCAAGGGTGGCGACTACATCACGGGTATGACATTCTTCCTCAACGGCGGTCGCTACATGAACTGATACGTCTCAGAGAAGGGCGTTGAGGTGTGATGTGAGCGTCATCACGAAGCCGTCGCCTGGCGGGCGGATGCGGTCAGCGACGTGGTTGGCCTCGAATTCGTCTTGAACCCGCATGAGGTGAACGTTCTTCCATCTCCGACCGTCACCGACGATCGTGCCCTCCACGTCGAAGGTGGCCCCTCCGAAGACGTCCGCCGAGACGATCATCACGAGGTGTTCGAGGGTGAGACCACCCCTCGGGCGGGGTCGGCTGTTGAGGTCTTTGTTGCGCGGGGTGCAGCAGGGGAGGATCGTGCGCAGCATCCCTGCGTTCTTGTGCACGTGCTTTTCGGCGAAGTCTCCTCGGCCCTGCATTTCGATGAAGGCGCGTCGTGTGGGATAACGAACCACGGCGATGCGGTCCCAGTCGACACCGTGCACCGAGGTACGAACGTCGGCGGCCAGCATGATGTCGGCGCCGATCTTGTTGAGGATCGACGACGGGTTGTACCTGTCGTCCGCCTCACGCCCCGAGATTGGAACGTGCTGGTCCTCGTACCTGGCGATCTCGTGGTACTTCATCAAGTTGACCATGAAGATGGGGCCGTCCTCTTCGGGCGGTCTGGTCGCCAGAAACAGACCGTAGTCCTTGTCGATACGCCCGTAGTCGTGCTGCAGTTTGTGTTTGTCCCCCGACATGGGGTCAACGGTAGCCGTCACGTCTAACGTGAGGAACGTCATGGCGCGCACCCCATCGCCGAAGGGCCACGTGCTGGCCGCACGAAATGCACGTGTCCTCTACGTGCCGTCCACGAAGGCGGCTTCGAGCACGATGCGGCTCTTGTTGGCCGAGGCGAACGGCACCTTTCACCCCGAACGGATTCCGTATCTCGACGGTCCGACCGTGTCTGTGGAGCAGAGTGTCCACAACATGGCGATCAACGGCCTCGTGCACATGGAGTTGCTGACGGCGGCCGAACAGACGGAGATGAAGACATCCAAAGACTGGTGGCGGGTCGCAGCGGTACGGAATCCGTACGCGCGTCTCTATTCGGCATGGGAGAACAGGATTCTTTTTCGCGCGCCGAGCCAGGTGTCGCCCGACGTGTGGTTGGCATGCGCCGACGTGATGAGTGGCGGCAGCATCGACCTGGGTGCGTCGTTTCGGTCGTTCGTGCGCGTTCTGGCCGACCGACCCGAGATCTTTGGGCGCGACTCGCACTTCAAGTCACAGGCATTGCATTTCGACCTGACTCCCATTGACCTCACGCATCTCATCCGCCTCGATCGGGAAGGTGACCTGGCACGTTTTGCCGATGACCTCGGTGGCCGTGTCGGTAAGTCGCTTGTGCCGAAAAGATTGAACGAAGGCCTCGGTATCACGTACCGGGATGTCACCGATGCGGCCACAGCCGACTTGGTTCGACGGATTTTCGCAGACGATTTTGCGCGGTTCGACTTCGCCGACGAGGTCTTTGCTGCGGCCCCGGCCCCCGTCGTCGCCTCACCCCGCGAGACACAAGCGATCATTTACGCACGTTCGCTCACCGTCCGCCTCGAGCAGTTGTCGCGCCTTGCGCGGTATCGCACGACGAGCCGACACGTGGCGGCACAGGCGTTGCGCAATCTCGGCCTGCGCCGCTGACGCGGCGCAGTTCAGGGAGTCGGCGGTGCGACCGATGTTGTTGTGGTTGGCGGCACCGTCGTCGTGGTCGTCGTGGTCGTCGTGGTCGTGGTCGTGGTCGTCGTGGTCGTGGTCGTGGTCGTAGTCGTGGTTGGCGGGGGTCGAAAAAAGGGTCCGCCCCAGCCCCATCGAATGTCGATCGGTGCGCCGAGCGGGGTGCTGCGGACGTCGTCGAGTGCATCGAGGGACGACCGCAACTGTTGCCAGCCATCCCACGCCGAGACGCCCGTTGTCGGACATCCCCCCTTGACTTGTGTGCAGGCCGCTGTTTGAACCGACATGCCTCCGAATTTCACCGTGACGCCGAGCGCCTTGGCTCTCGATGCGATGCGGGCCCACTGACGGGCCTGTGAACCGGTCTTCGTGTGGATTTGCGGTACGACGACGAGGTTCGGTCCGGCCTGTGCCGACACCCAGATGACGTCATCGATCGTCCAGTTGTTGCCGCACACGATTTTGTTCGCTGTCGTTGGACAACCATCCGCCGACCCGAAGTTCCACAGGCGGATCGACGTGGTGGTGCGAACGAATCCATCGACCCACGCGCGTGCCTGGCCTGCCGGACCCCAGCCGGGTTCGAGGTCGTTTGCTGCAGAGATGGTGACGCGGGGGTCGGTGCTTGTCCGCGCCGCGGCAACCATCTCGGCCCATCGCGTGCCGCCCATGAAACCGTTGTACATCGTGAGCCCACCGGAGTTGCTGGTGCCAAGGGCGAGTTCCCATGGGCCGCGGGCACAGCGGGCAAGACCGGCCGCCCACGCACGGGCGACTTGTGTGATGTCGTCGTAGGACATGGCGAGACCGAAGCCGGTGGTGCCACCTTCAATCTGGCGGCCGAAGGACAAGATGATGACACCCTCGCCGACCTTCGTGGCTTGTTCGCACGCGGCCTTCTCGGCGGCGGGTAGAGCGGTGTCGAGTGGAAACACATCCCTGCCCCTGACGTAGCTGCCGATGGCCACGACCCATCGGTCAGAGGCCTTGTCGGGCACCTCCCGCGGATACCACACGGCAGGATCGGTCGGTGCCGCGCCGCCCGGCACGGCTGAATCAGGAACGGTAGCGGTCCGGGACGGGACGATGCGCAGGGTGCGAGAGCGCACGAAACTGCGCGTTTTACTCAACTTGATGGTGAGTCGCACCGAGCAGCGGCCCGTTGTCGACGCAACGATGTTGGGCCCGAGACGAGCGCACTTGCCGCGAACCAGCCACGTGCGCCGGCCGCTCATGGCTGTCGTGACCAGTGAGTCGAGTGGTGTCGAAGAACTGGCCACGAGGGTCGCGGTGTTCCAAGAGAGTCCGAGTGCAGGCGTGGCTTGCGAGCGCACCGGGGCAGGAAACATGGATGCGAGGACCACCACCAGCACAGCCACGCCCCGCCAGCGGTGACGGTTGCCGCGATTACGGATGGCCCACATGACACCCATACGTGCCGTGCAGGTTACCCGTGCGGTGTCCGAAGCCAAGAACGCTCCGTCGTACGCGGGGACACGAATCTCTACGAGGAGTAACGGGGTGCGCGCTTGTCGGCGCGCGCGCGGAGCGTCTCCTGTGCGTCGTCTGAAAAGCTGGCCATGATTTGCTGGCGGTTTTCCATGTCGATGGCGGCCTGCAGTCCGGGGATCTCGAGCGCACTCCACATTCCCTCCTTCGTGAGTGCGACACCGATGGGACTGTTCAGCATGATGTCCGCTGCTTTTGCGTAGGCCCGGTCGAGCAGCACCGTGTCGGGCACGCACTCGATGACAAGACCGATTCGTTCGGCCTCGGCGGCGTCGAAGATACGGCCGGTCAACATCAACTCCTGTGCCCTGGCGGCTCCAACGAGGCGCGGAAGCAGCCAGCTGGTGCCGATGTCACAGGCCGACAGGCCGATGCGAATGAACGCGGCATTGAAACGTGCGGTGCTTGCCGCGATGCGGATGTCGGAACCCAGCACCAATGCGAATCCGCCGCCCGCTGCGGGGCCATTGACGGCAGCGATGATCGGCTGGGGGATCGAGCGCATGTGGGGAATGAGTGAAGCGATGTGTTTCTGGGTCGCGAACGACGCCTCGACCTTTCCGTGCTGCCGGCGTCCGGGCGCCGTTCCGTATCCGCCCAGGTCGAGGCCTGCGCAGAAACCCCGCCCCGCACCCGTGAGGACGACGACGCGCACCGTGGCATCGTCGGCGAGGGCGTCGAGGGTCTCGTGCAGGGACTCGACGAGTTCGCTCGTCATCGCGTTCAACTTGTCGGGTCTGTTCAGCGTGACGAGTGAGATTCCCGGGGACGGCGTGGAGACTTCGATGACGGCCATTCGGTCATCATGTCATGGACACATGCCGCGGTAGAACGAACCGGTAGGTCAGGTTGACGCGTGGCGAGCGGCTCTTCTTGGTTCGGGCCAGGCAGTGTTTCCAGTGGGTCTGGGTCACGCCACTCATGACGAGTAGTGACCCATGGGGAAGGTCCACGCGCGCGGTCTCGCCCGAACTGCGGTGACGGAAATCGAAGCGCCGTTCGTCGCCGAATGAGAGCGACGCGATGATCGGCTTCGGGCCGAGCTCGGGTTCGTCGTCGGCGTGCCATCCCATCGAGTCGTCACCCGATCGGTAGAGATTTGCCAAGACCGAATTGAAAGCGACACCACGAAATCTCGAAGCAAGGGTCGATTCGCAGCGATGCCTCAGTTCGGTGAGAGTAGGTGTCCAGGTTGCGGGAACGCGGCGGACACCCGAGTACGTGTAGGAGACGTCGTCGTCGGCCACCCACGCCGACAGGCGAGGTTCGGCCATCCTCTTGCCGAAGAGGACCAGGTCATGCGACTGCCAGGGAACCTCCTCCATCAGTCGCGCAAGCATCGCGTCGGCCTCGCTGTGGTCGATCCACCTCTCGCTCAGCAAAGCGGATCCATCATGGGGCAGCACCTCGCGCCAGTCGCCGCTGTCCGGGTCCGGGAGGTCGAGTCGCATTGCGACACGAGAATAGAGTGACCAGCGGGGGTTTTCCGTGTCTGAAGTCGACTACAACCCGTTTTCAGGTCGTGACTTCGACGATCCTGCCGCCGCGCACAAGCGTTTGCGCGAGTCGTGTCCCGCCCACCGGTTCAACGGCGCGGGATTTCAATTTGTCAGCCTGGCGCGCCATAACGACGTACTCGCAGCGTTGAAGAACATCGAAACGTTCTCGTCGTTGTGGGGCCAGGGCCCGCATCGCAAGCCGGCAATCGCGTTGTTCAACGATCCCCCGGAACACACCAGGTTTCGTCGCCTCATCAACACGTCCTTCACACCGAGGGCGGCGACGGCCCTCGAGCCGATGATCACGACCCTCGTCGATGAGCTGGTCGACGAGATGCTCGCCGTGCCGTCACGAAGCGGCGATCTTCACGATGCGTTGGCGATGCCTTTGCCCGTCATCGTGATCGCGCGCATGCTGGGCGTGCCCGAGGGGATGCGTGACACCTTCAAAGAGTGGAGCGACTCACAGTTGCAGGGAATGAACGGCACGGACCCCGCACGCGAGGCGCGCGCCCGCCGGGCCCTCGCGGAATACATGTTGGCCGAGGCGGACAAGCGCAGGGCGATCGCCCGCGAAGGAGGCGAGATGCCCGCCGACATCATCTCCGACGTCGTTGCTGCGTCGCTGGACGACGAGCGCCCGATCAGCGACGCCGAGATGCTGTCCCTTCTCACACAGATCCTCGTCGGTGGCAACGAGACGACGACCTCGCTCATCACGAACCTCTTGTGGCGACTTCTCGGTGATCGACGGTTGTGGGAGCAGTTGGTCGCCGATCCCGCGTTGGTCGACGTGGCGGTCGAGGAGAGTCTGCGCTTCGACCCCCCGGTGCTCGGTCTTTATCGCACGGCCACGTGTCCCGTGACGATGTCGGGAACCGAGATCGAGGCCGAAGAGAAGGTGCACGTGCTGTACGCCTCGGCGAACCGCGACCCCGAAGTATGGGATCATCCCGACGAGTTCCGTCTCGATCGCGACCTCAACCGTTTGCGACAGCATCTCTCGTTCGGCTTTGGAACCCACGTGTGTCCGGGCGCGGCGCTGGCGCGAACCGAGGCGCGGATCGCACTGCACAAACTGCTGGCGGCAGCCCCGACGCTGTGCATGGCCGGTGAGCCAGAGCGCATCGAGACGTTCCTACTGTGGGGCAAGCGCACGTTTCCCGTCACGTGGTGAAGAGGAGCTACCAGTCGACCGACGGGTCGTAGACGGCGTTCTGGTTGCCCATGGCGTTGCCGGCATCGGCAACGATCAACTGTCCGGTGATCGAACGGGCGGCAGGTGAGCACAGGAAGATGATGTGCGCCGCGGTCTCCTCGGGGCTCTGCAGCCTGCGGATGGGTGTGTCGTTGATGATGCGCTGGGTGTAGGCGACGACGTCGGGGGAGATGTTGGCCACTTCTTCCTCGCGGAAGCCCTGCGTGTCGACGGGTCCGGGCGCGAGCGCATTCACCGTGACGCCCCGATGGGCGAGATACAGCGCTGCGGTGCGCGTGAGGTTGACCACGCCGGCGCGCGCCGCGCCCGAGTGGATGAACAACGGTGCTCCGCGATCACCGACCTGGTTGTGGACGATGTTGACCACAGAACCGTCTCCGGCTTCCACGAGATCGGGCACGAATCGGCTCATCATGTTCCAGGTACCGTGCAGGTTGAGGTCGACAACGGCGCGGAAACCGCGGTCGGAGATCTGTGAGGGTCGCGCCGGAAACTGACCCCCGGCGTTGTTGACGAGGAAATCGAGTCTCCCGAACGCACCGAGAACGTGGTCACGCAGGGCCTCGACGCTCTCGGTGTTGCGGATGTCGGTCACGAACGACGTGGCGGGTACGCCGCCCTCATGGAGGTCGTGGAGTGTTTTTTCGAGATTGTCCGCGTTGCGTGCCGCGATCGCCACAGATGCACCGAGCGTTGCAAAGCCGAGGGCAGTCGCGCGACCGATGCCGCGTCCGCCACCCGTCACGAGAACCGTGCGTCCCCGAAAGAGACCGGGTGCGAAGGTTTTTGCGGCGGTCTCGGGCGTACTCGTCATGGGGCGACAGTAGCGAAGTCAAGTACGGTACGGACCATGCGTGCCGTGGTGTGCAAGGAGTTCGGACCACTCGATGGTCTCGAAGTCGTCGACCTCGATGATCCACCACTCTTGATCGGACACGTGCGGTTGCGCGTTCTTGCCAGTGGCGTCAACTATGTCGACGGCCTCTTGGTGCAGGGTCGTTACCAAATCAAGCCGGCGGTCCCTTTCGTGCCCGGAATGGAGGTCGTCGGCGAGATCGTGGAGGTCGCCGGTGATGTCGACGCGAAAATTCTCGGGGCGCGGGTTCTGGCGAACCTCGGCTTCGGCGGCTACGCCTCGCACGCGGTGGCGCGGGCGGATCGCCTCGTTGCGCTTCCCGAGTCCATGACAACCGGTCAGGCCGCGAGTTTCCTGCAGAGTTATCTCACCGGCTGGTTCGCCTTCGTGCAGCGTCTCGGAGACGATCCGGCGAACGCGGCGGCCAACGCCGACAGATGGTTGCTCGTGCTCGGCGCGGGAGGGGGCGTGGGTCTGGCGGCCGTCGACATCGGCGCCGCGCTCGGATACCGCGTCATTGCCGCGGCATCGAGCGCCGACAAACGTCAACTCGCCCTCGACCGCGGCGCAGTGCACGCTGTGGATGTGTCGCTGGGTGATGACGCCGTCAAGGAGGCAGCAAAGGACCTCTCGGGTGGAGGCATCGACGTTTTGTACGACCCCGTCGGGGGCTCACTGGGTGAGGTGTGTCTGCGGGCTCTTCGTGAGGACGGCAACTACCTCGTGATCGGCTTCGTGGGAGGTATCCCGAAATTGCCCGCCAACCAGATTCTTCTCCGCAACCGCCGCGTGACCGGTGTCGATTGGGGGGCGTGGGCGACGCGCAATCCCGAGGCGAACACGGCCATGCTGCGCGAGGTCATAGGTCTCATCGGTGAAGGGCGTTTGTCGCCGGTCGAGCCCGCGGTCTACCCGTTGTCACGCGCGGCCGATGCACTTGCCGACCTCGACGCGCGCCGGGTCGCCGGCAAGGTCATCCTGCTTCCCGACTGACGAACCCCGACAACTAGGGTTGAACCATGGCAAAACAGAGACCGTTCAGGTTCGGCGCCAAGGCGAAGGTCGCAAACAACGGCAAGGAATGGGCCGACATCGCAAGGCAGGCCGAGGACCTCGGTTACGTCAGTTTGCAGATCGACGACCACTACACCAAGCAGCTCGCCCCGATTCCCGCGATGATGGCGGCGGCGTGCGCCACCTCGACGCTCAAGGTCGGCACCCTGGTCGCAGGAAACGATTTCCGCAACCCGGTGGTGTTCGCAAAGGAGGCAGCGACGATCGACGCGTTGTCCGGTGGGCGCTTCATGCTCGGCCTCGGTGCGGGCTGGATGAAAGAGGACTACACGATCACCGGCATCGAACAGGACGACGCGATGACGCGCATCCACCGCATGGAAGAAGCCATCGACGTGATGCGCGGACTATGGGGGGCGGGCCCCTTCTCGCACGCCGGTCGCTTTTACAGCGTGTCGGAGATCGATGCGTGGCCGAAACCTGTTTCGGGCATTCCGATCATCGTCGGCGGGGGTGGAGAGAAGTTGCTCGCCATGGCGGGTCGCAAGGCCGACATCGTCGGTATCAACCCGAAGATCGTCGGGCGCTCGATCAATCCTCGTTCGATGGCAACGGCCGCCGCCGACGTAGTCGACGAAAAGATCCGTTACGTCAAGGCCGGGGCGGGTGACAGGTTCGACGAGATCGAACTCTCGCTGCAGGTCTTCGTCACGGTGGTCACCAACGACCCGCAGGGGGTCGCGGAGAAATATGCGCCGGCTTTCGGTCTACCACCAGAGGTTGTGCTGACCGCGCCGTATTTCCAGATCGGCAGTGTGGAGCAGATCAAGGAGAACCTGATCGCACTGCGCGAGCGATGGGGTATCAACTACATCGCTTTCCAACAAGATGCGACGGCAGCAATGGAACCGGTGGTTGCCGAACTCAGCGGGCAGTGACGCCGAACCCGCGTCTTGCGCCGTTCGGCACGACGATCTTTGCGGAGATGTCGGCCTTGGCGGCCGAAATCGGTGCCGTGAACCTCGGGCAGGGGTTTCCCGACAGCGACGGTCCCGCCGAGGTGCTCGACGCCGCCGTCGATGCGATTCGCTCGGGCCTCAACCAGTATCCGCCCGGGCCGGGAATGCCCGTGTTGCGTTCCGCGGTCGCCGACCATCAGCGACGGTTCTACGGGGTCGACTACGACATGGATACAGAGGTGCTCGTCACCGCGGGTGCGACCGAGGCGATTGCCGGGGCGATGCTGGGTTTGTTGCAGCCCGATGACGAGGTGATCGTCTTCGAACCGATGTACGACAGTTACCAGGCGTGCATCGCCCTGGCGGGAGCGCGCGCCGTACCCGTGACCCTGCGTCCGCCCGACTACCGACCCGACATCGATCGTGTACGGGCGCTCGTCGGGCCGCGCACCCGGGCGATTCTGGTCAACTCCCCCCACAACCCGACCGGCATGATGATGGACGAGGACGAACTCGGCGCCATCGCAGAAATCGCCGCGGAACGCGGCCTCGTGATCATCTCCGACGAGGTCTACGAACACCTGGTCTTCGACGGATTCAGGCACCGCAGCATGGCCGAGTTCCCCGGCGCACGTGAACGAACGCTGGTGATATCGAGCGGCGGCAAGACCTTCCGCACGACGGGTTGGAAGATCGGCTGGGTGTGCGGGCCTCCACACCTCGTTGCAGCCACTCGAGCGGCCAAACAGTTTCTCACCTACGTGAATGGCGCCCCGTTCCAGCCGGCGATTGCGCGTGGTCTGGGTCTGCCCGACGAGTACTTCCATGGCATCGCCGACGACTTGTGCGAGCGACGCGACGAACTCGTGCCCGCCTTGTGTTCGGTCGGATTCGAGGTGTTCCCGACACGGTCGACGTATTTTGTGACAGTCGATGCGGCACCTGTGATCCCGGGTATGGATGGCAGGGAATTCTGTCGGCGCATGGCCCACGACGCCGGTGTCGTGGCGATTCCGAACGTGGTCTTTTATTCGGAGGCAAACAAGGCTGCGGGTCGCAGCCTCGTGAGGTTCGCCTTCTGCAAGCGTCCCGAGGTGATCGCCGAGGCGGTCGAGCGCTTGCGAGGGTGGAAACCGTGAAGGTCGCTGCGATCCAGCACGACATCGTGTGGCTCGACCGCGACGCAAACTTCGCCCGGCTCGAACCGATGATCCGCGAAGCGGCCGCCGCCGATGCCCGTCTCGTGGTCTTGACCGAGATGTTCTCGACGGGGTTCGCAATGGGAGACGAATGGGCGGCTCGTCTTGCCGAACCCCGCGGCGGTGTGTCGTCGCAGTTCTTGTGTTCGGTTGCAAGAACCCACGGGGTCTGGGTGGCCGGATCGTGTCCCGAACGAGCCACGGGCTCGTCTTTGCCGGCAAACACTCTCGTGATTGCCGGCCCTAACGGGGAAGTGCACAGATACGAAAAGATTCATCCCTTCAGCTTTGGGGGCGAGGACAAGTATTTCCGCGCCGGGTCGGGTCATCTCACCGTCGACATCGAAGGGGTCGCGGTCAGTGCGTTCGTGTGTTACGACCTGCGCTTTGCGGATCACTTCTGGGAACTGGCCGGCTCGACAGACCTCTTCATCGTGCCCGCCAACTGGCCCGCGTCGCGCGCCGAGCACTGGACGACGCTGCTCAATGCGCGTGCCATCGAGAATCAGTCCTATGTGCTGGGCGTCAACCGCGTCGGCACCGGTGGATCACTGCGGTACGGCGGGGGCTCACGGATCGTGGCCCCATTCGGCGAGTGCCTCGCCGAGGCGCGTGAGGTGGAAACGATCCTGTATTCGGATGTGACGCACGATCGTGTCGTCGAGACGCGCGATCGCTACCCCTTTCTGCGCGATCGCTGAGGGCTCAGCGCATTTTGGGCCAGTTGGTGAATCTCTCGAGAGCGGCGAGGGTGGACTCCATCGAATCGGGGTGCACGGGGTGGGAAATCAGGAATCCCTGGGCTTTGGCGCAGCGCAGGTCTGCCAGCGACTGCAACTGGCGAACGCTCTCGACCCCCTCCGCGACGGTGTCCAGGCCGAGGGCCTCGGCCATGGCAATGATCGTCTTGACGAGCGAGCGTGAATGTACGTCGTCGGCCAGACCGGAAATGAAGGCGCGGTCAATCTTGAGACGCTGGATGGGGAACCGTTGCAGGAGCGACAGGGATGAGTACCCGGTCCCGAAGTCGTCGATGGCGACCCGCACACCGAGTGTGTTGAGACGACGAAGCGTGACGAGAGCCTGTTCGGGCTCTGCCATCATGACGCCCTCGGTGACTTCGAGCCACAACTGCCGTGGCTCGATGCGGGACCGCGTCAAGGCCTCGCTCACCACCGACGTGAAGTTCGGGTCGTGAAGCTGACGCGGCGAGACGTTCACGGACATGGACGCCGAATCAGGGCACACCCCGCGGTCGATCCACTCGCGCAGATGGGAGAGTGCCTCGAGGAGTGCCCACGCACCGATCGGCACGATCGTCCCGGTTTCCTCGGCGATGGGTATGAACTCGGCCGGTGACACGGTGGTGCCGTCCTCTTGTTCCCAACGCATGAGTGCCTCGAAACCCACGACATCACCGAGCGTGATGTCGATGATCGGCTGGTGGACCAAACGCAACTCGCGTCGTTCGAGCGCGCGATAGAGGGCCGTTTCGACGGAGAGGCGTTGTGTGACGCGCTCGAGCATCGACTCGTCGAAAACTGCGATGCAGTTGCGACCCGCGTCCTTGGCGCGGTACATCGCCGTGTCCGCATTGCGCAGCAGCTCCTCGGCCGTCAGCGAACCGGTCGGGGAGGCGATTGCAACGCCGATGCTCGCCGAGACAAAGACGTCTCCCGGCTGCACCTGTAGCGGTTCGTGGAAAGCGGCGAGCACGCGCTCGGCGAGATGTACGGCATCACCCGTCGCGTGCGACTGCGGGTCGAGAACGACGAATTCGTCCCCGCTGATCCGCCCAACCACGGTGCGTTCGGGAAGCATGCTGCGAAGTCTGCGTGCGACCGCCTGCAACACGTCGTCGCCCACCCCGTGGCCGAGGGAGTCGTTGATGTTCTTGAACCTGTCGACGTCGATGAAGAGCACCGTCGGTCGTCTGTCGGACCGCCACGCGCGATCGAGGGATTCGGCGATGTGGTCGAGCATCAGGCTGCGGTTCGGGAGACCCGTCAACGGGTCGGTTTGTGCCATTTCGAGGAGCACGGCCTGCGAGCGCGCGTTGTCGCGAATGGCTTGGGCGACACGCGCGGTGACCCCCACGGCGAGAACGAACAGCGACACGGTCCGCACCATTCGGTCGAGCCCGTCGGCGGGGTCCATCGTCGAGACGACGACGAGCGGGATGGTGAGGGCGAGTGTGGTGAGAATGAGGCGTCCCAGAACGGGCCGACGCGAACGGATCGATCCACGGTGGTTGAGGCCCCGCACCGACGGGTGCACGAAAGTGGCCGACGCGAGAAAGAGGGATGTCACGTACGGGGCATTCGAGAAACGGGTGGCCACCTCGAGATGGCCGGACTTGTCGATGGCATAGAGGAGGTCGCCGAGGAGCGAGAGCCCGATGGCGCTCGCGAGCATCCAAACCGCCACGGTGCGGTCGGCGTCGGAGAACAGCAGCGAGGTGAGGAGGAACAGCACGATGGTGCTGACCGCGAGGGTGACCCCGCGCAGGCCCGTGACGACGTTCGGCTCGACAATCGCGTCGATGGACGGCTCGATCAGAAGCACCCAGATGAGGATCCAGGTGCCGAGCGAGACGATCAGCGCGTCGCCGAGCGACCTGACGAGTGACGTGCCGCTGCGACGAACTGTCACCAAGAGGAGAGCGATGGCGAGTGTCACCTGCACGGAAAGAAATCCCGATTCAGAGGCAATCTGCCAACCGCTGCCGCTGCCCACGGCACCAAAGATCTGGGCCGTGGTCGAAAACACCGCAATGGCCAGCACAAACGCCCACGTCGAAGCAGGCGGGCGGTGTGTGGCGAGCCCGGCGACGACCCCGATCGCTAGTTGCACGGTCGCCGCGAGGTAGATGACGTCGTTGGCACCCGCGTCGTCGATCAGGGTATGCAGAAGTCCTGCACCCAGGCCGACGGCGACGAGAACCCAGGCGATGCGTGAAAAGCTTGTGCGCACTGGGTTTTGAGCGTACACATGCCTGCTTTGGCGGGGGTGGATCGCCTAGTCTCTGGGTGGGCGGAGCTCGACCCGACTTGAGCCCCTCCATGCACGTCACCCGACATTCCGCGGTTTTTGACCCGACGTTGATCGATCGTCTGTGGGCGCTCTACTCGCGTGCCTATCTGCCCGTCGTGGAGAGCACCGTGACCCACGAGATGCTCGACCGTCAGGAATTCACGCTGCAGTTGCGTTCGTCGGTCAACCGCGTGTGGGTCGTCTGGGAAGGAGCCCTTCCGGTGGCAATGACCGTGATCTCGACCGATGTTCGCGCGACGCGCTGGTTGTCGGAGCATTTTTTTGCCAAGAATTTTCCCGAGAGATTCGCCGCCGGCCAGGTGCACTACGTGGTTTGGGCGATCGTCGACCCCGACTACGTGGCGCGCGGGGCGGTCGTACACCTCGGCAAGCATTGTCTGGCCGTCGAGGCCGAGGAGGGTGCGCTTCTCGTTTTCGACACCCCGGAAGTCAACCAACCCAGGGAAACCGGAGGGTCGGCGGAACTGCTCTTGCGACTCGCCCGTATGGTCTCCGACGCCGACTTGGTGCCGATTTCGGTGCAGAGGTACTACGCGATCAGTTTCCCCACGCAGTCCCGCTACCGTGATGGAGCAGATGTCGAACACGTTCTCCAGCGCCCGATCAGTTGACGTCGTCGTCCCGGGCGCCCACTTGATGGCGGACCTGCTCGGTCTGCGTGACGGCAATCTTCGGATGGTCGAGCGCGCGTTCCCCGACACCGATGTCTCGGTGCGCGGCAACGTGATCCACCTCGAGGGCGGTCGAACCGAGGTCGTTGGCCGACTCTTTGAAGAACTCGTCCGCCTCCTGCAGTGCGGTGAGCCACTCGACGAGACGGTTGTCGGACGCTCGATCGACATGGTGCGCAGTGATCAGCTCCCCAGCATCGTGCTTTCGGACGAGATCGTTCGCGTGGCAAAGGGCCGTTCGGTCAAACCCAAGACGGCGGGCCAGAAGCGCTACGTGGACGCGATCCGGGAGAACGTCATCACCTTCGGCATCGGACCCGCGGGCACGGGCAAAAGTTGGCTGGCAGTCGCCATGGCCGTGCAGGCCCTGCAGGCCAAGCAGGTGCAGCGCATCATTCTGACGCGTCCCGCCGTCGAAGCCGGTGAGCGTCTCGGCTTCCTGCCGGGTGACCTGATGGCGAAGATCGATCCGTACCTGCGCCCTCTCTACGACGCGCTCTACGACATGCTCGAACCTGAGGCGGCCGCACGACTCGTCGAACGTCAGGCGATCGAGGTCGCCCCGCTGGCGTTCATGCGAGGTCGGACGCTGAACAACTCCTTCATCATTCTCGATGAAGCACAGAACACGACTCCCGAGCAGATGAAGATGTTCCTCACGCGTATCGGCTTCAATTCACGCGTTGTCGTCACCGGCGACATGACACAGGTCGACGTCGCCCAGGGCAAGAGTGGATTGGTGGACCTGGAGCGGATACTCACGGGAATCGATGGCCTCGCCTTCGTGCATCTGGGCAAGGGCGACGTCGTACGGCACCGAATCGTCGCCGACATCGTCTCGGCGTACGAGGACGCCGGCCGGGACTGACCAACGATGGTGGGCTTTCTGTCACGTCAGCGTCGCGCGCGTCGCATCGGTGGCGACGGGGCAATCCAGGTCTTTTGTGCCGACGAACAGTCCGACATCGCGATCGACGTCGACAACTGGCGCCGTCTCGTTGGCTCGGTGCTCGTTGCAGAGGGTGTTCGGGGCGTGGCTGAGTTGAGTCTCTTGTTCGTCGATGAGGCAACGATCACCGAGATGAATCGTGTGCACATGGAAAAAGACGGACCGACGGACGTGCTGGCATTTCCGATCGACGCGGTGGTCGTCGCGGAATCACCCGGGCCCGGGCGCATCTCCCGCGGCCCCGACCGCGCCGAGGTCGACGCCGACGACCACCCCTTGTTGCTGGGCGACGTCGTCGTGTGCCCCGCCGTGGCTGCTCGTCAGGCGCCCACGCATGCCGGAAACCTCGTCGACGAACTGGCTCTTTTGATCACGCATGGAGTGCTGCATGTGCTCGGTTACGATCATGCCGATGACGTCCAGCGGATCGCCATGCAGCGACGCGAAACCGCGTTGCTCGAGGAAATCCACTGGGGAGGACCCGCTCCCGTTGGTTTTCGGATCGATCATCTCGAGGATGGTCCGGTGAAATGAAGTGTTGATGTCGAGTATCGCCCTCGTGGCGGCGGCCCCGACGGGTGGGGACTGGGGAATGCTGACAGCGATCCTTCTCCTCCTCGTCATCCTGATTTTTCTCGCGGCCGCCGAAATGGGCCTGTCGAAGATGACAAAGCCGAAGGCGGCCGCGATGGCCGATCAGGGCCTGAAGTCGGGGCGCGCATTGTCGCGTCTCGTCGAGGATCCCGCGCGTTGGGTGAACCCGATTCTTCTCACGGTCAACGTCTGTCAGACGGTGCAGGCGACCCTCACCGGTGTCGTGGCCGGCAGGCTCTTCGGGGCGGCCGGCGTGGTGATCGGTATTGCGGCAAATGTCGTGGTGTTCTACGTCCTTGCCGAGGCGGTGCCGAAAACCTACGCGGTGATCTATCCGGAGAAGGCGGCGTTGCTGGCGGCGCGACCCGTGTGGACCCTGGCGAACTTCTGGCCCCTGCAGTTCGTGTCACGGGGTCTCATTTCTCTCACGAACATGATCGTGAGGGGCAAGGGCCTGCAGCAGGGCCCGTTCGTATCCGAACAGGAGTTGCTCGGCATCGTCGAGGCCGCCGCACAGGATGAGATCATCGAGCATGAGGAAAGAGAGTTGATCGAGTCGATCATCGAGTTCGGTGACACGGTGGTTCGCGAGGTCATGGTCCCACGGCCCGACATGGTCACCATCGACCACGGTCTGACGGTCACCGGGGCGCTCGACGTCGCGATCACCGAGGGATTCAGCAGGCTTCCTGTGGTGCGCGAGTTTGACGACGACATCGACGTGGTGGGCCTGGCCTTCGCGAAGGACTTGATGCGCGCCGAGCGTGAGGGTCGCGGGGCCGAGTCCATCACCTCTCTCGTTCGCAACGTACGGATCGTTCCGGAGAACAAGCCCGTCAGTCGTCTCATGCGTGAAATGCAGACCGACAAGTTCCACATGGCCGTCGTCGCCGACGAACACGGATCGATCGCGGGCATCGTTTCGCTGGAGGACTGCCTCGAGGAGCTCGTGGGGGAAATCGTCGACGAGTTCGACCAGGAAGAACAAGGAATAAAACATCTCTCGAACGGTGACTATCTCGTCGTAGGCAAAACATCCGTGGGCGATGTGAACGATCTGCTCGACATCCGGATTCCGGATGACGACTGGGACACGATTGCGGGCTTCGTGTTCAACGTTCTCGAGCATGTTCCCCGGCCCGGTGAGTTCGTCGACCATGACGGCTGGCGGTTCGCTGCCGAGACGGTCGAGGGCCGTCGCATTGCCGTTCTACGCGTGTCGGCAAGACCACGCACCGACTAGTTTGATTCGATGGAAATCTCGCTGTCGGGCCGCGTTGCCCTCGTCACGGGTGCATCCAAGGGCATCGGTCTGGCAATCGCCAAGACGATGGCCGAAAGCGGGGCCAAAGTCATGCTCTCGTCGCGTAAAGAGGACAAGCTGCGCGCAGCGGCAACGGGCATCAACGGAGAGACCGACGTGTTCGCGGCAAACGCAGGAGATCTGCCTGCGGCGTCGGCGTGCATCGACGCGACACTCGAACGGTTCGGTGCGATCGACATTCTCGTCAACAATGCCGCGACGAATCCCCACTTCGGCAAGACACTCGGAGTCGACGAGGGACGTTTCGGCAAGACCTTTGACGTGAACCTGAAGGGGCCACTCTTTTGGACCCAGATGGTTCATGAGCGCTGGATGAGCACCCACCCGGGGGTGATCATCAACATCGCATCGGTTGGTGGCATGCGCGCCGAGATCGGTCTCGGTGTCTACAACCTCACCAAGGCGGCACTCATCCACATGACGCGTCAGTTGGCCAGCGAAATTGGTCCGTCGCGGGTGGTCGGTATCGCACCCGGGTTGGTGAAGACCGATTTCGCCGCCGTACTCGTCGACAACTTCGGTGAAACGCTGGCCGCACGTCTGCCAACGAAGCGTCTCGGCGAGCCACAGGACATCGCAAACCTCGCCGTGTTTCTTGCGTCGGATGCCGCAAGTTGGATCACCGGCGAGACCTACGTCATTGACGGCGGAGCAGGGGTGGCCGGTCCGGCCTGAGCGTCATACACCCGCTGCGATTGCGTGGCGAACGAGAGGTCGGGCACCGACCCCTGATGTCGAAACGCAACCCGAAATTTCATCGCGACGACGACAGGTCGTCGACGAGCGCGCGACGCAGCACCTTTCCGAGCGTCGTGCGGGGAAGGGAATCGACGACCACCAGCTGACGTGGCGCACAGAAACGAGGCAGAGAGTCGGCGACAAAGTCCCGAAGATCTTCCAACGTGGGGACCGCGTCGCCGTTCTTGACCACCCATGCGACGACGCGTTGGCCCCACACGGGATCATCCACTCCCGCGACGGCACACTCAGCGACGAGTGGATGTCGAGAAAGGACACGTTCGACCGAGTCCGGCCACACGTTCTCACCGCCCGTGATGATCATCTCGCCGCGACGGCCGTCGACGAGCAGAAGACCGTCATCGAAACGACCGACGTCGTTGGTGTGCAGCCAGCCGTCGGAGTCGACGGGCGACTTCACCCCCCGGTTGCGGTAACGCGACATGATCATCGGACCGCGCAGCAACACCTCTCCGTCGGCGGCGATGTCGACGCTGACACCGGGGATCGGGCGGCGGTTGTAAACGACTCCTCCGCACGACTCGGTCAGTCCGTACGTCACGGTGACGTTGTCGGCGACGGCAGCAGGTGGTCGTGCCCCGCCGAGAAGGATCTGTCGAAACGTTGTTGTCTCGATGCGAGCCATTGCGGTTGCCACGAGCGACACGTGGGTGGCGCCGCTGGTGGTTGCGGACTCGGGGTCGAACCCATCGTGGATCGTGAGGTCCGCGCCGGTGTGCCACGCGCGCGTGAGAACACCAAAGCCACCCATGTGAGCGAGGGGAAGGCATGCAAGCCAGTGCGCCTCCGCGCCGGTGCGCAGGGCTGCAGCCGAGGCAAGTGAAGCGGATCGAAGGCCCGCGTGAGTGTGAACCACACCCCTTGGCGGGCCCGATGTTCCGCTCGTGGCAATGACGACGGCATCGCCGTCGTCCATCGGTTCGGCGGCGCGATCGATGAGGCTGCGTCCCGTCGCGTCGACGACTCTGTGCACACCGAGGTCGCGAAGAAGATCCCGTCGTGCCGTGTCGGGCAACCGCTGGTCGACGACCAGCACTGCATTTGCCGCATCCCATTCACGTCTCACGCTCTCGGCGATCGCCGCCGATGCGGCGAGATCCAGAGCCACGAGTTCACGCACGCTCACAGCGTAGGGTTGGCGCCGTGAACCCGTGGATCGTTGGTGCGCGGCCGAAGACACTTCCGGCCGCGGTGGTGCCCGTTGCCGTCGGGCTGGCGGCCGCGGCGGGGTCCGACGATGCGCGTTGGTGGCTCGGTACCCCGGCGTTGGTCGTCAGCCTCGCACTGCAGATCGGCGTCAACTACGCCAACGACTACAGCGACGGCATTCGTGGTACCGATGAGGTGCGTGTCGGGCCGTTGCGACTCGTCGGGTCGGGGCTGGTGGCCCCACGGAAGGTCAAATTCGCCGCCTTCGCCGCCTTGGGCATCGCCGCTGTTGCGGGTCTGGTCATTGCTCTGGCCACCTCGTTGTGGTTGCTCGCCGTGGGTGTCGCCGCGATCACCGCGGCGTGGTTCTACACCGGGGGAAAGAACCCCTACGGCTACATGGGCCTAGGCGAAGTGTTCGTGTTCGTCTTTTTCGGTTTGGTGGCCACGGTGGGCTCGACATTTGCAGTCACCGAAAGACTTCCGAGCCTGTCGTGGCTGGCGAGCGTGCCCGTTGGTTGTCTCGCATGTGCTCTACTCGTCGTCAACAATCTGCGCGACATTCCGACCGACACGCTTGCAGGCAAGAAGACGCTCGCGGTGCGCCTCGGAGATCGACGAACGCGAGTCTTCTATTCGGCGCTTTGCGTGGTGGCCGGCGTGTTCGTCGTCCTCACAGGGGTTCAACGACCGTCGGCGGTGCTCGGGTTGCTCGGTCTCGTCGCTGTGGGCCCCGGGCTCGCGGCGGTGCGTGGCGGCGCACAGGGACGCGACCTGATTCCCGTACTCGGCGCGACCGGTCGCGCGCAGATGATGTTTGGACTCACGTTCGCCGTTGGGCTTCTCATCGGCGCTTGATTCAGCGCAGGAAGGCGCTCAAGAGTGCGGCGAAATCCGCCGATCTCTCGAAGGGGACCGCGTGTCCGGAGCCGGGCACCTCGACGTGACGCGCGTTGTCACCGATGCACTCGACGAGTCGTCGGCCGAGCGCCGTGAACTTTTCATCGTTTTCGCCCGTGACGACAAGCACCGGCATCGAGAGGGTGTGCAGGCGGTCCCAGAGCGGCTCTTGGGTGCCCGTGCCGGCGGATTCGAGGCTGGTGGCAAGGCCCTCGGCGGTGTTCGTGGCGCGCACTTCGGCATCGTGTTTGGTCACGGCGAGGGAGGCGAACATCGGTTGCGCGAGCCATTCGGTGAGAAACGTGTCGACGCCGACGTTCAGAAGGTGTGCAGCAAGGGCTGAATCGGCGGCGCGGCGGGTGGCGCGCTCGTGCGGGTCGTCGATGCCCGCGGTGGTGCTGCAGACAACGAGATGCGACACCACTTCGGGGTGGGCGAGGGCGACGTGAAGGGCAATGCGTCCACCCATCGAGTAGCCGACATAGGCGCCCTTGCCGTATCGACGAGCCAAATCTTGGGCGGTCGTTGCGAGGCCGGACACGACGCTTGCCTCACTGCCGTGTCCGGGGAGATCGGGCGCGTCGATCGGCGTGCGCGTCGTGATCGCCTCCATGATCGGAACCCAGATCGCCCCACCCTGTGTGAAACCGTGGAGAAGAACGATGCGGCGCGGAATCATTACCAGTGGTGGTTCATCCAGGGGGGAGGGACTTCTCGTGCATCCGTCGCAGCGCACGCACGAACACCTCCACGTCCTGTGCACCGGGAATGGTCCATCGTCCGTCGATGACGAAGGTGGGAACCGCGGTGATGCCGAGTTCGCCCGCCCCGATGATGTCGCGACGCACTTCGACATCACCCTCGTCGGAATCGAGCCATGCTTCGGCTCGCCCGCGGGGTATGCCTGCGGACTGCGCAGCCCCGAGGAGGACCTCGTCGTCGGCGACGTTTTCACCGTTCGTGAAATACGACTCCAGAAGGTGTTGTTTCATGGCGCATTGTGCCGCAGGCCCATGGTGAGTGAGGGCGAGATGCAGCATGCGGTGTGCACGCAAGGTGTTGGCCCGAACCGCCCTGTCCATACGAAAGGTGATGCCCGCATCAGCAGCGACGCGTGTCACATGGTCGAGGATTTTTTCCGCCTTGTCTGGTCCACCGAACTTCTTGGCGTAGGCCTCGGCGACGGGGCTGGACCCGCCGACGGGGGCGCTCGGGTCGAGTTGGAACGGACGGAACGTCACTTCGAGGTCGAGTTCTGTACCCTCATCTGTGAGGCTTTGAACTGCATCCTCGAAGCGTTTCTTGCCGATGTAGCACCACGGGCACACGACATCCGACCAGATCTCAACCTTCATGACACACACGATAGACCTCCACCCCACAGCCGACGCACAGGCGACCTTCTGTGCGACGTTGGTCGATGAGTGGGCTCGTATCGGGGTGAAGTTCGCCTTCGTCGCACCGGGTTCCCGGTCGACACCGATGGCCCTCGCGCTGGTCAACGATGGTCGCATCCGCACCGAGGTTTTCCTCGACGAACGGGGTGCAGCCTTTGCGGCACTCGGGTCGGCGCTCGTGAGCGGCACACCTGCGGTGGCGTTGTGCACGTCGGGTACCGCGGCGGCACACTTCCACGCGGCCGTCATCGAGGCCCATCTCTCGGCCGTGCCGATGATCGTCTGCACCGCCGACAGGCCGCCCGAACTCCGCGACGTCGGTGCGGCCCAGACAATCAACCAGACGGCGCTCTACGGGGCGTCGGTGCGCTGGTTCCACGACCCCGGTGTGGCGTCATTCGATGCTGCGCACACCTGGCGGGCTCTTGCCAACCATGTCGTGGCGCGAACCACCGGGCCGGTGCCGGGGCCCGTGCACCTCAACCTGCCGTTCCGTGAACCCCTACTCGGCAAAGTCGCCAGCCTGCCCGCGTCGCGCTCGCACGACGGACCGTGGTCGGGTCACCTGCACGCAAAATCGTTGCTCACGGATTGGGAGATCGACGACCTGGCACAGCGGCTTGCCGGGCGTCGCGGTGTGATCGTCGCGGGTGATCCGGGATGTGGCTATGCGATCACGGCCTATGCCGGAGCGGCAACCGTTCTGGCTTCGGTTCTCAACTGGCCCTTGCTCGCCTGTCCCCGCAGTGGAACACGGGCCATGGGTGGCAACATCATCAGCCATTTCGACGGCATCGTCAGGTCGCCGTTGGCGGCCACTGAACTCGCCCCCGAAGTGGTCCTGCGATTGGGTGCCCCACCGGCCTCGAAGGTGCTCGGTCAGTGGTTGCGGGCGGTGGCCGCAGAGCAAATCGTCGTGCATTCGCCCGGGACGTACCACGACCCGGACCACACAGTCGAGGTTCACATCGAAGCCGACGTCGCAAACACCGTCGATCGTCTCACGATCGCCGTGTCGCGGGCAATGGCCGACAAACGCCACGACGGGGACCCGACATCGTGGGCTGACAAGTGGCGTGTCGCAGAATCGGCGGCCGAGGCAGCGATCCTCGCCACCCTCTCGGGCGAGGTTCTGCTCGACCCGCACGTTGCTCGCGAGGTGGCCGCTTCGGCACGTATCGTCGTTGCAAGTTCCTCCATGCCCATCCGTGACATCGAGTGGTACGCACCGACCGGTGACGGGTTGCTCGTGTACGCGAATAGGGGCGCCAACGGAATCGACGGCGTCATCGCCACTGCTATTGGTGTCGCGTGCGAACTGGGGGCCGTGACCGCGTTCATTGGTGACGTGGCCTTCGTCCACGACGTGTCGTCGCTGGCCATGCTCGCAGCGAGGGGACTGGACGTGCGGATCGTCGTGACGAACAACGATGGGGGAGCGATTTTCTCCTACCTGCCGCAGGCGACGACCGTTGCACATGACACCTTCGAGAAGCTCTTTGGCACTCCCCACGGCAGCGATGTCGCTGCCGTGGCGCACGGCTTCGGACTGAGGGTCGCGACACCCAAACACGTCGGGGACCTGCGCGAGGCGCTGGCGACGCCGGGGCCGTCGGTGATCGTCGTCAACACCGACCGTGACGAGGATCATGCGGTGCACGATCGGCTGAACGGCGCGATCAGCGACGCTGTCGACGCCGCGCTTGGTGGCTAGGGGCGAACGATCGCCGACAACATCGCCTGGAACTTGGCCTGTGTTTCGGCGAGTTCCGCCTCCGGGTCGCTGTCGGCGACGATCCCGCCGCCCGCCAAGAGGCGCGCGCGGCGGCGATCTTGGGCGAACTCCGCGCATCGAATCGTGACCGCGAAGGTGCCGTTGCCCGCCGCGTCGCACCAACCCATGGCTCCCCCGTAGAGGCCGCGGTCCATCCCCTCGACGCGCCTGATCAGGTCGACCGCGGTGTCCCGCGGATGACCACCAAGTGCAGGGGTCGGGCACAGCAAGCGGGCAAGGTCGACGACGTGGGCGGGCCGGTTGAGGCGACCCTCGACGCGTGTACCGAGGTGTTGCACGTTGGCCACTGCAACGACGGATGCATCGGGCTCCCAGTCGAGGTACGAGCAGTAGGGAAGCAACGTGTCGTGCACCATGTCGACAACCACGCGGTGCTCGATCTGGTTTTTCTCGCTCGCGAGGAGCGCCTCGGCGAGCGCCCGGTCGGTCGCAGGGTCACCGGTTCGCGCCGTCGTCCCTGCCAACGGATTGCTGCGTACCGTTTGGTCCTCCACCTCGACCAGCAACTCGGGGGAGGCGCCAACCAGGCCACGGAAGCTGTAGCGGTAACTCGACCCGAAAGAGGCCTTCAGGCGGAGAAGCACCGCGTGGATGTCGATCGGGTCGGTCGAGGTGACCTCGATGTCGCGGGCGATCACGGCCTTTGTGATCTCGCCCCGTCGCACCGCGTCGCGGGCGGCGGTGACCGCCTTGAGGTACACCTCGACCGCAGTCAGCGCTGCGACACTGAACCGCCCGGCGTGCGCGCGAGGGGCCGACGTTGGTGGGAGCGTGATCTGCGCGTGTGCCCGGCTCAAGAGGGCTTCGGCGGCCGCAGCGGCATCGGCCACCGCCACGAGATGTTGTTCACCCGCAACGGTTTTCACCACGCTGAGGGCAGGGATCACGAAACTGCCCGCGCCGCCCGGGGCGAAGGGGAGTGCGCCGATGGCCCGGGGTGGAAATGAACCGGGGGCTACGGCGATGGCAGCAAGCACGTCCTGAACCCGGGACGATGGAGCCTCCGCAGCGGTGCCGCGGGCCGCAACGCCCACTCCGTCGCGCACGAAGAGAAGACCGTCGTGGCGGGCGACGTCGTTGAGATCGACGGGATTTTCGAAGCGGCGGCTGCAGGAATGCAGTGCGGTCATGCGTTGCGGGTCCCCGTGAGCAGTTGCGTGAGACCGCCGCTTAGTTGTTGGTGCACAGCATCGGCGAATCCGGCGGCGCGGACCTTTTCGATCAGTTCCTCGCGTGGGGGCAGGTAAGCGACGCTCTTGGGCAGATACCGGTACGCGGGTCCATCGGAGAGAAGAGCGCCGATCTTGGGCACGATTTTCCCGAAGTAGATCTCGTTGCCGAAGCGCACGACCGGGTTGTGCGGAATACCAACGTCGAGGAGCGCGATACGGCCGCCGGGTCGAATCACACGTGCGAGTTCGACGAAGAACGCATCCAGGTCGACGAGGTTGCGTAGTGCAAAACCACACGTCGCGCCATCGACGGATCCGTCAGCCAGTGGCAGGCGCAGAATATCGGCCTGCACCCGTGGTTCACCGCTTCGATCGGCGCTGAGCATGCCGAAACTGAGGTCAAAAGAGACGGGTTCGAGGCCGCGCCGACGCAGGTCGATGCACAGGTCCCCGGTTCCAGAGGCGAGGTCGATGACTGTCGAACCAGGGGCAAGACCCAGGGTGCGTATGGCACGACGGCGCCAACGCGTATCGAGGCGGAAGGTCATGATGCGGTTGACGAGGTCGTACCGCGGGGCGATTCGGTCGAACATCGTCTGCACGGCCCTGACCTTCTCTGCCCCTTGGGGGAGGCGACCATCGGGCATCGACACAAGCGCAGGTTAGGAGGGTTTCTGGTTGCCGCCCAACCGTGCGCGGCGCAAGAATGGACCCCGTCGCAGACCGACGAGTTGGGGGACACCACGTGATCGATTTCAGTTTTTCGCAGGACGTCGAGGACATCCGCCAGAAAGTGCGTGCCTTCATGGACGAGTCGGTTCGCCCCGCATGGGAAGCAACCGACCAGAACGACAGGTCACAGGTCGTCAAGACCATCGTGAAACTGCGCGCGGAGGCCCGCCAAGAGAGGGGTCTCTGGTTGCCCCACATGCCCGCGGAGTGGGGTGGCATGGGCCTCGGCCCGACGGCGATGGCGGCCGTGTCCGCCGAGGCGGCGAAGGTCGGTATCGGCCCGTTCGTGCTCAACGCCCAGGCTCCCGACGAGGGCAACCAACACACCCTGTTGCACTGGGGAACGCCGGAACAAAAGGAGAAATATCTGCGTCCGCTGTGCGAGGGCACCGCGCGGTCGTGTTTCGCCATGACCGAGCCGGAGGTGGCGGGCAGTGACCCGACACTCATCAAGACCTTTGCCTACAAGGACGGCGACGAATGGGTCATCAACGGCCACAAGTGGTTCATCTCGGGCGCGCGCGGCGCGAAGTTCGCGATGCTCGTCGCCCGTACCGAAGAGGACCCCGACATTCCCCAAGCGGCGAACAGTTGCTTCATCGTCGACCTGCCGAGTGAGGGCTGGAACATCGTTCGCGACGTGCACACGATGTCGGGTGGCCACAACCACTGCGAAATCAAGATCGAGGACCTGCGTGTCCCGGCGGCGAACATGCTCGGCGGACGGGGTCAGGGACACCTTCTCGGCCAGTACCGGCTGGGACCCGCCCGCTTGGCGCACTGCATGCGTTGGATCGGCCAGGCCGAGATTGCACTCGACCTCATGGTGAAGCGTTCTCTGGAGCGTTACTCGCACGGGTCGTACCTCGCGGAGAAGCAGGGCATCCAGTGGATGATCGCCGACTCGACGATGGAGCTGTACCAATCGAAGCTGATGGTGCTGCACGCGGCCTACAAAATCGAGCACAAGATGGACTTCGTCGCCGAAGTCTCGATGGCCAAGCATTTCGTCGCGAACAGTCTGTGGCGGATCATCGACCGCGCCATTCAGGTGCACGGTGCGCTGGGCTATTCGACTGACACCCCGCTGGCGGGAATGTTGCAACAGGCACGTTGGAGCCGTTTTGCCGACGGTGCCGACGAGATCCATCAGATGCGTATCGCCCAACGGACGATCGCGGCATACAAGGATTTCGGGTCCACGAAGAAAGCAACGGGCGAACTGCCGCTCTAGGGTGGCGACCATGTCCGCACACCCACTCCACGCCGCCGGCAAGCCGATCTTCGGGGTGTTCATGCCCCAGGGCTGGAAAATGGAACTCGCCGACGTCGTGGGCGACGCAGAGAAGTGGAACGTCGCCGTCGATGTGGCGCTCCGCGCCGAAGAACTCGGCTTCCACTCGATCTGGGTGTACGACCATTTCCACAATGTTCCGCGGCCCGCCCACGAGGCCGTGTTCGAATGCTGGACGACCATGGCGGCGATCTCGCAGCGCACGTCGCGCATCAGGCTCGGCCAGATGGTGGGCTGCAACAGTTACCGCAACCCGGGTCTGCTGGCCAAGATGACCTCGACGCTCGACGTGATCTGCGGCGGTCGCCTGGAGTGGGGTATCGGTGCCGGCTGGTACGAAAACGAGTACCGCGGTTACGGCTTCGAGTTCCCCAAGCCCAAGGACCGCATCGGGATGTTGCGCGAGTCGGTTGAAATCGTGAAATCGATGTGGACCAACGTCGAGACGACCTACGACGGTAAGTACTACAAGACGGTCCGGGCCAACTGCGACCCCAAGCCGCTGCAGAAGCCGACACCGCCCATCTGGATCGGTGGTGGAGGCGAACAGTTGACCCTGCGTGTGGTCGCCGAACACGCCGACTGTTCGAACTTCGGTGGCACGCCCGACGAATGGGCACGCAAGCGTGAGATTCTCAAGGGTCACTGTGCAGCCGTGGGCCGTGACGAAGGGGAGATTCGCAAGACCTGGTCGCCCGAGGTGTTCATTCGTTCGACGGAGAAGGAACTGGCCCAGCGCACGAAGGGTGGTCTCTGGGGGGATTCCGTGGAGAACTGGAGCAACAACAACCTCGTCGGAACCCCCGAGCAGGTTGCCGAAAAGATCGCAACCTACGTGAAGCTCGGATGCTCGGGTTTCATCCCGTGGTGTGCCGACTATCCCGACACCGAGACGATGGAACTGCTGGCGATGAAGGTGATGCCCGAGTTCGTCTGAGCCGGGTGGCGGAAAAGGGGCCGCCGCGAATCAGACGTAGTAGCGGAAGATGATTTCCGCGACGCACGAAGGCTTTGCAGCGCCCTCGCCTTCGAAGGTGACCTCCATCGTGGCCTGTGCGCCACCCGCGACGTCTTCGACGTTGGTCAACTTTGCACCTGCGCGCAACTTCGAACCGACCTGAACCGGCGACATGAATCGGATCTTGTTGGCCCCGTAGTTGACGCCCATTGAAATGCCGCCAACCGTGAAGATCTCGGGCAACAGCACCGGCCCGAGTGAGAGCGTGAGATAACCGTGGGCGATCGGCGCACCGAAGGGGCCGGCCTTCGCACGCTCGACGTCGACGTGAATCCACTGGTGATCACCGGTCGCCTCGGCGAACTGGTTGACACGTTCCTGGGTGATCGTCAGATAGGTGCTGTAGCCGAGGTGGGTTCCGATGCGGGACTTGAGACCGTCGATACCGTCGATAACTGTTGCCATCCCGACAGTCTCCCACGCCGGGAAGGGGCGCGGAAAACGGTCAGCGGTACCAGATCTTTTGGTGTCCGCGGCTGTGTGGGTGCAACAGCAGTGCACACAGGGCAACCTCGAAGATCGCACTGAGTGTGCTGCCCCCGGTGAGTTTGCGGTAGAGGCTGAACGAACCAGCCAACTTGCGTTCGATGTCGGAATAGGCGATGAAACGCAGGACGAACGGCGCGAATGAAGCCGCGACCGCAAGTTTCCAGCCGAGTTTGCGATCGTTCGCCATGAGCCACCCACCGGCCGCGTGCAGGGCCACGATGGCAATGCCGAGGGGCAGGCCCCATCCGTACTGAACCCGAAAGTAACCCAGATAGTCGCTCTTGTCGACGACGTCGATCAACAGAAAGAACCCGTTGAGATACAGCAACCACGTCGCGATCTGCAGGGTTTGCGGTTGCATGCGGTCGAACCAGCGTCGGGGGTCGAGGGGTGTGTCTCCCGATGCCATGCGCTTAGTCTGTCACCCGTGGGTGTCGAGTGTCGTGCTTTTCGTTTCAGCGTGATGACGTCGGGCGCGCCTGATGCGGCATCCTGGCGCCGACTGGTGGAGCGCGTCGACACGGAGGGTTACGACATGGTGCACATGCCACAGCACCGCGGCGCCAAGGGTTTATCGCCGCTCGTTGCGCTCGCATTCGTTGCGTCCTATACGTCGCGACTACGCATCGGTACGTTGGTTCTCGACAACGAATCCGTCCACCCTGCAATTGTTGCCCGTGATGCTGCGACACTGGACTTGTTGAGCGGTGGCCGACTCGAGGTTGGAATCGGAGCCGGATGGCTGGAGGCAGATCACGCAACCATCGGCCAGGATTTTGCGCCCGTGGGTCTGCGTATCGAGCGGCTGTCCGAGGCGGTCGACGTCATGCGTGCGTGTTGGCAGGGAGATTCGGCGAACTTCGAAGGCACCCATTTCGTGCTGCGCGACGCGCCGAACGACCCCAAGCCGGTCCAACCGGGAGGCCCTCGGGTCCTCATCGGTGGCGGTGGCAAACGGGTGCTGTCTCTTGCGGCCCGCAAGGCCGACATCGTGTCACTCGTGCCGAACATGTCCGCTGGTCGGGTCGGACGCGAATCGGCCGCAAATGCAACCGGTGCCGCGACGGCCGAAAAGTTGGCCTGGGTGCGTGAGGCTGCGGGCGACCGGATGTCGTTCCTGGAGTTGCACACGAATCTCACCAACGTCTTCGTGACCGCCGACCGCCTGCCAACAATGGAAAAGGTGGCCCGCGGTTACGGCCTCGACGACGCAAGCGACGCGCTTTACATTCCCCACGTCGTGATCGGGACCGTGCCGCAGTGTGTCGAACAGTTGCTGGAGCGTCGCGAGACGACGGGTATCAGCCACTACACGGTCTTTGAAGCCAACCTCGACGCCTTTGCACCGATCATCACAGAGCTACAAGGTCGATGAGATCCGGTCTTGTCGCAGTGGTCGGAAGACCAAACGTCGGCAAGTCGTCCCTCGTCAATGCAATCGTCGGCAAAAAAGTGTCGATCGTGTCGGACAAGCCCCAGACAACACGACGTAGAGTCCACGGCGTTGCAACTCGTGGAGACACCCAGATCGTTTTCGTCGACACTCCCGGTCTGCACAAACCGGTGACCGCACTCGGCCAGCGCGTCAACGCGACGGCGATGGCCAGCGCCGTCGACGTCGATGTTCTCTTGCTCGTCTTTGATGCCGAGAGCGGATTCGGCAAGGGTGACGAATGGGTTGCCGCCAATGTGTCGATTGATCGAAGCACCACGAAACTGTTCGTCGTGGCGAACAAGTGTGATGCCGTGGCCCCCCGCCGCGTTCTCACCGAATTGTCCCTCTCGACCGTTCTCGATGCCGATGAGTACTTCCCGGTTTCGGCACACACGCGCAAGGGTCTCGGTGAATTGTCAGAAGCCCTCCGCGGGGTACTACCCGAGGGACCGTGGTACTACCCGATCGATACGACGGGTGACGTGAGCGGCCAGGAGTGGGTGGCCGAACTGGTGCGTGAAGAGTTGTTGCGGCTGACCCGCGACGAACTGCCGTACTCGATCGCCACTCGGGTCACTGAATGGGAGTGGCCACGGGTGCGCTGTGAAATCATCGTCGAGCGCGAGAGCCAGAAGGGGATGGTGATCGGCCGCGGCGGATCGCTTCTCAAAGAGGTTGGAGCAACGGTGCGACGCCAGATGGATCCCGGTGCTTATCTCGAACTTCGTGTGGTGGTCGACAAGGACTGGCAACGAAGGCCGGGCCGAGTCGAACGTCTCGGATACTGAATCCAATTTGCGTCAGGGGCCAGCGTTGCCGACGACCTCCGGTGAAACAAGAACCGCGTAGTCGTCGTAAGCGACGGGCTCGTCGGCGGGGGCCAGTTCGCCGCCACCCCGCGGGACCGCCTGTGGCTCGCCGTCGACCCGGAAATCGACCTGGCCGATGCCCGGCCGCGAGGTGAGCGTGAGAACGATCTGTGCAATCGCAAGTGGCTGGTCGATGGGTGAAATCTCGAACAGGAGCGAACCCGCCACGTCGACCGTCGCCAGGCCGCGCTCCACGGTGATCGTTGCCTCGAGTTTGCTCGGAATGGCACTGCGCACGTCGGAGCCGAATGCGCTGGAGGGATAACCCGCGAGGAGGGAATCGAGCACCATCTGTGGTTCGGGGTCTGGGGGGAGGTCTCGCACGACGGCCGTGATCTTTTCGCCGAGAATGAAGTACAACAGCACGGACTCGGTTTCGACAACGGTCGTGAGGGTCGGGGCGATCGATGTCGATGTGGTGGTGGTCGATGTGGTCGTGGGCGCGGTGAGTTCGTCGGGCACGCCGCGCAGGACCGTTGCATCATCCTGCGTGCGGGGTCCACAGGCCCCCAAAACGACGGCGATCATCGGCAAAGCAGCGACTGCGCGCACCCGTTTCACTGCTCCTCCGCCGCGCCGGCGCCCTCGGGGTCAATCGGAATCTCGAGACAGAAGCGCATTCCGCGAGCCGTGTTGTCCTCGATGCGAATCGAACCACCGAGGGCAACGGCGTGTTCGAGGGCGATGGACAAACCAAGACCCGTACCGGTCCCACGCGCCGCCGAGGAGCCGCGGGCAAATCGGTTGAAGATTCGCTGTCGATCGCTCTCGGGTATTCCAGCACCCTCGTCGACGACCGTGATGGCAACCGAGTGGAGGTGACCGGTGACGAGTATTGCAACAGGCCCATCGGCATGCTCGCGCGCATTGACGAGGAGGTTGACGATGATCCGCTCGAGGCGCAGACGGTCGCTCGTGATGTGACGATGGACGATGCCCGACGCAACGACCGGAACCATGCCGAAACCGGATCTCTGAGCGATCCGTCGGATGAAGTCGACGATCTCCACCGTGTCGTACTGTGGCGTGCTCGTTCCCGAGTCGAGACGCGACAGCTCGAGCAGATCGATCACCATGCGGTCGAAGCGCCGGACCTGCGTCGTGACGACATCGAGAGCTTGTTGATTACGGTCGGACAGCTCTGACCGACGGGCTGCCAGGACGTCGATCGCGGCGCTGAGAGCCGTGATCGGCGAGCGCAGCTCGTGGCTGACGTCGCTGGCGAACCTCACCTCACGTTCGATTCGCTCCTGAACAGCATCTGCCATCTCGTTGAAGGTGACCGCCAAGCGATTGAGGTCGGGATCATCCTCGGGTTCCAGGCGCGCGTCGAGTCGACCACCGGCGATGTTGGCCGCGGCGTCGACGACCCGTCGCACGGGCAGGAGAACTCGACGCGAGGTGAACCAGCCGAGCGCGATCGCGATGGCTGTCGCGACGATCAGACCGGCGAGGAGTGCACTGAGGATGAAACTCAGCGTTCGCTGTGTTTCGCGCAACGGAAAGACCTCGTAGTAGTCGGCTCCGACCGAGGGCATCGGGACGCCGAAGCCCTGGTACAACTCACCATCGTGATCAAAGCGCTGTGTGGCGGCGCGGCCGGCCGCCACCGATGTCAGGAGAGAATCGGGAAGGTCCGCCTGCGTGAAACTGAGCGGATCGGTGGCGTAAAAGAAGTTCTGCGGGTCGACACGGACAAGGGCGTAGCCGCGCGATTCGGTGCGGATGGTGGTGATGACCTGGCTCGCCAGATTGCGTCGCGTCTGGAGGAGGGTTCGCATCAGCTGCGCGTTGCCCAGAGCCTGCGAACGTGTTGCCTGGAAACGCTGGTCGATGAGACTGCTGCGGCTGAAGGAATACGTCGCGACACCGGCGAACATCGACGTGACCAGGGCGATCAGGCCGAAGGAAACCAGAGTTCTGGCACGCAACCCGAGGCGGACCGGACGGCCATCTCTGCGGAACGGGCTTCGCACACGACCAGTGTGGCCGAACCTTCCGCCCGATGGATCACAAAAGGGGGAGGAAAGTGACCCACCGGGCAGGAAACCACCCCACGAGCAGTATCTCCCGTGATTGTGACGAAGTGGGCCGATTTTCGTGCGTTTTGTGTAACGATTTGGGCACGTTCCCGAGGTGATCGGCAGAATGAGGGCCGTGCACCGACTCCTGTTCGTCGAAGACGACGACAACATTCGTCTGGCTCTCAGGCTGGCCCTCGAAGACGAGGGCTACGAGGTAGTGGAGGCGCCCGACGGTGCGACGGGACTCAAGAGATTCAACGAAGCAGCGCCCGATCTGGTGTTGTTGGATCTGCGCTTGCCAGACATCTCCGGCTTCGACGTGTGTCGCCAGATCAGGGCCCAATCGCTGACCCCGATCATCATGGTGACCGCGCAGACCGATACCCACGACCTCGTCGCCGGCCTCGAGGCGGGTGCCGACGACTACGTGACGAAGCCCGTGGTCACGAAGGAACTTGCCGCACGCATACGTGCCGCTTTGCGTCGTGCCCAGTTGCAGGAGGGGTCGGCTGTGGCGGCGCCTTCGACGAGACTCGACCGCGTGGCGGATCTCGAGATTCGTCGCGATCTCGGCATCGTCTTGAAATTGGGGAAAGAGTTACCCCTCACACGCACCGAGTACCGCCTTTTGTGCGAATTCGCCGACCACGCCGGCCAGGTGTTGTCACGCGATCAGTTGCTCGAGCGTGTGTGGGGATATGAGTACCTCGGCGACAGTCGGCTCGTCGACGCCCACGTCCGTCGCTTGCGGGTGAAGATCGAGGACCAACCCGACGAGCCGCGGATCATCCTGACGGTGCGTGGTCTGGGATACCGGCTCGTCGTCGCGTGAGGTCAGGCGTCGTTGATGGCGCTGCGGAGGAAATCGATCGCTTCGGACTTGTCGCTCGTGCGTGCCATCGGCGGCAGGGCATTGATGATCGTCCAGCGGTAGCCCTTTTTCGCCAGGCGGGGATCGAGAACCGCAACGACGCCTCGGTCGGTGCGCGAACGAACGAGACGTCCGGCCGCCTGGGCGAGGGATGTGATCGCGCGCGGCAGGTCGATCTCGGTGAATCCCCGTGGACCGTGGAGTTCGCGCCGGGCGGCGAGCAGTGGATTGTTGCGGTGGGGAAAGGGAATTCGGTCGATGATGACAAGGCAGAGCGAGCGACCCGGGATGTCGACCCCCTCAAAGAAGCCCGCGGTTGCGAACAGGCACGCGGATTCGTCGAGCGTGAACTCGCGCAACAAAGTTGCACGCTGGTTCTCGTCCTGGGCGAGGATCGGGAAGGGGAGACGGGACCGCAGGGCTTCAACCGCGGCGTTCATCGCCCGCCGGCTGGTGAAGAGTGCAAGCGTGCGGCCGCCTGCAGCCGCGATGAGGTCGGCCATTTCGGAGTGCACGAGATCGTCGCGGTCGGCGTTGGGCTCGGGAAGATGCGTGGCGCAATAGAGCATCGCCTGTTCGGCGAACTCGAACGGGCTCCCGACATCGATCATTTCTGCCGAATCACCGAGGCCGACACGGTGGGGCATCGACAACGGGATCGTCGCGCTGGTCAGCACGACCGCGTGTCCGGGCCACGCATGTTCGGCCAGCGCCGGTCCGACGTCGAGCGGCGCGAGAATTAGTTCCGCCCGCTCGGTGGACCCGGTGACGAACGGGACGTATGTGGAGTCGGCACGCAGGGTGGCATCGATGTCATCGGCGAGACGCGTGGCGAGTTGCTGGGCGCGGAACATCTTTTGTCGCACCGAGTCCATGGCGGAGTCGACGTTGCGCAGCGCTTCGAGACACTCACCGGCCGTGAGCCGCAACGCCGTGAGGCAATCGACGATGTCGCGGGGGATCGGTAGCGCCAGACGCTGCTCGACGTTGGGTGCGAGAACGTCGCCGAGGGCCTTGGCCTCGTCATGGAGCCGGCGTTGAAGGCGATCATCCGCGATGACACGCCTCAGCGCCGCCGCGAGGGTCGTGGCACGGGACGCCGCGAGGCTCACACCGATGGTGGATGTGAGCGTGTCCTCGAGTTGATGGGCTTCGTCGAAGATGACCACGTCGTGTTCGGGAAGAATCGCGCCGCCCGCGGCCACGTGCATGCCGTACAGGTGCGTGTTGACGACCAGGACATCGGCGGCCGCGGCACGGGCTCGTGCACGTTCGGCAAAGCAATTTCCGCCCGACTCACAACGCGCCGCACCCGGACACTCGTCGCTGCCGACGCTGACCGTCTGCCAGGCGCGGAGCGAGGGCTGCCAGTCGAGTTCGGCCACGTCGCCCGACTCGGTGCTGAGGGCCCAACGGGCAAGTTGGTCGACTTCACGTTGGTGGCCGGCCCCGAGATCCTCCAATTCGAGACGTGCGTTGTTGGTGACCTCGGATACGCGCTGCATGCACACGTAGTTGCTGCGGCCCTTGAGAATCGACCAGGTGAAGGGTTGCGGAAGGGTCGCCTCGAGGAGGGGCAGGTCGCTGTGTGCGAGTTGGTCCTGGAGAGTCTTGGTGGCCGTGGAGACGACCGTGCGTTTGCCCGAGAGGATCGCCGGGACGAGATAGGCGATGGTCTTGCCGGTTCCCGTGCCCGCCTGCACGATGAGGCGGCCGTCAGTGTTGATCGCCTGCGTCACGGCCAGAGCCATGTCGACCTGGCCGGGGCGGTCCTCGGGCCGGGGGAGACCCGCTGTCACGTGGTGAAGTGCCTGTGCGACCTCGTCGCGCATCACATGCCGACCACGGGGTGCGTCGTCGGAGGAATCGTCGGTGCCGGTCATCAGGCCAATGTGCGCCTCAACCGAGAACCGCAAGGGCGCGGTCGAACTCTTCGGCCGACATGTCGGGCCAGGTGCGCTCGGTGAAGTGGACCTTTGCACCGTTGATTTGCCAGAGCAGGAAGTTCGAGATGCGGGACTCGCCCGAGGTGCGGATGAGCAGGTCGACATCGGGCAGCGACGCGTCGTAGAGGTTCGCCGCGAGGTCGTTGGGTTGTACCCCGTTTGCGGCGTCAGCGGCCGCGAGTTGGGCGGCGCGGGCAAGTTCGGCGCGCGATCCGTAGTCGAAGGCCACCGTGAAGACCATTCCCGTGTTCTGGGTCGTGTCGTCGACGGCGCGTTTTATTGCGCGCTGAACGTACGACGGGGTTCGTGACCCCGGTTCGTCGAATCGGCGACCGATCCAGTTGACCCGCACATTGTTGGCGTTCAACTCGTCGAGACGACCGAAGAGCTTCTTGTGCATGGCGAGGATGTGGCGTACCTCGGCCCGCGGCCGAATCCAATTCTCGGTGCTGAAGCCGAAAACGGTCAGCCAACCGATGTCGCGGTCGCCTGCCGCACGCGTGACGATGGCAAGCGCCTCTTCTCCCGCGGTGTGACCCGCCGTACGGGGCAAGCCGCGACGGCGGGCCCAACGCCCGTTGCCATCCATGATGCATGCGACATGCAACTTGCGCTCGGCCATGCACCAACACTACCGATGGGGCGTGCGGCGGGTCGTTCAGCGGCTCGACCATGTCGATACATGACACAATGACGTCGTGATCAGTCGGTTCAAATCGCGCGTCAAGGAACGCGTGAAGGCGCGCTTGCGAAGGGCTCTCGGTACTCCGGTGGCCAGCGACGAACCGCTCGCGCATGTCGTGGTCGCGGGTGGCACGCTCGCCGACTGGGCGGGTTTTGGTCAGGGTGCGTGGAACCGGCGTATCGGTGATCTGATCGATGCGCTCGAACGAGAAGGGGTGCGTTGGCTCACTCTTGTTCCCGTTTCGGCGGGCTCCGCACCGCTCGACGACGGGGAGCGGTTGCGCCTCGAGTCGATGATCGACAAAGCGTTGCGACATCAGCGCAGTCGGGTCGAAGTGATCGTGCGGCCCGAAGCCGACGGCCGGGCGCGCTTTGCTCTCGTCGTGGAGAGACTTCTCTCGGATGACGCATCGCGGGGGGTGCATTCGACGGCCTCCGAGCAGGCACTTGCGCGGGCGGTGCTTGCTCCCGCCGATGCCGAACCCGATCTCGTCGTTGTTCTCGGCCCGCCCGACACGTTGCCGACATCGCTGGTATGGGAACTCGCCTACAGCGAGATCGTGTTCCTCGACATCCCGTGGTCCGACATCAGTACCGAGCACCTGCAGGTGGCCGTCGACGACTTTCGTCGACGCAACCGCCGCTTCGGCGGGATCGACGCGTGACCAACTACCGCGACGAGGCCGTCGTGCTGCGGACGTACCGGTTGGGTGAGTCCGATCGCATCGTCGTCTTGATGACACAAGCCAACGGCAAGGTGCGCGCGGTCGCCAAAGGTGTGCGCAAGACGCGCTCGAGGCTCGGTTCGCGGCTCGAGCCCCTCAGCCATGTCTCGGTTCTGCTGCACAGGGGGCGCGAACTCGACATAGTGACGCAGGTCGAACCCCTCGACACCGCCTCGGCCCTGCGTGCAAACCTCGACAAGATGACCCAGGGTCTCGCGATGCTCGAAGCAGTCGACCAAATGACGATCGATCGCGAGCCCGTTCCCCACATCTATCGGATGCTCGTGGGTGCTCTCGGTGCGCTCGCACAAGGGGGCTCGTCACTCGTGGTCGGGGCTTTTTATCTCAAGCTTCTCGCTGCGGAGGGCTTCGAGCCGGAGTTGGCTCGCTGCACCTCGTGCGGTTCGGGCGAGGAACTCGCCGCCTTCGATGTGGTGAACGGGGGCTTGCAGTGTCGCTCGTGCCGCACCGGACCCGCGATCTCCAGCGGTGCGGTCGCATTGATGAGGCGCATCCTCGGGGGGCAACTGGCAGCCGCACTCGCCGAGCCGGAGAGTGCGATCACCCATGAGGTGACCCGCATCGCAACAGTCGCGATCGAAAGACAGTGCGACCGAAGGCTGAAATCCGTGGGGATGTTCGAGCGTCACGACTAACCTCTGGCTGTCTTATGCCGGCCAAGGACCTCGAGCAGATTGTCAACCTCGCCAAGCGCCGCGGTTTCGTGTACCCGAGCGCGGAGATCTACGGCGGATTCCGCTCCTCCTACGACTACGGCCCACTCGGGTCGCTGATGCTGCGCAACGTGAAAGATTCCTGGTTGCGCACGATGGTCCAGATGCGCGACGACGTGGTTCTCATCGATGCCGCCATTCTCGGCCCGCCCCAGATGTACGAGGCGAGCGGTCACCTGGCGAGTTTCAGTGATCCGCTCGTCGACTGCACCGTGTGCAAGCGGCGTTTCCGCGAAGACCACATCGAGGACCGTGATTGTCCACAGGGCAAGAAGGGATGTGTGTTCACCGCGGCGAGGGCCTTCAACCTCATGTTCAAGACCTTCGCAGGACCAATCGAGGGATCCGGGGCCGAGGTCTACATGCGGCCCGAGACCGCGCAGGGCATGTTCGTGAACTTTGCGAACGTCCTGCAGACCAGCCGCAAGAAACCTCCGTTCGGGATTGCACAGATCGGCAAGAGTTTCCGCAACGAAATAACGCCCGGGAACTTCATCTTCCGTACGCGTGAATTCGAACAGATGGAACTCGAATTCTTCGTGCCGCCCGAGGAGGGACGCAAGTGGTTCGACTACTGGTGCACGGAGCGCATGAACTGGTACGTCGAACTGGGCATACCGCGCGACATGCTGCGCATTCGTGCACACGACACCGATGAACTTTCCCACTATTCAGCCGGAACAGCCGACGTGGAGTTTCTCTTCCCGTGGGGGTGGGGTGAACTCGAAGGCATCGCACAGCGCACGAACTACGATCTGACCCAACACGCGGACCACTCCGGCCAGAAACTCGACTACTTCGACCAGGCGACGAACGAGCGCTACGTCCCCTACGTGGTCGAACCCGCGGCGGGAGCCAACCGCACGATGGCCGCCTTCCTGTTGGCGGCATACGACGAGGACGTCGTGGGTGGCGAAGAGCGGGTCGTTCTGCGTCTTCACCCCCGGTTGGCCCCGTACAAGGTTGCGGTTCTGCCGTTGTCCAAGAAGGACACTCTGACGCCGCTGGCACGCGAGATCTTTGCGGCACTCTCCGGGCGTTACATGGTCGACTACGACGAAACACAGGCCATCGGCCGCCGGTACCGCCGCCAGGACGAGATAGGTACGCCGTACTGCGTCACCGTCGACTTCGACTCGCTCGACGACGGTTGTGTGACCATCCGTGAACGCGACACGACGGCCCAGGCAAGGGTGGCCATCGGCGACCTGACGACCGAACTTGCTCGACGACTAGGGTTCTAGGAACACGAAAGCGAAAGCGGGGGAAACATGGGTATCGAGAGTCGTGTGGGTGTCGTAGCCAAGATCATTGCCGCACCCGGAAAGCGCGCCGACCTTGCGCGGGAACTGATGAAGGCACAAGACCACGTCTCCAAAGAAGCGGGAACGATCCACTACATCCTCAACGAAGATGCGACCGACGAGAACATTTTGTGGATGTGGGAGATGTACACCGACCAAGCGGCGCTCGACGCACACATGGGCGCCCAGTGGTTCAAGGATTGGGGCCCGTCGCTGGCGCCGTTCATGGGCGGTCGCCCCGAGTTGATCTTCGTCAAGCCCCTCGGCGGCAAGGGCTGCTGAAACGATTTGGCGACGTATCTCGACAAGATCGTCGCGCACCATCGCGCCCGCGCGGCCGCCGACACACGCGATCTGGAGGAGTTGATCTCTGCCACGGCGGTCCTGCCCGCCACCAGGGGCTTTCGTGTGCGTCTCGAATCGGAGGGCCTCGACCGATTGGCGGTCGTCGCCGAGATCAAACGCCGTTCGCCGTCCAAGGGTGACCTCAACCCCGGCCTCGACCCCGCAGTCCTGGCCCGCATTTACGAAACCTGTGGTGCGACCACGATGTCGGTGCTCACCGACTCGCCGCACTTCGGTGGCTCGGTGGCGGATCTGCAGGCGGCGCGTGGTGCGTGTGGATTGCCGGTCATCCGCAAGGACTTCACGGTGGACGCGCGCGACGTCTGCGACGCACGCCTGATGGGCGCAGATTGTGTTCTGCTGATCGCCGCGGCTCTCTCCGAGGCCGAGATGTCCGCTTTCCACTCGGTTGCGACGAAGGTCGGCCTCGACGTGCTGGTCGAGATCCACGACGAGGCCGAGCTCGAAGTGGCGATCGCGGTGGGAGCGACACTCATCGGCGTCAACCAACGCGATCTTGCCACCTTTGCCGTTGATCACGAGCGGGCGCTTCGCATGGCCTCGAAAATGCCCCCGGGCGTCGTGCGTGTGGCTGAATCGGGCGTTCGCGATGCGGGCGACGCGCGCAACTTGAGAGACGCCGGCTACCACGCGGTGCTCGTGGGTGAGAGCCTCGTGACTTCGGGCGATGTGTGTGCATCGCTCAGGGCCCTGCGGGTCTCGTAGTACCTTCGAGTGCGGTGTTCATCAAGATCTGCGGGATCACGAGCGAGGACGACGCTTTGTTGGCCGTCGCCATGGGCGCAGACGCGGTCGGGTTCGTGTTCGCCCCGTCGCCCCGACAGATCGCGGTCAAGCGGGCCTATGACATCGGCCGCCGTCTGCCGCCCGAAATCCTGACCGTCGGAGTGTTCCGTGACGAGCACCCGAGTCGGGTCATCGACCTCGTCCATGGTGCGGGTCTCAAGGCGGCCCAGTTGCACGGCCATGAATCCGCAGCCGACGTCGCGGCGGTGGGCGCGAGCGTCCGCTTCGTCATCAAGGCCGTCGTCGCCGGGTCCGTTGACGCCCGTCGCGCCGACAGATTCGGCACGGGTCTGGTGCTGCTCGACGCACCTGCGCCCGGCTCGGGAAAGGTGTTCGATTGGTCGCTGGCCGGCGAGGTGGCAGTGGGGCCACGCATCATCCTCGCGGGTGGCTTGACGCCGACGAACGTGGCTGACGCAATCACCCAGACCCGCCCGTGGGGGGTCGATGCGTCGAGCGGCGTGGAAAGCGAGCCGGGCAAGAAGGACCCGCGGCTCGTGCGTGCATTCATCTCCGCGGCTCGTGCGGCAGCCCCCGCCACCTATGTGGGTCCCGACGAAATGCCCTACAACTGGCAGGACGATCTCTAGACGATTCCGGCACATGCTCGAAATTCGTCCCAAACGAATCGTGGTGCACGGGAGGCGCCTGCGAGACTGGTGCCCGTGAGCGTGATGGTCGAACCTGACGGCTCGGGTCGCTTCGGCCAATTCGGCGGACGTTTCGTGCCCGAGACATTGGTACCCGCCTGCCAAGAACTCGAGGCCGGCTTCCGCGACGCGTGGAACGACCCCGCTTTCCGTGCGGAGCTCGATCATCTGCTGCGCACGTATGCGGGGCGCCCCTCGATACTCACCGAATGCAACAACCTCGGCCGTCAGCTCGGCATTCGCCTGTTGTTGAAGAGGGAAGACCTCAACCACACGGGTTCCCACAAGATCAACAACGTGCTCGGACAGGCGCTGCTCGCCAAACGGATGGGAAAAAAGCGCATCGTGGCGGAAACCGGGGCGGGCCAGCACGGTGTCGCCTCGGCAACGGCGGCGGCGTTACTTGGACTCGAGTGCAAGGTGTACATGGGCGCCGTCGACATGCAACGTCAGGCCTTGAACGTGTTCCGCATGAGGCTCCTGGGTGCACAAGTCGAACCCGCAACGTCGGGTAGCCGTACGCTCAAGGACGCGGTCAACGAAGCCATGCGGGATTGGGTTGCCACTGTGGAGACGACGCACTACTGCCTCGGTTCGGTGATGGGACCCCACCCTTACCCGTGGATGGTGCGGCAGTTCCACCGCGTGATCGGTGACGAGGCCCGCGAACAATGTCGTGCCGCCACGGGCGCCGACCCGGACGTTGTCGTTGCCTGTGTCGGCGGTGGGTCGAATGCGATCGGCATCTTCTCCGGTTTCATCGACACCAAGGCGCGTCTCGTGGGTGTCGAACCCGCCGGTGGCGCGGCCGTTGGGCGCGGTGTACCGGGCGTGGTGCACGGCATGAAGAGCTACCTCATGCAAGACGAACACGGTCAAGTCCAAGAGGCCCATTCGATCAGTGCAGGCCTCGATTATCCGGGCGTCGGACCCGAGCATTCTTATCTTTCCGAAATCGGGCGCGCGGAGTATCCGTCGGTGACCGACGAGGAGGTCATCGGCGGATTCAGTCTTCTCGCCAGGACCGAGGGAATCATTCCGGCGCTGGAGTGTGCACACGCTCTGGCATGGATCGCGCGCGAAGCCCCGAAAATATCGGGCCAGACGGTTCTCATGAACCTGTCGGGCCGGGGCGACAAGGACGTCGCGCAGATGATGGACGTTCTGGCGTGACGGGACTCGAGTCCCACCTCCGCGCTCGCAGGGCGGAGGGTCGCAAACTCCTGATCCCCTACGTCACGGGAGGTCTTGCGAACTGGAAGGAAGGCATTCGTGCCGCGGTGGCTGCCGGTGCCGACGCTGTGGAGGTGGGGATCCCGTTCTCTGACCCGGTGATGGACGGTCCCGTCATCCAAGAGGCGTCCCAGCGGGCTTTGGATGCCGGTGCGACGCCACCGGCGATCCTCGCCGAGATTCCGACCCTCGACGTGCAGGTGCCGATCGTGGTGATGCTCTACTACAACACCGTTTTTCGCACCGGATACGAGCGATTCGCCTCGATGTGTCAACAAAATGGCGTCGCCGGTGCGATCGTCCCCGACCTTCCGTTGGAGGAAGCGACGGGCTGGTGTACCGCGGCCGACGCGGCAGGTGTCGAGACGGTGATGCTCGCCGCACCAACGGCGCCCGATGAGCGGTTGCCGCGTATCGCGGCACGTGCGCGGGGTTTCGTCTACGCCGTTGGTCTGTTGGGTATCACCGGTGAACGTGACGCACTGGCAAAGACGGCAACGACCATCGCAGGGCGGGTCAAGGCCGTGACGGATCTGCCCGTGCTCGTGGGTGTGGGCGTGTCGAACGCGCAACAGGCACAGGAAGCCTGTCAAGTGGCGGACGGCGTCATTCAGGGTGCCTCGGTCGTGCGCCGTTTGATGCAAGAGGGACCCGAAGCGATCGGGGCGTACATCGCCGAAGTGCGTGCCGCGATCGACGCGAAGTAGTTTTCGGTCATGTTGAAAGCCGGCGACAAAGCCCCTTCGATCGTCCTTGGTGACCAGAACGGCAAGACGTTTGATCTGGCGAAGTTCGCCAAGAAAAAGGTCCTCGTCTACTTCTACCCGAAGGCCGACACACCGGGTTGCACGGCCCAGTCGTGTGGTTTGCGGGACATCAAGGATCAAATCGGCCGCGCCGTCATCATTGGCATCAGTCCCGACAAGCCGGACAAGCTCAAGAAATTCGACGACAAATACGAACTCGGTTTCACGCTTCTCTCCGACACCCAGAACAAGGTCGCCAAGGCCTACAAAGTGTGGAAGAAAAAGAGCATGTACGGTCGCCAGTACATGGGCATCGAACGCTCGGCATTCCTCGTCGGCCCCGACGGTGTCATTCTCGAGGCGTGGTACAAGGTGTCGCCCAAGGACACCCCCGGCAATCTTCTCAAGGCCCTCGGGAAGTAGGCAAAGGACATGTCGTTGCGTGCACCCGCTGACGTCCTGCCGCATCGCCCACCGTTTTTGTTCATCGACGTGGTGAGCGAGGTCGTTGACGGCACCTCGGGCCGCGGTACGTGGCGACTGACGGGTGACGAGTGGTTCTTTGCGGGCCACTTTCCCGGTCGTCCCACGCTGCCGGGAGTTTTGATGTGCGAGGCCATTGCGCAGTTGGGCGCATACGTCGTCCTCAGCGACCCCAAGACAGAGGGAAAATTGCCACTTTTCGGCGGCCTCGACTCGGCAAGATTTCGTCGGCAGGTCGCCCCCGGGGACACCCTCACCCTGGAGGTGACGCTCGGACGCTTGTCTTCGCGCGCCGGCAAGGGCAGCGGACGCGCGTTGGTGAGAGACGCGGTGGCATGCGAGTGCGACCTGATGTTCGTCCTTGTCGAGGCCTGAACGCCTCAGTTGACGGGGCCGATGATGATCGACCCGTTGTGACCGCCGAAGCCGAAATTGTTCGACATCGTGGGGCCCGGCGACCACGGCCGAGGAGATCCGACGACGAGATCGATGTCGAGTTGGGGATCAAGGGCCGTCGTTCCGGCCGTCGGTGGGATGAGATTCTTCTCGAACGACATCAGTACCGCCGCCGCCTCCAGCGCGCCGGCGGCACCCAGGGCGTGACCGGTGACGCCTTTCGTCGAGGTGACCGCCGGCCGGTGGCTTCCGAACACCTCTTTCATGGCCTGTGCTTCGGCTGCGTCGTTGAGTGGTGTGGATGTTCCGTGCGCGTTCACCTGGACGATGTCGGTGGGGGACAGCCCGGCGTCCTCCAGGGCATGGCGCATGCAGGCCTGTGCACCCACGCCACCGGGTGAAGGTGCCGTGATGTGGTGGGCGTCGGCGTTGCTCGCCGCGCCGAGGACCTCGCCCAGAATCCTGGCACCGCGCGCCACCGCATGATCCCAACGCTCCAGGATCAGCACTGCGGACCCCTCACCCATGACGAACCCGTCGCGATCTGCGTCGAAAGGCTTGCTCGAGCCCGTGGTTGACAGCGCGGTCATGTTGCCGAAACCGGCGAGTGATGTGGGTGTTGCCGCGGCCTCTGATCCCCCGGTGGCGACGGCGTCGCAGACGCCGTATGCGACGAGTCGTGCCGCGTAACCAATGGCGTGCGTCGAGGCCGCGCAGGCGGTACAGATCGTTTCGTTCGGACCGCGCAGGCCGTGTCGCATCGAGATGGCGGCCCCTGCGGCATTGGCCATCATCATCGGAACGAGGAAAGGGGACACGCGTCGCGAGCCTTTTTCAAGTAAAACCCCGACCTGCTCTTCGAGGGTATGGAGACCGCCGACGCCGGTGGCAAAGATGGTCCCGAATCGACCCCTGTCGGCGGTGATGTCGCCGGCCTGGGCGAACGCCTCTGCGGCGGCAGCGAGGGCGAATTGCTCGACGCGATCGGCGCGGCGGGCTTCTTTTGGGTTGTCGAAATAGGGGGAAGGGTCCCAATCAGTGATCTCAACGGCCTTGGTGTCGCGCACACCGGGTCCAAGGAGACCGCACCAGAATGCCTCGCGACCAAGACCGGATGGGGCAACCACGCCAAGACCGGTGATGGCCACTCGCCGGGGGCCGCCTTCGGCCAACGGGTTGCGCATCAGAGTTTTGAGACCACCAGGTCGAATGCCTGGCCGACGGTGCGGATGTCCTTTAGGTCTTCCTCGGGTACCTCAACATCGAACTCTTCTTCGAGTGCCATGACGAGTTCAACAAGGTCGAGGCTGTCGGCATCGAGGTCGTCACCGAAGGTGGCCTCTCTGGTGATCTGCGACGCATCAACGGAGAGAACATCGACGGCGCACTTGGTGAATCGGGCGAAGAGGTCATCGCTCATGGTTGCTCCTTTGGGTGAGTTGGGTCATTCTGGCAGAAACACGGGCACGCCTCGGGCTCAGTGACCCATTCCCAATCCACCGTCGACGGGGATGACCGCCCCGGTGATGTAGGCGGCAGCGTCGGAGGCGAGGAAAGCAACAACCTCCGCAATTTCGTCGACGGTTGCCATGCGACCGAGCGGAACCGCAGCCGTGAGTTCTGCGAGGCGGTCCGCGCCGAGGGCCGCCGTCATGTCGGTGGCGACGGGCCCGGGGGCAACGACGTTGACCGTGATGTTGCGCGAACCAAGCTCACGTGCCAATGACCGGGCGAGGCCGACAAGGCCCGCCTTCGACGCCGCGTAGTTCGCCTGTCCGGCCGAGCCGAGCAGACCCACGACTGACGACATGAGAATGATCCGCCCGCAGCGGGCTCGCAACATTTGTTGCGATGCGCGCTTGGAAACCCGGTATGCGGCGGTGAGGTTGGCGTCGATCACCGATGTGAAGTCGTTCTCGCTCATCCGTACGAAGAGGCCGTCTTTGGTGACGCCCGCATTCGACACGAGGACCTCGACCTTGCCGAGTTTCTCCTCGATTCCCACGAAGGCCGCCTCGACCGACTCTGCGGAGGTGACGTCACACTTGACCGTGAGAACACCCGCATCGGTGAGGACTGCGGGAGGCGTGGTGGAGTTGTAAGTGACGGCCACCTTGTCACCGATGCCCGCGAAGCGCAGTGCACATGCGGCACCGATACCCCTTGATCCACCGGTGATGAGAACGACCCGTGACACGTCAGTTTCCCCAACGAATGACCGCGCTGGCGGCGGTCATTCCTGCTCCGAAGCCAACGAGCAGGACGAGATCACCCGGAGAGACACGTCCACCGTCGGCCGCGTCGAAGAGAGCAAGGGGGATCGACGCGGACGAAGTATTGCCGGTCTCACTGATACACACGGCCGCGCGGGCCATCGGTATGCCCAATCGATCGCACGCGGCTGAGATGATACGAATGTTGGCCTGGTGAGGAACGATGAGCGCGATGTCGTCGGCGCTGACGCCAGCGACAGCCATCGACTTCTCGGCCGAGTCGACCATGATCCGAACCGCGCGACGGAAGACCTCCCGGCCTTCCATGAAGATCGTCCCGCCGATGTCACAGAACAGCAACTCCTCGGCCGAACCGTCCGAGTCGAGGTCCCAGGCCAGTAACTGCCCGGGGCCGTCGGTGGCTTCGAGGACCACCGCACCGCTGCCGTCGGCGAACAGGACTGCGGTGTTCCTGTCGTCCCAGTCGGTGACGCGGGACAGTGTGTCGGTGCCAATGAGGAGAACCTTGCGTGACCCCATGGCGATGAGGCCGTGGGCAACAACGGTGGCGTAGACGAATCCGCTGCACGCCGCGTTCACGTCGAACGCTCCGCACTTGAGACCAAGGCCGAGTTGGACGGTGGCCGACGTGGCGGGCACGGTGCGATCGGGTGTGGTGGTCGCCAACACGAGGGCGTCGATGTCGAGTGGGTCGACATTTGCCATCGCGAGCGCCAGTCGCCCACTTTGGATGGAAAGACCGGCCGTCGTTCCACCCACGTGACGACGTTCGATTCCCGTACGCTCGCGGATCCACTGGTCCGACGTCTCGACCATCGCCTCCAGGTCATGGTTCGTGAGTACCTTGGGAGGTAGCGCTCGACCCCATCCCGTGAAACGGGCACCGACGGCGTTTTTGGGGATGGGCGGCATGATCAGTGCGTCCGCAGCCAGGCGATGGGTTGTCGGTGCGTGACTCGCTCTCCGTCGACGGCGATGTAGCTCTGCAATATTCCGGCAAAGGCACTGCGCACCTCGGTGTCCCCGACACGTCCCAGCAGGTCGCCCACGTTGATGCGGGTGCCACCGGGGTGCAACGTGTCGGGGGAAAAGATGCCCGCGCAGGGGCTCACGACCAGACGTTCGGTGGCGAAGAGATGTTCGCCATCGAGGGGAGCCGGACCCGCCGGCGCCGCCCTGTTGACCCAGTCGATGAGCTTGTCGAGCTCGTCGGGAGTTGCGACGCTGATGGTCCTTGCGCGGCTGACGGTACGTTTCGCCATGCCGGTGAGAACCCCTCCGGGACCGAGTTCCACGAAGCCGGTCACACCCGCTCCGGCCATGGTCAGCAGGCAGTGTTTCCAGCGCACGGGGCTGGAGAGCTGCGCCGAGAGGAGCGAGATCCATTCGTCGGCTTCGTCGTGGGGGAGAGCATCCACGTTCGAGACGACGGCGACCTCGGCATCGCGGACATGTGCTCGGGCGATCGCCCGGCGCAGGCGATCGCGTGCCGCAGCCATGAACGGGGTGTGGAACGCACCGGACACCGGAAGTGACATGACTTTCTTCGCGCCGAGTTCTTTGGCGTGAAATGCGGCGGCTTCGACCCCCGTCGGGGAACCGGCGATGACGACCTGGCCCGGTGCGTTGAAATTGGCGACCCAGACATCGGAGTCGGCACGACGACAGGCCACCTCCACGGCGTCGTCGTCGAGGCCGAGAACGGCCGACATTGTTCCGGGTGATGCGCTCCCGGCCTCGTGCATCGCCGACGCCCGCTCGGCGACGAGGGCGACGCCTTCGTCGAAGGCGAAGGCACCCGTGGCGGTGAGCGCGGTGTACTCGCCAAGCGAATGACCGGCACAGAAACTCGGTTCGATACCGAGACGCTCGACAGCGTCGAGCACCATCAGCGACGACACGTAGGTCGTCAGTTGGGCGTTTCGGGTGTCCTTTAGTTCTTCGGCATCGGCCTCGAGGAGGAGCCTGCCGACGTCGCGACCCGCAATCTCGGAAGCCTCGCCGACCAGTTCCCAACTCTCGTGGTCCACCCATGGACGGCCCATGCCCGGGCGCTGGGAGCCCTGGCCGGGGAAGGTGAACGCGAGCACATGTGGAGGATAGACCGTGGGCAAATCGAGCGTCGTTTTCGCAACCGACCAGTAGTCTTTGCGTTCCCATCGCGATGGCTGTGTCGCGGCGGCCCGAGTGGCGGAATGGCAGACGCGGCGGACTCAAAATCCGCTGTCCGGAAGGGCGTGTGGGTTCGACTCCCACCTTGGGCACCGGTGTTCGAAGGCAATGCTCGCAAAAGGAACGGTCGTGACATGAATGGAGGTTGGCTCTTGAATCGACGTCTCGAACAGAACGTCGCGCGGCTCCGTGCGGCGCGCGCCAAACTCGCTCTGGCTGACGAGCACTTGTCCGCACTCCAAGACGAGGCGTCAACCCAGGAGTTGCGTGCCATCGTTTCGGAAACACCCGACGCGGCGTTCGAATACCGCAGGGCAACCGCGCATGCAGCGGCGATGCGACGTCACCGAGACGAACTGCGCGACGAAGTCGCCGAGCTCGAGGTGCGCCAGGACCAGTTACTGGATCGGCTCTCGTCGGCCCGTGACAACGGCAGTCTGTGATGGCCACCCGCGTCGTGATCGCCGAGGACGAAGCGATCATCCGCCTCGACCTGCGTGAAACGCTCGAAGAAGAGGGATACGAGGTCGTGGCAGAGACGGGGCGTGGTGACAAAGCGGTGGAACTCGTGCGTGAGCACCGTCCCGACCTTGCGATCCTGGACATCAAGATGCCCGGGCTCGACGGCCTCGAAGCATCCCGGGCGATCTGCGCGGAGAAGTTGTGTCCGGTGGTCCTGCTCACGGCGTTCAGTCAGCGTGAAATCGTCGAGCAGGCCCGAGATGCGGGTGCGCTGGCCTACATCGTCAAGCCGTTCCAGAAGTCGGATCTCGTGCCCGCGATCGAGGTCGCACTCGGACGATTCCGCGAAATTCAGTTGTTGGCCAACGAGGTGGGTGCGCTCGAAGAGCAACTCGAGACAAGAAAAGTGATCGACCGCGCCAAGGGTGTTCTCATTGACAAGGCGGGTATGTCCGAGTCCGACGCGTACGCCTTCATTCAACGCGCCGCAATGTCCGAGCGCACCAAGATGCGTGACGTCGCAGAGAAAATTCTGGCCGGCAGCCTCTTGCCCTAGATTGGCGGCATGGGGCGGTCGGACCGATGAAGTGTCTGGCGCTCGACGGCAACTCGCTTGCATACCGGGCGTTCTTCGCGTTGCCGAGCGACATGGCGACCTCCACGGGCCAGATCACGAACGCCGTCGTCGGCTTCACGTCGATGCTCGTCAACCTGGTGAAGGACCAGCAGCCCGACTCGATCATCGTCGTCTTCGACCGCCCGGAAAAAACCTTCCGCCACGTGGCGGTACCTGAGTACAAGGCGCAGCGAGAGGCGGCTCCCGATGCCCTGCGCAGCCAGATGGGAATCATCCGTGAGCTGCTCGAGGCACTCGGAATCGTTGCTCTCGACATGGCCGGTTTCGAGGGTGACGACATCATCGCGACCCTCGCAAGGATGTGTCGCGTCGCCGGGGATGACATCGTCATCGTGACGGGAGACCGCGACAGCTACCAATTGGTGAGTGACCCTCATGTGAAGGTCCTCTACAACAAGCGTGGAGTCAGCGACTACGCACTCTACGACGAGGCGGGGATTCTCGAGCGCACGGGTGTCACGCCATCCCGTTACGTCGACTACGCATCGTTGCGTGGGGACCCCAGCGACAATCTCGTGGGTGCGAACGGAGTCGGTGAGAAAACGGCTGCAAAGTTGGTCAACGACTACCCGGATCTCGTGGCAATCCTCGATTCCTTCGACGAGCAGACGCCGAAACTCAAGGCCGCCCTGGTGGAAGGCCGGGAACGCGTGCTTCGCAATGCCTCGGTGATGGTGTTGCGCGACGATCTCGCCATTGACGTGCACCCCGCGGGGTGTCAACCCCGTCCCGACTGGGCCGCAACGCAGAGAATCCTGGACTTTCTTGAAATGCGCACGATGTCCAAGCGCCTGCGGGAGGTGTTCGGGCAATGGTCGAGGGACGTCGGCGATCCCGGTATCGGCGACGGTGGTCGCCCCTTGGCGCGGGCGTCGCTTTCAGCGCAGTTCGAAAGATGGAGTGCAAAGAACGAGCCCGCGCTCATTGCCGAAATTGCGGCTGTGGCGTCGGTTGCGGTCTTTGACTGCGGCGACGCGGGAGCGGTGATGGCGATTGGTGACGATGCTGCTGCTCGGTGCATCGCCTTCTCGCCCCCTGATTTCGGGGCCTTGTCGGGCTGTCTGGGCGCGGCGCGGAGGGTCCTGGCGCACGATGGCAAACCGCTGTGGAGGCGGATCCTCGAGGCGGGCTTGGACATCGGTCGTCTCGGCTTCGACACCGCCATCGCGGCCTACCTGCTCGATCCCGTCGAGGGCGGTCATCGAATCGACCGGCTCGTGGCGGCGCACCTCGACGTCGTTCTGCCCGTCGGTAAGTCCGAGTCGAACGGTGAGCTCGACTTCGGCGGATCAACCCCGGGTGATGAGGGTGCGTTCGCGGCGGGTGCGTCTCGTGCGCGCGCCGTTGCCGCACTCGTCGGACCGCTCGACGCCGCGCTCGAGGCATCGGGGATGAAATCGCTGTTCGACGATGTGGAGATGCCCCTCGTGGGTGTTCTCACCCGAATGGAAGTGCGGGGTATTGGTGTTGACATCGTGACCCTCGAAGAGATCACACAAAGCCTCACAGCAAGGACCACCGAACTGGCCGCGGTTCTCCGTGGCTTGGCCGGACACGAGTTCAATCTGAACTCACCCACGCAACTGCAAAAGATCCTCTTCGACGAGCGAGGTCTCTCCAAGGGCAAGAAGACGAAAACCGGTTACAGCACCGACGCGGCGACCCTGGAAAAACTGCGCGACGAGTGGCCCGAATTCATAGACGCACTGCTGGAGTACCGCGAGGTCGAGAAGTTGCGCGGGACCTACGGCGAGGGTTTGCGGGGTGTCGTGGCGCGCGACGGTCGGATCCACGCCGTATTCAACCAAACCGTGGCACGGACGGGCCGTCTGAGCAGTGAGAGCCCGAACCTCCACAACATCCCCGTTCGCAGCGAGATGGGCAAGGTGTTCCGGACCGCCTTCATCGCGAGCGAGGACTGCGAATTGTTGGTCGCCGACTACAACCAGATCGAACTGCGCTGCATCGCTCACCTGGCGGCCGACCCGGGCCTCATTGCGTCGTTCACTGCCGGCGTCGACATTCACAGTGCAACTGCGTCCCGCGTGTTTTCAGTCGACGCGAAGTCCGTCACGGCCGACCAGCGATCGAAAGCCAAGATGGTGTCCTACGGGTTGGCTTACGGCATGGAGGCGTACGGTCTGTCACAACGACTTGCCATCGACGTGCCCGAGGCGACCGAAATTCTCGATGCGTACTTTGCGGCGTTTCCGGCCGTTCGGGCCTACATGGATCGAACCGTGACCGAGGCCCGCAATCGTGGCTACACCGAAACCTTGTTCGGGCGGCGGCGACCGATTCCGGAATTGACGAGTGACAACTTTCGTATCCGTCAAGCCGGCGAACGTCAGGCGATGAATGCAGGGATTCAGGGACTCGCCGCCGACATCTTCAAGATCGCACTCGTGCGCATCGACCGCGAACTCGACTCAGCGGGTCTGTCGTCGCGTCTGGTTCTCCAGGTCCACGACGAGGTGATCGTCGAGTCACCTCTGGCGGAGAAGGAGATGGTCGAAAATCTGGTGCTTGGGATCATGCGTGGTGCAGCCGAACTCACGGTGCCACTCGAAGTGAACGCTGCATGGGGCCGCTCATGGGCCGACGCGAAATGACGCGGCATGGCGCGGGGTGAAGTCGGCGCCGACGGGCACTGGTTCGAGGAGTTGGCCTCGCACATGGGTGAGACCTACCTGCGCTACTCCTTCACCAAGGGCACGGAACAAGAGGTGGAATTCCTCGTCGAGTCACTCGGCCTCGCCGAGGGTGCTCGGGTGCTCGACGTTGGTTGTGGCCCCGGTCGCCATGCCCTTGCCCTCGCCCGGCGGGGAATCAGGGTCCACGGAATCGACATCTCGGCCGAGTTCATCGACGTGGCACGACTGGCGGCGCATCGACTAGGCCTGAGCGAGTCGGCCACCTTCGAGCGCGCGGACGCCCGTACGGCGAATCTTCCCCCGGTTTTTGACGCGGTCATCTGTCTCTGTCAGGGTGCATTCGGGCTCATGGATCATCTCGCCCACGACCTCCAAATTCTCGGCGGGATCGCCGGCGCGCTGCGCCCCGGCGGCGGTTTTGCCCTGAGCGCTTTTAGTGCCTACTTCGCCGTCAGGTACCACACGCAGGCCGCGTTCGACGCCGGGACGGGGGTCTCTCGGGAACAGACGGCAGTGCACAATGCGGCGGGTGAGGCTCTCGAGGTGGAATTACGCACAGGCTGTTTCACACCCCGCGAATTGCGGCTCATGTGTCGACAGGCGGGCCTTGGTGTGGATGCGATCCACTCGGTCGAACCGGGCGGGTACGGCCGGCACGAGGCAACTGCGGAAAGTCCGGAGTTTTTGGTTCTGGGGCGCCGCTGGTAGGTTTTCGGGGTCTTATCCACCGATCCCAGTCCCTTCGAAAGCGAATTCCACGTTGTCCGACACCACCTACACTCCCCGTCAAATCACCGAGCGTGACACCTCCTTCGCAGACGCCATCGCCGGGACGATGGTCGAATTGAAAGACGGGCAACTGGTTTCGGGCACGGTGGTCAAAGTCGACCGCGACGAGGTCCTCCTCGAAATCGGCTACAAGACCGAGGGCGTCATTCCCGCCCGCGAACTCTCGATTCGCAACGACGTCGACCCGGGGGAGATCGTCACGATCGGCGAGCGGATCGAAGCCCTCATCCTCACGCTTGAGGACAAAGAGGGTCGTCTCGTCCTGTCCAAGAAGCGCGCACAGTACGAGCGCGCCTGGGGTGACATCGAAAAGGTCAAGGAAGTCGACGGTATGGTCGAGGGTCTGGTCATCGAAGTCGTCAAGGGTGGTCTCATTGTCGACATCGGTCTGCGTGGGTTCCTGCCCGCGTCGCTCGTCGAATTGCGTCGCGTTCGTGATCTGCAGCCCTACATCGGCAAGGTGCTCCAGGCCAAGATCATCGAGCTTGACAAGAACCGCAACAACGTCGTTTTGTCACGTCGTGGATTCCTCGAGGAGAACCAGCGCGAACAGCGCGATGAATTCTTGACGCACCTCAAGCCGGGCGAGATCCGCAAGGGTGTCGTGTCCAGCGTGGTTCCTTTCGGTGCCTTCGTCGACCTCGGCGGCATGGACGGACTGATTCACGTGTCGGAACTCTCGTGGAAGCACGTCGACCATCCGGGTTCGGTCGTTGCCGTGGGCGACGAGGTCACCGTCCAGGTGCTCGACGTCGACATGAGCCGCGAACGCATCAGCCTTTCGCTCAAGGCCACCCAGCAGGATCCGTGGCAAGAGTTCGCCGGTTCACACGAGGTCGGCCAATTGGTCTACGGACGTGTCACGAAGCTGGTGCCCTTCGGTGCATTCGTCCAGGTTGGCGACGGCATCGAGGGTCTGGTGCACATTTCCGAGATGTCGGCGCATCACGTCGAGGCACCGGAACATTTCGTCACGCCGGGCGAGGAACTTTGGGTCAAGATCATCGACCTCGATCTCGAACGTCGCCGCATCAGCCTGTCCATCAAGCAGGCCGCCGAGGGTGGAGAACTCGCCGAGGAATACCGCAGCCATTTCGAGGTCGACGAGCAGGGCAACTGGCTCGGCGGCGACGACGCCGAACGCGAGGCCGCCTGGTCCGACTACTACAAGGAGTACGGCAAAGACGGCGCTCCGGGCGCCGACGGTGACGCGGCTCCCGGGCAGCCCGCACAGTAAGCAACGGCGCAGGATGATCCTCGTCGGGCTCACCGGCGGTATCGGGTCGGGCAAAACGACCGTGTCGGAGATGCTCGCCGCCCGTGGCGCGGTCATCATCGATGCGGATCAGATCACGAGGGAACTCCAGGCGCCCGGGTCCCCGGTGCTCGAGGAGATCGTTGCGGCTTTTGGGTCGGATCTTCTTGATTCCGCAGGCGTACTCGATCGTGCTGCCCTGGCCTCGAAGGTGTTCGGGGATCCCGAGGCGTTGGCCCGGTTGAACAAAATCGTGCACCCCGCCGTTGGTCGCGAGATGGCGTCACGGCTCGAGGCGCAACGCACCACCACCAACGTCGTGGTGCTCGACATCCCGTTGCTCGTGGAGAATCCACGTGAGGGCTTGTGTGGGACCGTGGTCGTGGACTTGCCGCTAGACCTGGCGGTCGAGCGACTGGTGAGGTTGCGCAACATGTCGCATGCCGATGCCCAAGCGCGCATCTCCCGGCAGGCCAGTCGTGAGGCGCGTGTCGCGATCGCCGATCGAGTGATCGACAATTCTGGGGATCTTGAATCACTCGAAGTCCAGGTCGACTCGGTGTGGCAGTGGATGAGGTCGCTTCCGCCTGCGGCTGCGGACGCAGGTCGCGTGTCACGTTCCTGATGGGATGCGGAAGTCGTAGCCTCGCATCATGGTCGAGGCCCGCCACACTTTCACGGTTGTCTCCGAGTACCGACCCGCTGGTGACCAGCCGGAGGCGATTGCGCAGTTGGCCGCGGGTATCGAGACAGGGGAGCGTTATCAGACGCTTCTGGGCATAACCGGTTCGGGCAAGTCCGCGACCATCGCCTGGACGATCGAGCAAGTGCAGCGTCCGACGCTCATCCTCGCCCCAAACAAGAGCCTCGCGGCGCAGTTGGCGCAGGAGATGCGTGACTTCTTCCCGAACAACCGCGTCGAATACTTCGTGAGTTACTACGACTACTACCAGCCCGAGGCATACATCGCCTCCAGCGACACCTACATCGAGAAGGATTCGTCGATCAACGACGAGATCGATCGTTTGCGTCATTCGACGACCGCCGCCTTGTTGACGAGACGTGACACGATCGTGGTCGCGAGTGTCAGTTGCATCTACGGGATGGGGGACCCCGATGAGTACCGCGGCCAACTGCTCGAACTGCACGTGGGTGTCGATTACGACCAGCGCAGCATCCTCAAGCGGCTCGTCGAACTGCAATACGACCGTAATGACATGACGCTTGGTCGCGGCAACTTCCGCGTTCGGGGCGACACCATCGAGGTGCACCCCGCCTACGACGAAACGGTGCTGCGCATCGAGATGTTCGGCGAGACCGTCGATCGGATTTCCGTCATCGACCCTCTGACCGGTGAGAACCTGAGCGAACTCACCGAAGTAGTCGTTTTCCCGGCCACGCACTACGTGGCGGGTGACGAACGAATGCGGCGTGCAGTGATGGGTATCGAGGCCGAACTACAGGAACGTCTGGCGCTTTTCGAAAAGCAGGGAAAGCTGCTCGAAGCCCAGCGCCTGCGGATGCGCACGCAATACGACCTCGAAATGATCCAGGAGATGGGGTACTGCAACGGAATCGAGAACTACTCGATGCACATCGACGGCCGCAGCCCCGGGGAACCCCCTTTCACGCTCCTCGACTATTTCCCCGATGACTACCTGCTGGTCATCGACGAGAGCCATGTGACGGTTCCGCAGTTGCACGGCCAGTTCGAAGGGGACCGCAGCCGCAAGGACACACTCGTCGAGCACGGCTTCCGCCTGCCGTCCGCGCGCGACAATCGGCCCCTGAGGTTCGAAGAGACGATCGAGCGCGTCCACCAGTGCGTCTTTCTCTCGGCGACCCCCGGCAAGTACGAAATGGCACACTCGCAGCGGGTGGTGGAACAGATCGTCCGGCCCACGGGCCTCGTCGACCCGGAAGTGATCGTCAAGCCGACGAAAGGCCAAATCGATGACCTGATCGCAATGGTGACGGATCGAATCGAGCGCGGCGACCGAGTGCTCGTGACCACGCTGACCAAGAAAATGGCCGAGGACCTGAGTGAATATCTCCTCGAGCAGGGCCTGCGGGTACGGTACCTCCACTCGAACATCGACACGATCCAACGCATCGAGATTCTCAGGGCGCTGCGGCTGGGAGAATTCGACGTGTTGGTGGGAATCAACCTTCTCCGCGAGGGTCTCGACCTCCCCGAGGTGTCTCTGGTTGCGATACTCGACGCGGACAAAGAGGGATTCCTGCGCAGCGAAACATCTCTCATCCAAATGATCGGTCGTGCGGCCCGCAACGTCGACGGTCAGGTTGTGATGTACGCAGACAAGACCACCGCCGCCATGGAAGCGGCTATCGGCGAGACGCGTCGTCGACGTGAGCGTCAGATCGCATACAACGCCGAACACGGAATCAATCCCCAGACGATCCGCAAGGCAGTGGGCGACATCCTGTCGCTGCTGCGGCCGGATGAAACGGCGCCAGTTCCGGGCAAGGATCGTCGCCGGAGCCGGGAGCGCGACAAGGTTCAACGCGAGCTGAAGTCACTCCCCGAACAAGAGATTCAGCGACTCATACAAACCCTCGAGGAAGAGATGCACGAAGCGGCCGCCGAGATGCGCTTCGAGTACGCCGCCCGATTGCGTGACGAGGTGAAGGAACTACGCCGGGAACTTCGCGACGCGGGTTAGCGAGATCGCGTTCCCGTCGCTAGTCTCGCCGCGTGGTGGAAAAGATCGTGATCCGGGGTGCCCGTGAGCACAACCTGAAGAATGTCAACGTCGAACTCCCGCGCGACCAACTCATCGTCTTCACCGGTCTGAGCGGCTCGGGCAAGTCGAGCCTGGCATTCGACACGATCTATGCCGAGGGGCAACGTCGGTATGTCGAGAGCCTCTCGGCATACGCCCGTCAGTTCCTCGGTCAGATGGACAAGCCCGATGTCGACCACATTGACGGATTGTCGCCGGCGATCTCGATCGACCAGAAGTCGGCTTCCCGCAACCCGCGCAGCACCGTCGGAACGATCACAGAAGTCTACGACTACCTGCGCCTCCTCTGGGCCCGCATCGGCGTGCAACATTGCCCGAATGACGGCACCCGCCTCGAGCGCCAGACCCCGCAACAGATCGTCGACCGAATCATGGGCCTGCCCGACGGGACCCGATTCCAGGTTTTGGCGCCGGTGGTGCGGGGCCGAAAAGGCGAGTACGACACATTGCTCGGCGATCTGTCGGGTCAGGGCTTCGTGCGGGCCCGCGTCGACGGGGAAGTCGTCGACATCGCCGAATTTCTTCGTGAGGGCCGCAAACTCGCCCGCTACGAACAGCATGACATCGAGGTGATCGTCGACCGACTGGTGAAGCGCGACAACATCGGGCGGCGGCTGACCGACTCGCTCGAGACGGCACTCAAACTCGCTGAAGGGGTGGCCGGGATCGAGTTGATGGGCGGTGACAAGGCGGACGGCGAGATGCTGACGTTCAGCCAGCATCTCGCATGCCCAAAGTGTGGTGCCTCCTTCGACGAACCAGCGCCGCGCAATTTCTCATTCAATTCCCCCTACGGCGCCTGTGAGAACTGTGATGGTCTGGGAACCAAGTTCGAGGTCGATCCGGATTTGGTCATACCCAACACCGACATGTCGATCTCGGAGGGTGCGATCGCACCATGGCGCAGTGCCCACACCCAGTACTTCACTCGGCTGCTCGAAAGCGTCGCCGAGAAATACAAGATTCCACTCGAGAAGCCGTTTGCGAAGCTCACCGACAAGCAACGCAATGTCGTCTTGAACGGGGTCGAAGAGGGTCTCGTCGTCAAATACCGCAACCGTTACGGTCGTCAGCGCACGTTCAACACCCATTACGAGGGAGTGATCCCGTGGATCAAGCGTCGTCATGAGGGTGCAGAGAGCGACTGGGCGCGGGAACAGTACGAGTCCTTCATGCGCGAGGTGCCCTGCACGGTGTGCTGCGGCGCGCGTCTCAAGCCATCCTCACTGGCCGTCAAAGTCGGCGGAAAGAGCATCTCCGAGGTCTGCGACCTGCCCATCGGTGAGTCGGCGAAGTACCTGATGTCTCTCAAGCTCAGTGATCGCGATCGCATGATCGCCGAGCGGGTGACGAAAGAGATCAACGCCCGACTCGGGTTCCTTCTCGACGTGGGTCTCGACTACCTGACTCTCTCGCGGAGCGCGGGAACACTCGCGGGAGGCGAGGCGCAGCGCATCAGGCTCGCCAGCCAGATCGGGTCGGGTCTCGTCGGGACGCTCTACGTGCTCGACGAACCGTCGATCGGATTGCACCAGCGTGACAACCGCCGTCTCATCGACACGCTGCATCGTCTGCGCGACCTGGGAAACACCGTCATCGTCGTCGAGCACGACGAGGACACGATCAAGGAAAGCGACTGGATCGTGGACATCGGGCCGGGTGCGGGTGAGCACGGCGGTGAGGTCGTGTACAGCGGCAAGGTGACGGGTATCGGCAGAGTCGCCGAGTCGGTGACCGGTCAGTACATCGCAGGAAAGAAGTCGATTCCGGTTCCGACCCAGCGGCGCAAGCCCGCGGGCGGCGAACTTGTCGTACGCGGCGCTCGCGAGCACAACCTGCAAAACATCGATGTGAATATTCCGCTCGGATGTTTCGTGGCGGTCACCGGGGTGTCGGGCAGCGGCAAGAGCACGCTCGTGCGCGACATCCTGCTCCCGGCGCTGATGCAAAAGATCTACAAATCCAAAGAGGCGCCGGGCCGCCACAAGTCGGTCGAGGGCATCGCACTTCTCGACAAAGTGATCGACATGGATCAGTCGCCGATCGGACGGACACCCCGTTCGAATCCCGCCACTTACACGGGAGTGTTCGATGCCATCCGCAAGTTGTTCGCCGCGACCCCCGAATCGAAGGTGCGTGGCTACCAACCCGGTCGGTTCAGTTTCAACGTGTCGGGTGGTCGATGCGAGGCTTGCTCGGGTGACGGAACGATCAAGATCGAGATGCACTTCCTGCCCGACGTCTACGTTCCGTGCGAGGTCTGCAAGGGCAAGCGTTACAACCGCGACACACTCGAAATTCAATTCAAGGGCAGGAGCATCGCGGATGTCCTCGACATGCCGATTTCCGAAGCCGTTGATTTCTTTTCCAACCAACCGTCCATCGCGCGGCACATGCAGACACTCGTCGACGTGGGTCTCGGTTATGTCCGCCTGGGCCAGCCCGCGCCGACGCTTTCGGGAGGGGAGGCTCAACGTGTGAAGTTGGCATCGGAACTTGCCAAGCGCAGTACGGGCCACACGATCTACCTCCTCGACGAGCCGACGACGGGTCTTCACTTCGAAGACGTGCGGCGCTTGCTGACCGTCTTGTCGAGGCTGGTCGACCAGGGGAACACGGTTCTTGTCATCGAGCACAACCTCGATGTGATCAAGAGTGCCGACTGGGTCATTGACCTCGGGCCGGAGGGCGGTTCGGGTGGAGGCAAGGTCGTCGCCGAGGGTCCACCCGAAGCCATTGCAAAGGTGCGCCAAAGCCATACGGGGCGCTTTCTGGCGCCGTTGCTCAGGCCGTCGGGACTGCCGGCGAAGCCCGTGAGGAAACAAAGTCGGAAATGATCCAGCGCCCTGCGGCCGGATCCATTCCCGACGCCCCGGGGTCGTACCAATTCAAGGACGCCCATGGACGGGTGATTTATGTTGGCAAGGCCTCGAGCCTGCGATCCCGTCTGTCGAGTTATTTCCAGGACAAGCGCAACCTGCACCCACGCACGGCAGCCATGGTGTCGGCTGCCGAGTCCGTCGAGTGGATCGAGGTCCGCAACGAGGTCGAGGCGCTGATGCTCGAGTACAACCTCATCAAAGAGCACCGGCCGCGATTCAACATCCGTCTCCGTGACGACAAGAGCTACCCGTTCCTTGCGATCACGCTCGACGAAGAATGGCCTCGTGCAACGGTGATGCGAGGACGCAAGCGAAAGGGCACGCGCTATTTCGGTCCGTACGCCCACGCATACGCAATCCGCGAGACGCTCAACCTGCTTTTGCGGTCTTTCCCCGTCCGCACCTGCCCACCGTCGAAGTTCAACGAGCACCAGCGACTCGGTCGGCCTTGTCTGCTGTTCCACATCGAGAAGTGTTCGGGGCCCTGCGTCAAGGCCGTCGAAGGGGGTGACTACGCCGCCCATGTCGCGGGTCTGGCCGACTTTCTCGACGGCAGGACCGAAGATGTGGAGAAGGCGATCGAGGCGCGCATGGCGCAGGCAGCGGCCGCACAGGAGTACGAAATCGCGGCCAGGCTACGGGACCGTTTGGCGGCAGTGCGTCGGGCGATGGAGCGCCAACAAATCGTCGCCGACCGGGGTGAGGACATCGACGTCGTGGGTGTCGCACAGGACGATCTGGAGGCATCGGTACAGGTTTTTTTCGTTCGACACGGTCGTGTGGTGGGCCGGCGAGGATTCATCATCGACAAGGTCGAGGCTCTCGGTGAGGAAGAGTTGATCGACAGGATCCTCGAAGAGCTGTACGGCGAAGAACCCGCAATGGGTTATCCGAAGGCGGTTCTTGTGCCCGTGCTCGGACGCGGCCACGAAACCTATGTCGAGTGGTTGTCGGGTCTGAGGGGCTCGAATGTCGAGATCCGGGTGCCGCAGCGCGGCGACAAACGTTCGTTGCACGAGACGGTGACGTTGAACGCTCGCGAAGAATTCGCACGTCACCGCATGCATCGCGCCTCCGACCACAACGCACGGAGCCGTGCACTGACGGAGTTGCAGCACCATCTGGAGTTGCCCGAGGCGCCACTGCGCATCGAGTGCTTCGACATGGCCCACCTGCAGGGAACGGACTACGTCGGGTCGATGGTCGTGCTCGAGGACGGCCTGCCCGCAAAGCGCGAATACCGGCGGTTCAAGGTGAAGGATGTGCCCGGCAACGACGATTACGCGGCGATGCGCGAGGTGCTGACCAGGCGCCTTCGCGCCTACGTCCACGACCAGGAAGAGGGCCAAGAAACAGGGCAGGAGGTCAACGCCCAGACCCAAGGGGGCAGCAAGAAGCCCGGCAAGTTCGCGTACCCACCCCAATTGTTGTTGGTTGACGGGGGGAAGGGTCAGTTGGCGGTTGCGATCGACGTCGTGCGCGAACTCGGTCTCGAACACGAGATCCCCGTCGCAGCTCTGGCGAAACGGTTCGAGGAGGTGTACGTACCCGGTCGCTCGAGGCCCGTGGCGGTGCCGCGCGGAAGTGAAGCCCTCTTCATGTTGCAGCGCATACGTGACGAGGCGCACCGTTTTGCCAACACGTTCCACCGGGAGCTGCGCGGCAAGCGCATGAGGCGTGGATTGCTCGACGGAGTTCCCGGTCTCGGTGAAGCCCGCAAGACGCGCCTCGTTCGGGAGTTCGGCGGTGTGAAGGGCATCAGAGAGGCGGGTCTGGACGCCTTGCTGGCCGTGTCGTGGCTCCCCGAAGCGGTAGCGCGGGCGGTGCACGAGAGAGTGTCCGGAGATGGATGACGGCATCACGCGGGTTCCCGCATGGGATGAACACGCCGAGTGGTGGATCAAAGGATTCACCGACGGAGCCGACCCCGAATACGAAGAACAGATCATCCCGCTGGTTCTCGCCGAGACTGCGGGAGCCGAGCGGATTCTCGATGTTGGATGTGGCGAGGGCCAGATCAGCCGTCGTTTGGCGGCGGTTCACGGAGACAGGTCGGTGGTCGGCATCGATCCGACCCGACGGCACATCGACGTCGCGAGAGCCCGCGGGGGCAATGTCGACTACCGTGTGGGCCTCGTTGAGAACCTGCCCTTCGGGGATGGGGCCTTCGACGCAGTCGTGGCGTGTCTTGTCTTTGAGCATGTCGACGACCTCGATGGTGCAATCCGCGAGGTGTCGCGGGTGTTGAGCGAAGGCGGCACCTTTTTGTTCCTGCTGAATCATCCGCTCCTGCAAACTCCGAACAGTGGGTGGATAGACGACCAGGTCCTCGACCCTCCCGAGCAGTACTGGCGGATAGGTGAGTACCTCACCGAGGCGGTGAACGTGGAGGAAGTCGAACCCGGTGTCCGTGTGCGTTTCGTACACCGTCCGCTGGGGCGCTACCTGAACACACTCGCCGACGCGGGTCTTATCCTCGAACGCATGCACGAGCCCGCACCACCGCCCGGGTTTCTGCTGCGTTGTCGTGAGTACGCGCAGGCCTCGACGATCCCGCGTCTCTTGGCCCTTCGGCTGCGCAAACGGCCACTTCCCGCGAACGAAGACGAGTAGCCTCGGTATTGTGACCGATGTTCTGGTGATCACCGGGTTGTCGGGTGCCGGTCGTTCCCAGGCCGCCGACGACCTCGAGGATCTCGGGTGGTTCGTGATCGACAATCTTCCGACGGCGCTCATCGAGCAGGTCGTCGAAATGGCGAGCCAGCCGTCCGATCCCCATCAGCAACTGTGTCTCGTGGTCGGCAACGCCACCCAGCGGGCCGACATCGTTGGAGTGCTTCGTAGTCTGCGGGCGTCGGGGAACCGTGTGCGAGTGCTCTTTCTCGACGCATCCACCGGATCGTTGGTCAAGCGGTACGGCACGACGCGTCGCCGCCACCCTCTCGACCTCGAAGGTGGTCAAGCGAATTCCGAGTCGGGGATAGCCGCGGTCATCCAGCGTGAACGCGAACTACTGCAGCCGGTAAAGGCGGAGGCAGATCTCGTGATCGACACGTCCGACCTCACGGTTCATCAGTTGAAGGCAAAATTGATCGAATTGTTCGGGCCTTCATCACCCAGCGACAGGCTTCTGATTGGAATCGTTTCGTTTGGTTTCAAACACGGTCTGCCGCTCGACGTCGACTTGGTGTTTGACGTTCGTTTCCTGCCGAACCCGTACTGGGACGAGAAACTCCGACCCCTGTCGGGTCTCGATGTGCCGGTGCGAGGTTACGTGCTCGACAATCCATTGGCTGGTAGTTTCATGGATCACCTCGAGGGCATGCTGGACATGCTGTTGCCCGCATATGTCGCCGAAGGAAAGAGCTATCTGTCGATAGCGATCGGCTGCACGGGTGGCCAGCACCGTTCGGTGGCCATCGCGGAGCGGTTGGGCGCCTGGTTTGTGGGCCGTGACATGCGTCCCCGAGTGACGCACCGGGATCTCGTCAAGGGTTAGCGGATATGGGGCATCGCCGGTCTTACAACTAATCTCGGGAGCCGTCGGGCCAGCGAGGCATTAAGGAGTGGGTCAATGACGGTTCGCGTGGGAATAAACGGTTTCGGGCGCATCGGACGGAATTTCTTCCGCGCCGTCGAGTCGAGCGGAGCCGATATCGAGATCGTTGCGGTCAACGACCTCGGCTCATTGACGACGATGGCGCACCTCCTCAAGTACGACTCCGTGCTTGGCGTCCTGCCGAACGTGATCTCGGCGACCGGTGACGGCATCAGCATCGACGGCAAGGTGCTCAGGGTGCTGCAGGTCCGCGACCCCAGGGAGCTGCCCTGGAAAGCCTTGGGCGTCGACCTCGTCATCGAGTCCACGGGTATCTTCACCGACCGCGACAAGGCGGCAATGCACCTCGATGCCGGCGCGCCGTTGGTCATCGTTTCGGCGCCGTCGAACGGCGCCGATGCCACCTTCGTCTATGGCGTGAACCATGCCGATTTCGACCCTGCGAAGCACAAGGTCGTCTCGAACGCGAGCTGCACCACGAACTGCTTCGTGCCCCTCGTCAAGGTCCTTGACGACGCCTTCGGCGTTGAGGGTGGCCTGATGACCACGGTCCATGCCTACACCGGTGATCAACAGCTCGTCGACGGGCCCCACAGCGATCTGCGTCGTGCCCGTGGCGCGGCAATCAACATCACGCCAACCAGTACCGGTGCGGCGCGCGCCACCAGCCTCGTCATGGCGGCAATGAAGGGCAAACTCGACGGCACGGCCCTTCGCGTGCCCGTGCCCACGGGTTCGATCACCGACTTCGTTGCGAACCTGGTGAATCCGGCAACCGTGGAGGAGATCAATGCAGCCTTTGAGGCTGCCGCGAATGGCCCTCTGGAGGGGGTGTTGGAGTACACCGAGGCACCGATCGTCTCGAGTGACATCGTGACGAACCCGCACTCCTGCATCTTCGACAGTGACCTCACCATGTCGATGGGAAAACTCGTCAAGGTGCTCGGCTGGTACGACAACGAGTGGGGCTACTCGAACCGCCTCGTCGATCTGACGAAGCACATCGGCGTCAAGTCGAACGCCTGAAATGTCGAGGCTTCCGGTACTCGAGGACCTGGGTGACGTCGGCGGCAAGCGGGTCCTGGTTCGTACCGACTTCAACGCACCGATGGAGGGCCCCGACGAAGCCCGCAGGATCACCGACGATTTTCGCATTCGTGCCGCACTGCCCACGATCGAATGGTTGACGTCGCGAGGCGCGACGGTGGTCTGCGCGAGTCACCTCGGCCGCCCCAAGGGTCGGCCAACGATGAAATATTCCATGGAGCCCGTCCGTCGTCGACTTTCCGAGTTGGCACCCGGTGTCGAGTTGCTCGAGAACCTGCGCTTCAATCCGGGTGAAGAGTCGAACAACGAGGACTTTGTCGCACAGTTGGTCGCCGGGTTCGACGCATATGTCGACGATGCCTTCGGCGCCGCTCACCGGGCCCATGCGTCGGTTGTCGGGCCACCGAAAACCCTGCCGTCGGCAGCCGGGCGTCTCTTGCAAAAGGAGGTCGAGATCCTCGGGGGATTGCGCGACAACCCGAAGCGCCCTTTCGTGGCGGTGCTGGGCGGTGCGAAGGTGAGCGACAAGCTTGGCGTAATCGAGGCGCTTCTCCAGACAGTTGACGCACTCGTCATTGGTGGCGGCATGTGCTTCACCTTCTTGGCGGCGAAAGGGTTGCCGGTCGGCGAATCGATCTGCGAACTTGACCATGTGGCTTTTTGTCGTCGGTTAATCGATGGCACGAAGCCGATCCACCTTCCCGAAGACATCGTTGGCCTCGACGCAAACGGATCCTATGCAACATACGGAACCCGGCTTCCCGAGGGTGCCAAGGGTCTCGACATTGGTCCGGGTAGTGCTGCCGCATTTTGCGACGTGGTGATGGAGGCTCGCACCGTGTTTTGGAACGGTCCGATGGGAATGTTCGAAGATGCGCGTTTTGCCAACGGCACGAAGACTCTGGCGCAGGCCGTGGCCGACACGAAGGCATTCACGGTTGTGGGCGGTGGTGACAGCGCCGCCGCGTTGGCGCGGTTTGGACTCGACGACGACGTCGACCACGTATCAACCGGCGGGGGGGCGTCACTCGAGTTTCTCGAGTTCGGCGACCTTCCGGGGCTCGCGGCATTGAGAGGGGCACCGAATGCCAAGTGAGGGTCGCAAGCCTTTGATCAGCGGCAACTGGAAGATGCACCTGAATCATTTTGAGGCGATTCAACTCGTACAGAAGTTGAACTATCTCGTTGCCAAAGAGGACTTCGATGCAGTCGACATCTCCTTACATCCACCGTTCACCGACATCCGAAGTGTGCAGACGCTCATCGAGGCCGACGAACTGCGGTTCCTGCTCGGCGCACAGCATTGTCATTTCGAGGAAAAAGGTGCATTCACCGGTGAGGTGTCGCCCGCAATGTTGGCCAAGTTGTCCGTGAAGTACGTCATCGTTGGCCACAGCGAACGACGTGAGACATCTGGTGAGACGGATGAAGTCGTTGCCAGAAAGACGACGGCGGTGCTGAGGTCGGGAATGACTCCGATCGTGTGTGTCGGCGAGTCGCTCGACGAGCGGGAGGCGGGTGCGACGGAGGCGAAGGTGTTGGGCCAGGTGCGTTCAGCGCTCGCAAAGCGCACCACGGAAACCGTTGCCGGTGTGGTCTTGGCCTACGAGCCGATCTGGGCCATCGGAACCGACAGAACCGCGACGGCCCACGATGCGCAGGCGGTCTGCGGTGCCATCCGCGCCGAGGTTCGTGCATCCCATGGAAACGACGCTGCGAAGGCCTTGCGTATCCAATACGGCGGTTCCGTCAAGGCTGCGAACATCGCCGAGTTGATGGCTCAGCCCGACATCGACGGGGCCCTCGTTGGCGGGGCAAGTCTCGACCCGGATGAATTCGCGCGCATCGTGAAGTACCGCCTGCACACCGCCTGACCTCAGCGCGGGGGCTTCCTAGGCGGGGTTGTCACTTTTTGTTAGTTTGGAGGCAACAGATATTTGGGTGAAAAAGCCCGTCTCGAAACTGTCGCCCTGGCGACGAAGGGGGAATATATGAAAAGGACCCGGAAGAGGGTCGTGCTCGTTTGTGCGGTCGGCTTTGCGCTGTTTGCTGCGGCATGCGGCGGCGACGACGGCGGATCTTCGGAGGGCGTCACGATCGTTTACGCCGCCGAGCAGGAGTACACCTCGTACAACAACGGCGCCTCCGACCAGGGCCTGTTCGCCAACACGCTGGTGTTGAACCAGATGTTGCCCGGCCCGATTTATTTCAACCCCGATGCGACGAACAAGGTGTTCGAGCCCATCGCTTCATCGGTCACGGTGACCTCGCAGGATCCGTTCACCGTTGAGTACGTGCTCAACCCCGATGCGGTGTGGAGCGACGGTGAAGCGATCGACTGCGACGACTTTGTTTTGGCCTGGCGTGCGAACAACGGCAAGGATGGCAACCGCAAGGACGAGGCCGGCGCCGAATTGAAGGACGAAGAGGGCAATCCGGTCCCGGTGTGGAACACGGCGAGCTTCACGGGTTACGAACTCGTAGACAGCGTCACCTGCTCCCGGAACGGCAAGACCATCACCTCGGTGTACTCGAAGATCTATGCCGACTGGAAGACGATGTTCGGCGGTCTCTTGCCGGCACACGTCGTCGAGCGTGAGTCGGGCGTTGCCAACCTCACCGCGGAATTGTCGGATGCAGACCTCTACAAGGTTGCGGACTTCTGGAACACGGGCTTCGTGGGTTTCAAGCCCGAAGTTGCAGTGTCCGGTGGGCCATTCGTGATCACCGAGTTCACCGCAGGTCAGAGCCTGACCCTCGAGCGCAACCCGAAGTGGTGGGGCGAGCCCGCAAAGGTCGCGAAGATCGTCTTCCAGATGGTCCCCGACGCAACCCAGCAGCCCGCCGCCCTGCAGAACGGCGAAGTCGACGTCATCACACCACAGCCCAATGTCGACCTGGTCGAGCAGATCGAGGGCATCGAAGGTGTCAAGCTGCAGTTCGAAGCCGGCACCGTCTTCGAGCACTACGACCTCAACCTGGAGAACGAGCACCTCAAGAGCCTCAAGGTTCGTCAGGCCGTCGCTGCGTGCATCGACCGCGAGGAAATCGTGACGGTGCTCTACCGCAGCATCGATTCCAAGGCCCAGGTTCTCAACAACCGCATCTTCATCCCGAGTTCGCCGTACTACAAGGACGGCAGCGGCAAGTTCGCCAAGCAGGACATCGCCCTCGCGAAGTCCCTTCTCGAAGAGGACGGCTACGCACTCGGTAGCGATGGTTTCTACGCAAAGGGTGGCAAAAAGTTGACCCTGCGTCTCGGTCGTCGTGATCCGAATCCGCGTCGTCAACAGACCAACGAACTCGCCGCCGCGGCCTGTAAGAAAGCCGGTATCGAATTGACTGACGACCCGGCGGAGGACTTCAACGCCGTGCGTCTGCCGGCTGGTGACTACGACATCGCACTATTCGCATGGGTTGCCGGCGTTGCACTTGGAGGCAACAACTCGATCTACCTTCCCGCGGAGCAGGGTGGTGGACAGAACTGGAACGGTTACGTCAACGAAAAGATCGTCGACCTGACCGACCAGGCGGACTCCGAACTTGACGAGGCCAAGCGTGCAGATCTCTACAACCAGCTCGACCAGATGATCTGGGACGACATGGTGACGATTCCGTTGACCCAATGGACCGAGCTCTACGCAAACGCCGGAACGGTGTCGGGCGTCGTCCCGAACAGCTTCGCCGGTGTCACGTGGAACGCGGAGACCTGGAACAAGTAACCACCCACTGAACGGCACGAACGTGAGGTGGGCGGGGGAAACCCCGCCCACCTTCGTGCGTGGGGAGGAAACCGTCAGTGACGGCATTCATCATTCGCAGGCTGCTCATCGCGGTTCCTGTCTTGTTTCTTGCAAGCGTTTTCACATTTTTTCTTGTCATCAATTCGGGCGACCCGCTTGAGAACCTGCGCGCAAAGCCGGGTATCTCGCCGCAGGTGATTCGCAACGAAGAAGTGCGTCTCGGTCTCGACAAGCCTTTTGTCGAGCGCTATGCGAGCTGGGCGGGCGACTTCATCACCGGCGACCTCGGCAACGACATGAAGAACAGGCCCGTGTGGCCGCAACTGTGGTCAGCCATCAAGTACACCCTCAGGCTGGTGCTTATCGCCGAACTCATTGCCATTTCCATCGGCTTGATGATCGGCATCGTCAGCGGCGTGCGTCAATACTCGGGCTTCGACTACTCAACGACGTTCATTTCTTTTTTGTTCTTTTCGCTTCCCGTTTTTTGGTTTGCAAACCTGCTGAAGGTCTTCGGCGCCATCAAATTCAACGACTGGCTCGAAAACCCGGGCATCTCCGGAGTCTTCGCCGTCCTGATCACGGCTTTCATCGGCGGCTCCTTCTATTTGATCGGCCGCAAGCGGGAACGTCTACGGCTCGCCAAGCCCGGGGCCCGGTTCAAGTGGTCGGGAATCTCTCTCGGCGTGACGGCGCTCGTGATGTTGTCGGCGATGTTCTATTCGAAGAATCGTGAATACGGCCGTTTCGTGAAGACGCTGGGCTCTGAGCCCCGCGATCTTGCGGACACTTTGCCGTCGCGCCTGTGGAGCTACGTCGGCCACGGCGTGTTGCCCGTCATCGTGCTCTTCACCATCTCGTACGCGGGCTACAGCCGCTACATGCGTGCGTCGATGCTCGAGCAGTTGAATGCCGACCATGTGCGGACCGCTCGTGCAAAGGGCATTTCCGAGACACGGGTAATTTTACGACACGCATTTCGTAACGCGCTCATACCGATTGCCACCATCGCGACACTGAGTTGGGGTGGTCTCATCGCGGGCGCCGTGATCACCGAGCGTGTCTTTGCGTGGAACGGTATGGGGGACTTCTTTCTCGATTCACTGTCGAATCCGACACCCGACCCGAACAGGCTGCTGGCGTTTGTGATGATCACGGCGACGTTCACGATCGTTTTCAACATCGTTGCCGACATCATCTACGCAATTCTCGACCCCCGAATCAGGGTGAAGTGACATGTCGACGATCGTTGGTTCACACGACGCCGAGTTCACCATAGAGGTTCGTTCCCAGTGGCGAACGGTCGTACGTCGTTTTCTTCGCCACAAGCTGGCCATGATCAGTCTGGTCACGCTCATCATCATTTTCTTTGCGTCGATTTTTGGGAAATACATCTGGCGTTTCGATTTCATGGAGCGTGATACCGCGAACCTGTCGCAGCCACCTTCATGGACGCATCCGTTCGGGACCGACTCGTTGGGCAAGGACATGTTGGCCCTCACGCTTCGCGGGGCCCAGCGCTCGATCCTCATCGCGCTGATGGTTTCGGTGCTCTCTACGACGATCGGCGTGACGCTCGGCGCGATTGCCGGTTACTTCCGCGGTTGGACCGATGCGATCATCATGCGAATCACGGATCTGTTGCTCACCATTCCGTTGCTCATCCTCGCCGGCTGCATCGCATGGCAATTCGACGGAGGCGGCTCATGGTGGCTGTTGTCGTTGATCCTGGGTGTATTGAGTTGGCAGGGAACGGCCCGGATCGTTCGCGGCGAGTTCTTGTCGTTGCGCGAAAAGGAATTCGTCGAAGCGGCGCGCGCCATCGGAGTCACCGACCGACGCATCATCTTCCGGCACGTTCTACCGAACGCACTCGGGCCGATCATCGTCTCGGCAACCCTCTCGATCGCAGGTGCGATCCTCGTTGAAACCGCATTGTCGTATCTCGGACTTGGCGTGAAGGCCCCTGATTCATCGCTCGGTTTGCTGGTCAGTGATTACCAGGCCGCTTTCCAGACCCGCCCGTGGTTGTTCTGGTTCCCGGGGATTTTCATCATCGTCATCTGCCTCGGTGTCAATTTCGTCGGGGACGGCCTGCGTGACGCATTCGATCCCAAGCAAACGAGGGTGCGCGCATGACCGAAACTCTTCTGCAGGTGCGCGACCTGAGCGTCGAGTTTCCGACCGACGATGGTGTCGTTCGAGCCGTGCGCGGTGTTTCCTTCGACCTTCGCCGCGGTGAGGTCCTCGGCATCGTCGGCGAAAGTGGGTGCGGAAAGTCGGTCACGAACCTCGCCATCATGGGCCTCCTTCCGAATACGGCCCGTGTATCGGGTTCCGTGAAGATCGGCGATACCGAGGTGGTCGGTCGTTTCCCCGGGGAGATGCGCGAGATTCGTGGCAAACGCATTGCAATGATCTTCCAGGATCCGATGACCTCGTTGAATCCCGTTTACACCGTCGGTTGGCAGCTGGTCGAAACCATCCGGGCCCACCGAGAAATGAAGAAGAACGAAGCCCACGCAAAGGCGGTCGACCTCTTGCGTCTGGTCGGCATCCCGAACCCCGACGACCGCTTCGACGCGTATCCGCACGAGTTCTCCGGCGGTATGCGCCAGCGTGTCGTCATCGCCATGGCAATCGCCAATGATCCCGAGGTGCTGATCGCCGATGAGCCAACGACGGCACTCGACGTCACGGTGCAGGCCCAGATCCTCGACACACTCCAGCGGATCCGTCGCGAGACCGGCACCGCCATCATCTTCATCACACACGACCTCGGCGTGCTCGCCGGCATGGCGGATCGTCTGCTGGTCATGTACGCGGGTCGCGTCGTCGAATGCGGTCAAATCGAAGAGGTCTTCGATGACCCACAGATGCCCTACACGATCGGTCTGCTCGGCGCGATCCCCGGCGAAGACAGCCACGGTCGACGACTGAGCCAAATCAAGGGTGCGCCGCCATCACTGATGCGCATTCCCGAGGGTTGTCTCTTCGCGCCGCGCTGTCCGTTGGCACTCGAAGCGTGTGGCGACAGTGAACCTGCGGTCATCGGACCCGAGGCGCACCATGGCGTGGCATGCCACCGCGTCGGCGACATCCGGTCGATGCCCGACAGGCGATCGATCTTCCTGCGCGAGGGGGCGGTCTGAGTGGCCCTGCTCGAAGTCAGGAACCTCGTGAAGGAATTCCCCGTACGTTCTCCAGGGGTGGTGCGGCGCGTGGTCGGCAAGGTGCAGGCCGTCTCCGACGTTTCTTTTGATCTCGCTGCGGGCGAGACGTTGGGCCTCGTGGGCGAAAGCGGATGCGGCAAGTCGACGACCGGTCGCAGCGTGTTGCAACTGCTCCAGGCAACGTCGGGGTCCGTCACGTTTGACGGGCGAGAACTGACCGACCTGTCCGTGCGAGAAATGCGTCCCTTGCGTCGAGAGATGCAGATCGTCTTTCAAGACCCGTACGCCTCGCTCAATCCGCGCATGCAGGTCAGTCAAACGATCGCAGAACCCTTGCGCACACACGGTCTGGCTGCCGGCAGGGAAACCGAGCGCGTAGCCGAACTCTTGGCGATGGTCGGCTTGAATCCCGAGCATGGCAATCGCTATCCGCACGAATTCTCCGGTGGCCAGCGTCAACGCATCGGCATCGCGCGTGCGCTTGCCGTCGAGCCGAAGTTTCTGGTGCTCGACGAACCCGTTTCCGCACTCGATGTCAGCGTGCAGGCGGGCATCATCAACCTTCTGGGGGATCTCCAGGGTGAACTTGGTCTTGCGTACCTCTTCATCGCCCACGACCTGTCGGTGGTGCGTCACATCGCCGATCGCGTAGCGGTGATGTATCTGGGCAGGATCGTCGAAATCGGACCCGTCGATCGGATCTACCAAGAACCCAGACACCCGTACACGAAAGCCCTGCTGTCGGCGGTTCCCGTCGCCGATCCGCACAAGGAAAAGATCCGCAATCGCATCACCATCCAGGGTGACGTTCCCTCGCCCGTCAATCCGCCCAGCGGCTGTCGTTTCCGCACGCGCTGCTGGAAGGCCACCGAGCGCTGTGCCTCGGAGACCCCGCAACTGGCGGTCGATGCCTCGGGTCGGGCCGCCGCCTGTCATTTCCCGGAGGCTCGGGACTAGCATTCTTCGCCGTGCGCGACCTCATCACCATCTTCGTCGTGATTGTCAACGTGGCTTCGATGTTTGCGATGATCGTGGGCATTCTCCTGCACAGCGGGCGTGGCGGCGGCTTGTCCGACATGTTCGGTGGGGGTGGCGGTGCGGCTCTTGGTTCGGCCGCCGCCGAGCGCAACTTGAACCGCATCACGACGGTGTTTGCACTTGCGTGGTTCCTCACCGTGATCACGCTTGCGATGCTCCTCGCCGAGTAGCACGTAACCCTGGTTGGCGGTTCGGCCGGCCGCAGTTAGAATCTGGACTCCACGTCGAAGTGGCGAAATAGGCAGACGCACCAGCTTGAGGGGCTGGCGCCCGCAAGGGCGTGGGGGTTCAAGTCCCCCCTTCGACACGAAAAATGGCGACAGCAAAAGTCCGTTCGTCGCTGGTGGTCGCGTTCCTCGTGGCGCTCTTGGCGGTGGGTGCCTACGCAGCGGACACACCTTCAGCCTTTTTGCTCGCAGTGGTCCCGTTGGCCTACACCGTTCCGGCTTTCGTCTGGCTCGATCGTCTCGAGCCCGAGCCCCGGACGATGCGCTGGAACGCATTCCTGTGGGGTGCGGGTGTCTCCACCTTGGTCGCGAGTGTGGCAAATGAAGTCACCGCGGCCTCGGTCGGATCCTCTGCTGCTCTCGTGGTTAGTGCTCCCGTGGCGGAAGAGTTCATGAAGTCGCTCGGAATCCTCGGGGCCGCCAAGCGTGGCCATCTCGACACCCCTCTGGATGGCGCCGTCTACGCCGGATACGTGGGTCTCGGCTTCGCGATGGTCGAAAACGTCACCTACTTCTCGGATGCCATTGCCGAGGACGAGATTGGGTTCGTCTTCGCGTTACGCGGACTCTTCTCACCCTTCGCGCATCCCTACTTCACGCTCTGGGTCGGACTCAGCGTCGGAGCGGCAGTCCGCAGCGGACGCTCACCTCGCTACGCCGCGATACGCGGACTGGTACCGGCGATGCTGTTGCATGCCGCATGGAATGCCTCCGGTCTGAATTCCATCTTCGCGCTCCTTCTCCTGGCGCATGTCGTACTGTTCCTCGTGATGGTGCGACGCTTGCGACGCATGCGGCGCGACGAAGTTGCGCTGGTTCGCCGGCGTTTGGTGCAACTGGCCTTCACCCACAATGTGTCGCCCATCGAGCTCGACACCTACGGAGACCTGCGGGCGACACGTCATTTGCGCCGGCAACTCCCGCGCAGTGACCGTCCCGCTTTCGACGAACGCCGCGTGATGCTCACGAAGCTCGCCCTGCACGAGAGGTCCGACTAGCCTCCCGGGTCATGCAGGTAACAGTTCGTCAGAATCCTTCGTTTTCCGTAGCGCGCATCCAATTGGGCGGTGGTGAGGCCGTACAGGTCGAGTCCGGCGCCATGATGGCGATGTCCGAGGGGGTCAACCTGGTCGCCAAGGCCGAGGGTGGCGTCATCAAGTCGCTCAAGCGCGCCACGCTGGGTGGTGAGAGCCTCTTCGTGTCCACTTACACGGCGCCGGCGTCCGGCGGATTCGTGGACGTCGCGGCTCGTCTCCCCGGCGACTTGACGGTGCAGACGATTTCGGGTTCGATGCCGTTGTTCATTTCGCGTGGCAGCTGGTTGGCGAACGAAAAATCGGTCACTCTCGACACCCAGTGGGGTGGTTTCAAGAACATGTTCGGATCCGAGGGCGGATTCATCCTTCGCGCCGAGGGCAACGGACTGGTGGTGTTCGGCTGCTACGGCGGTCTCGAAGAGTGGAATCTCGCGGCTGGTGAGGGCATCACGGTCGATTCGGGTCACATGGTGGCCTACGAGTCGTCGGTGCAGATGGGTATCCGCAAGGCGACGGGTGGCATCGTGCAGATGTTCAAGAGCGGCGAAGGCCTTGTGCTTGATTTCCGGGGTCCGGGACGTGTGTGGACCCAAACCAGAAACCCGCAGGAACTCATCGGCTGGATTTCGTCGGTCCTACCGACGGGCCAACCGGGTGCGGGTGGAGTCATCGGCGGTCTTCTCGGCCGCTCCTGAACCGCCCCGTCCACCCGTCCGTCGCGTGCCCGCACCTCGTGTTGTCCCGCACGGGTGACGGCAGGGTCCGTTCACAGCACGCCACCGATGCGGGTGAGGAGGTCGCTGTAGGTGTCGAATGCGGGGAACTGGGGAAATTCACGTTTGACGTTGTCGGGAGCGTTGAAGAAAAAACCGTGGTCCGCAGCGCCGAGCATTGCGGTGTCGTTGTACGAGTCACCTGCTGCGATGACTCGGTAGTTCAGCGCCCGAAACGCTTCGACCGCCTTGCGCTTCTGGTCGTCGAGTCGCAACTCGTAGTCGATGATGCGGTCATCCTCGACAACCAAACGATGGCAGACGAGCGTTGGCATGCCGAGGTGCCGCATCAGGGGTCGACCGAATTGCTCGAACGTGTCGGAAAGGATGACGACCTGCGTGACCGACCGTAGTTCGTCGAGGAATTCACGTGCACCCACGAGCGGTGACAGTGTCGCGATGACATCTTGGATTGCCGACATGGTCAATCCGTGGGCAGTGAGGACCTTGAGTCGTCCGCGCATCAAGACGTCGTAGTCGGGCTCGTCGCGCGTCGTGCGACGTAGTTCCTTGATGCCCGTTGCGTCGGCTATGGCAATCCAAATTTCGGGTACGAGGACACCTTCGAGGTCGAGTGTGACGATCGTTTGGGTCGCGCCAGCGGCCAGGGCCATGCCGTAGTCTCGCACCCGTAGGCGCTGACGGAGGAAAAGTGGACCGCAGAACCAAGATCGTTGCCACGTTGGGTCCGGCATCGGCGTCGGATGAGGGAGTACGGGCGCTAGTCGAGGCGGGCGCCTCGGTGTTCCGCTTGAACTGCTCGCATCTCACGACCGAGAGACTGCGCGACTCGATCGCACTCGTGCGGCGTGCGGCACCCCTCGCTGCGGTTTTGGTCGACATTCAGGGTCCGAAAATGCGCTACGTGGGTGAGGAGCGTGTGCTTGGCGGAGACGACGAGGTGAGGTTCACCCACGCTGAGTTGGGTCTCGAGGAACTGACGAAGGGTGCGAGCGAACTGTCAATCCAAGTGGGACAACGATTGTTGCTCCACGACGGTCGTATTTCCTCGCGCATCGTTTCCCTGGACGGCGAGTCACTGCTCGTTCGGATCGTCGACGGCGGTGTTCTCAAACATGGCAAAGGAGTGAATCTGCCCGACACCTCGATCACCGGGGATCTGCTCTCGGGCAAGGACCGTGCCGACATTGCGGTGGCTCGGGAGGCGGGTGTGGAAATTGTTGCGGTGTCGTTCGTGCAGTCGTCGCGCGACGTCGAACAGGTCCGCAACTTGTTTGGTGTCGCGGGTTTGGTGATCGCAAAAATCGAGCGCCCACAGGCACTCGCCGATCTTGATGGAATCCTTGCCGCTGGTGACGGTGTGATGGCTGCGCGCGGTGACCTCGGGGTCGAGATTCCCTACGAGGACGTGCCGCCGGTCCAGAGGCGCCTCGCACGGCGGGCCATCGAGGCGGGGAAGGTTTCGATCTGTGCGACAGAGATGCTCGAGTCGATGATCTCCTCGACTCGTCCGAGCCGTGCCGAGGTCGCCGACGTCTCGGCGGCTGTGCGCGACGGCTTCGATGCGGTGATGTTGTCGGGTGAAACAGCAGTGGGGGACGACCCCGCTGGTGCGGTGCGGGCCATGGCACGGATCTGTCGGGGAGCCGAGGCCGACGTCAACCTGCCGAATCTGTTTGCTGACGCCAACCCTGCCACGGCGGCGGTCACGGCCGCGGCCAGCGCGCTCGCCAAGCGCATCGGAGCCGATGCGATTTTGGCTCTCACCTACACGGGTTACAGCGCCCGTTTGTTGGCCGCCTGTCGGCCCAGCACTCCGATTCTTGCCGTCACGCCCGATCCTGCCACGGCACGACTACTGGTCGCCTTGCGAGGCGTGGAGCCGACGGTCGTCGACCGGCCCGGACGCATCGAGGAGGCCATTCCGCTGGCTCTCGAGGCCGTGCGTGCCGCGGGTCGGTTACAGGCGGGCCAGCGGGTTGTGGTGTGCGCCTCGCGCACGAGCCCACGTTCCGACGCCGACACGCTGTGGCTCCATTCCGAGCCTTGATGGACGCCCCGCCCGATTCGCGGCCCTAGATCCAGTCGGTGCCGAAGTTGCCGTTGACAGCGACGATGAGAAGTGTTGCGCCCTCGGGGCCGGCCCACTCGGGGCCGTAGGCGTGTCCCTCGGCGACGAACCGCACCTCGCCGGGCCCGAAGACTCCCTCGCCTTCGATGTGGAACTCACCTCGCTTGACGATGTAGAGAGTGTCACAGGTATGCACGTGACGACCCAACCAGGTGTTGGGTGGAAAAGTGTTCTCGAGAACCGTCGGTGTTCGGCTGAGAATCCGCACGTGGACCTCACCCTTGATGTTCGGGTTGGTGGCGACCAACGGCTCGACATCGTCGGGGTTGGACCGCCAGACGGCTGCGTTGGACACACTGCGACCTTAGGACCCACGACGCCGCCGGACGAAGTCAAGACAACGTGCGGAATCGGCGCTGTGTGAGGAGCACGACGAGAACGAGTACGAGCATCGCCGCTCCCGTCCCTGAGATCGTCTCGGGAAGTGAACGCAGGTGGCGGGCGGCGTAGCCGATGAGGAGGGCTCCCATCGGGGCCAGGCCGACCATCAAAAGACTGTGGACCGACATGACGCGGCCCATCACTTCAGGCGGCGTGTTTCCCTGCAGGAGGGCCTGATTGAGGTTCAGGTAGAACCCACCGGTGAGACCCCAAGCAAACAGGATCAGGGCAAGGGCGAGGTACGACGGTGCAGGACCGATGAGGATTTGGACCGTTGCACCGGTCGTCAGAGCGAGCATGAACCAGAGCCCTTTTTGCTTGACGCGATGTGAATTGCGCAAAAGCCACATGGACGTGACGAACTGTCCGAGGCCGAGCAGCGTGTAGAGGAATGTTGCGGATGCCCCCGTGGCGGCGACTTCTTCCCGCGCGAATTGGGGCCCGAGAACCATCCACGGTGACATCATGAAAATGACGCTTCCCGTGAGGAGGATGAAGAGCGTCCGGATATCGGGGTGGCGAAGGATGAAGCTAACCCCCGTGGCCAGTTCGCTGCGCAGTGAAGGGCGGTCCGTGAGGGGCACCATGGCCGGCAGTTTCAAGGGCGCGAGAGCAAGGAAGCCGACCCCGTAGAGGACCGTCTGGACCCAAAAGGCCCCCTCGATGCCCCAACGGCTGATGGCCGGGCCCGCGATGGCCGGGCCCAAGATGAGCGCGAGATTCGAGGCAACGACCGAGACGATGATGGCATTCATCAGGTGCTCCGGCGGCACGAGCGTGGGAACGATGGCCGCGCGCACCGGCTGGCCGACTGCCACGAAGAGACCGAGAACCGCCGCGCACAATGTTGCCGAGCCCGTCGTGATGCGATCGGCGGACACGAGCAGAGAGGTCACGAGGGTCACGACGAACGCACCCGTCTGACTCAGGAGCAGCAGCATTCGGCGGTTGACCCTGTCGGACATCACGCCGACGGGCAAAGAGATGAGAAGTGCCGGCAGGCCCATGACGAAGAGCAACCGGCCGCTGACATCGGACTTCGACCCGAGTTCCAGAACCAGCCAGACGAAAGCGAACCGTTGAGTCGCCTGGACGAGGATGAAGCCGAGGGTGTTGTACCACAACAAGCGGAATGATGTGAGCCGCAAGACGCCGAAGGTGCCTTGCGAAGCATCGGCTTGCCTCACGGTGCGTCTCGTACCACGTACCTGATCGGCAAACGCTTCAAGCCGCCCACGAAGATTGTCTTGACAAGCGCGGGTTCCGCCGCCAACTCGACGTGGTCGAGGCGGGGGATGAGTTCGCTCAACAAGGCCCTCAGTTCCATGCGCGCGAGCAAAGCGCCGAGGCAATAGTGAACGCCAAAGCCGAACGCGAGATGCTTGTTGGGGCTCCGAGTGACGTCAAAGCGATCAGGGTCGGCGAAGACAGACTCGTCGCGGTTCGCCGATGGGTACGACAGCAAGAGACTTTCACCTTCGCGGATCGTTTTTCCGCCGACTTGGGCATCTTCGATGGCGTTGCGCATGAAGTGCTTGACGGGCGTAACCCATCGAATGATCTCGTCGACGGCGGTCCCAATGTGCTCGGGGTGGGTCCTGAGCAAGTCAAGTTGATCGGGGTTCTCGATGAGCGCTTGCAGGCCACCCGCCATGGAGGCAGATGTCGTGTCGTGACCCGCCGTTGCGGCGATCACGTAATAGGAGATCGTCTGTATGTCGGTGAGAGGTCGGCCGTCGATGAGTGCGTTGGCAATGACCGAGGTGAGATCGTCCTGGGGTTCTTCGCGGCGCTGGCGTGTGAGGTCGGTGAAATAGGCGAAGAAGTCCTGGACGACGGCGATCAAGTCCTCGGGGGTCGACCCCCGGCGCATCTCTTCATCGGCACTGCCGAAGAGTTCCTGGGTCAGTTTCAACATTCGCGGATAGTCGCTCTCGGGCAAGCCGAGGATCGCGAGGATCACGTTGAGGGGCAGTGGCATGGCGATGTCACGCGCAAAGTCGCATTCGCTACCGAGTTCGACCATCCGGTCAACCGATGCGCGGGCCAAGCCGGAGAGCCGCTGGTCGAGTCTGGCCAGGCTCTTGGGAAGGAACCAATCAGAGGTGATTCCGCGCAGGGCGCGATGTTCCTCGCCGTCGACATGGATCAGCGTCCGCAACAAATTGCCGTTCTTGGCGGCTCTTTCGTCGTCGGCCCGCGTGCCGAGAACCGGCCTCGGTTCGTTGCGGAAGATGTTGCTGCGAAGTTCCACCGACAAGACGTCGGCATGCCGCGTGACGGCGTGGAAGGGATTGAAATTTTCGTGTTCGACGAGATGAACGGGATCCTCCCGCCGCAGCACGGTGCAGGCCCGAAAGAACATTTCTTCGTCGGCATAGGCAGCCGGGTCGACGAAGACCTGGCCCGCCTCCTTTACTGACAACACGTGTTCACCCCCATGACGTTGTTCGCCGCGACAGGTCGATTCAATCGAGCTGAGCACCCACGCGATGCGGATCGAGCACATCCAGACTCTTACCGTCGGCGCGCAATCCCTCCTCGATATACATGTCGAGCATCTTGTGGAAGTGACGCAGGCGACCCTCCATGTAGCTGGCGTAGGTGACGGTTTTCTTGCCCGTCGACTTGAGTCCCTGCTGCACAAACGGGAGGTTCGACATGTCCTGCTCGAAGACGTCTGCCAATCCGGCCATACCGGGCGCTTCGATCCAACGTTGTTCGCGGCGCAGACGGGCCGTGGGCGCAGGGTCGGGTTTGGGCTCGTTGTCGGGAACGGCAACCATGCGGATGACATCCATGAACGCCGTGTCGGGGGTACGCCCCGGACGCCAGCGGTACATCAACGGCTGACCGATCCCAGCCCACGGCGCGAAGGCGGGGAACAGGTGATAGAGCACCGCGTCGAGAATCTCAGAGTCGGAGTAGTTGTCGAGGTTGGCGCGGAACATCGCCGACATCCGCTCCCGGAAAGTCTCGGCGACGTACGCGCGGGCTTCGACACCTGCTGGAACTTCGGGCCGTGTCTGGTCGGCGTACCCGCGGCTGCGGCTGGAAAACGCAACGAACTCTTCGGCGATCGCTTCTTCAGAGAGAGTCTCGACGAGATGTGGGGACTGAACACCGAACGGGTTGAAGAAGCGGGAGACCTCCGGGTTGTCGGGATAGATGGAGTACTCGCTGTTTTCGTCCCCGCAAAATGCAACGATCTGTGGGTGCGTGACGAGCACGTGGTAGCCCTCGCTGAAGGCCTCCATCAGAACCTTCCAGTTGCAATCGACCTCCTTGACGGCGTGGAAGGCCTTGTAACGCTTTGAGAGAGGAAACTCCCTGAAATGGTCGATCATTTTTGCTGCGTATTCGTGGAAGGGCTTGGCTTCCAGGTCGAAGTTGATGAAGACGAGGCCGTCCCACGTTGCGACTTTCGCCTGCGGCAGGCACGTGGGCTTGGAACCGTTGAGGAACTGCGGGAAATCCCACGAACCCGGCACGTTCACCAGGTCACCCTTGTTGTCCCATTCCCATCCGTGGAACGGGCACATGAAGGAGTCAACGCGTCCTTCGTCATCGGCCAGGCGCGTACCGCGGTGCATGCAGGCGTTGTGCAGGGCGCGGATCTGGCCGTCCTTGCCGCGAATGATGATGAGCGATTCGTCAGCGACGTCGTACACGACGTGCGATCCTGGTTCCTTGATTTCGTCTTCCAGACAGGCGAACTGCCATGTCTTCATCCAGACGTAGCGCTTTTCGAGCGCGGCGAATTCGGGCGAGGTGAACCGTGATTTGGGTACTTCTTCCATACCCACATACGGGCTGGCGAAGTCGAGAAAGGCCTTGGGCACCGGACGGGTGTCGGTTTTTAGGATTTCCTGCACCTTGGCCCCGCGGGAATGCGAAACGCCCGGGTCGTTGTCAATCGCGGTCATGACTGGTGCCTTTCTAGGACGTGTTCTTCCACGAACAACCGTAAACGACCGCTGACGTGTTCCAGCGAATCGGACGCAACTTGTTTGCCAAGATCAGTCGCGTAGGCGGCATCGAAAGCATCACGGCTGTCGAACCAGAGTTCCGAGACCCCGTCGTAGGGCGGCGCGGTGCCGCCATCGAGGTTGGGTGGGACCAGGTTGAAGACGAGGCCCCGAAGTCCGGGCAGTCGGCGAGCGAGCGGAGCGTGCTGCTCGAGCCACCAGCGACGAAAGTCGTCGGGCGTTTGGTCCACCCCTCGCGTGAGGAGAATGATTGCCTTGAACATGCGTGATGTGTCTCGATTCTGAAGCTCAGGTCGGCTTGGTAATGCGGTGCCCGGGCCGGCCCCCCGTTGCATAGACGATCGCAACAACAATCTCGTCGGGTCGGGGGGCATCGTCGATGGCAAAAGACGCCGCGTCCATGTCGTCGAAAACCCAGATGTCGTGGCGGTTCGTCACGGGCATCGTCAAGCGGAAGCCTGCCGCGGCTACGACCTTTGTCGAGGGAATGATGGCCGCTCCGCCGCCGATGGCGGCGCGCACGGGCGCACCGAAGGTCGGATGAATGAGCGCCGCGGCGTGTTCGGCCTCTCCGTCGAGGCCGACGATGGCACCCTTGCCGTAGGCGGTGATCGCTTCAGGTCCGGCGCCGAGCACTGCCAGACAGCGACGTGCAAGCTCCGCCGACAGTTCGGGGGCCGCGGCGATCAGAGGCGAAAGATCCTCGACGTGACGACCGGCAAACGGGTTTGCGACCACTGCGGCAGCGACCGCCCGAACCGAAGCAGTGGGTAGCGGCCGACCGAACACCGAAACGGATTCCTCGCGCGATGAAAACCACTTGCGGACAGAGAGCGACGACATTCGCCAAAGAGTACTTTGTCAACCGTGGGAGCGATGGCCGGCAAGAGGTGGCGGAACTGGGCCGGCAACCAGCAGGTACGTCCGATGTCGTGGAAAATTGCGCGGTCGGCCGACGACGTGCGGGAGACAGTGACCGAGGCAATTCGTGACGGCCGACGTGTCAAGGCAGTCGGGTTCGGTCACAGTTTCACCGCGACAGCCGTTGCCAGGGACGTTCTGGTCGACTTGCGGGGACTCGACCGTGTCGGCCGTGTCGAGCGCATCAACGAATCATCGGGCGAGGTGGAAGTCGAGGGCGGAGTGGCCATCGCCGACTTGAACGAGGCGCTCGCGCTACAGGGCTGGGCGCTCGCCAACCTCGGGGACGTCGCGTACCAGTCGATTTCCGGGGCCATTTCGACTTCGACCCACGGCACGGGAGTGCGCCTGACGGGAATCGCCGGACAAGTGCGGGGGCTGCGTTTGGTCGACGGAACGGGCGCGGAGCACCGCATCCAGAGGAGCGACGGAGACCTCTTCCGCGCCGCTGCGGTCGGCTTGGGTTCGCTCGGAATCATCACGTCGGTGCGCCTCGGAGTCGTTCCCGCTTTTGTCTTGTCTGCAGTTGAGACACCGATGCGTCTGGACGCCGTGTTGTCGAACCTCGACGAACACGTGGCAGAGAACGACCATTTCGAGTTCTTCTGGATTCCCCACACGGGTTGGGCGATCACCAAACGGAACAATCGCACCCCGGACCCCGCGTCACCGATGCCCCGGTTGCAGGAATGGTGGCAGAAGTCGTTCCTTGAAAACACGGCTTTCGGTGCGGTCTGCCGGGTCGGGCGCGCCGCGCCTGGGCTGATCCCGCGTTTGGCAACCGCCTTGCCGAGTTCGGGGCGCGTGGCGTACTCGAATGCAAGTCACAAAGTGTTCGCAAGTACCCGTCGAGTGCGCTTCGTGGAGATGGAGTATGCGGTGCCGCGCGCTGCGTGCACCGAGGCAGTGGTCGCGGTGCGCAAAATGATCGACGAGAAAGGCTTGCGTATCAGTTTTCCCGTGGAGGTACGATTCACGGCCGCCGACGATCTGTTTCTCTCAACGGCAAACGGCCGCGAAAGTGCCTACATTGCGGTGCACATGTACAAAGGGACACCCTTTGAGTCGTACTTTCGCGAGGTGGAGGCGATCATGCGTGGCCTCGGTGGCCGTCCACACTGGGGAAAGATGCACTTCATGGGCGCCGCGGAACTCGAACCGCTCTATCCCGAGTGGAACTCGTTTCTTGGTATTCGCCGTGGTCTCGACCCGCAGGGCCTGTTCGTCAACGACTATCTGAGGCGGATTTTTGGTCTCACCGAGTAGTGTCGCGGCATGACAGGAGTTGAGATTCCATCCGACGTAACCGAAGTGTCTGCCGCCTGGCTGGAGGCAGCCATGAAAGCTGGCGGCAAAATCCAGACCGGACCGGTCCGCTCGATCGAACTGGTCCAGATCGGAGAGGGAATCGGCGTGATGGGCGAGATCTACCGCGCGAAGATCGACTACTCGAGCGGCACGGGTCCGGCTTCCGTCGTGGTGAAACTGCCCTCGCGTGCGGAAGCAAACCGTGAGCAGGGAATTTCACTGGGGATGTACGAAGCGGAGGTGAACTTCTACAACCGGTGCGCTGATCGCACCGTCGCTTTCGTGCCGAAGGCTTACTACGCCGATATCGAGTCGGGCACCGCGAGGTTCATCATCGTGATGGAGGACATGGGTGGCCTGTCGATGGTCTCGCAAATCGAGGGCATGTCCGAGGCACAGGCTCTTGCGGCCATCGACTCGCTCGCAGCCGTGCACGCAAGTTGGTGGGGCAAGGCCGACGACCCCGCCATTGCGTGGGCGCCCAGTACGGTGCACGAGCGCATTCAGGTCTTTGCCCAAATGTGGCCGGCCCTATGGCAGATGTTCCAGCCGAACTTCGGCGACATGCTCTCCACAGAGGGTCTGGCCCTCGGGGAATGGATCTCGACCAACTATTGGCAGGCCTGCCAAACATTCTCAGAGGCACCCTGGACGATGCTGCACCTCGACTACCGCGTCGACAACCTGATGTTCGACCGTGACCGGGTCGCTGTCGTCGACTGGCAGAGCCTCGGACGCGGACCGGCCGCATATGACCTGGCCTACCTGCTGGGCGGCAGCGTCACCGTCGAGGTTCGACGCAAAAATGAAGAACGCTGGGTGACGCACTACCTCGGAGAGCTGCACAAGGGTGGAGTCGACTATCCGGCGGAGTCGTTCATGCGGGACTACCGTCGAGCGCACGTGATCGGTGGTACCTCGACAGCGGTGTTGACCGGCGCGACCTTTGACCTCGGCAACGAGCGTGGCAAGCAACTGATCGCGTCGATGGCCGAACGTCACTTCGCCGCCGCCGTCGACTTGACGGGCCGCGACCTCTTCGACTGAGCGTCGCCGACGGTCAGGTCGGCAGGCAGATGTCTTGTGGTCGCACCGGCGTACGCGTGATGTCGCGCCCCGTGGCGTTGCGGATCGCCGCGACGATCGCGGGCGTGACCGAAATACACGGTGGTTCACCGACACCTTTTGCACCGAGCGGGGCGAGAGGTTCGTACTCCTCGATCGGGATGGCAACAACGTCGGGCGCATCGAGCGCCGTGGGTAGCAGGTAGTCGGTGAAGCTGGGATTTTTCACGACTCCGCGGTCGACCACGATCTCCTCCATCACCGCAAGCCCAAGACCCTGGGCGATTCCACCTTCGATCTGACCCAACAATGTGAGTGGATTGAGCACCTGGCCGACGTCCTGGGCGGTTGCGATCTGCACGACCTTGACCAGACCGAGCTCGGTGTCGACGTCGACGACGGCGCGGTGCGCGACGAAGGCAAAAGCGACATGGCAATTGCCCTGTCCGTTTTCATCTAGTTCTTCGGTCGGCCGGTGGCGATGGAGGAACGTCTCTTCGATGCGCAGACCCTTGCTGGCCTCGGAGACCGGTACGCGCAAAGGCCCGAGCGTGTCGACGATGTCGGTTCCCTCGACGGCGAGTTGCAGTGGATTCAGGTTGTGGACGTGGGCCACCTGTTCGAAGAGACGCTCGCGCACGAGGCGACACGCACCGTCCACGGCACCGCCGCTCATCCACGTTTGGCGCGATGCGGAGGTCGAACCGGCGGAGCCGATCTGGGTGTCGATCGCATCAAGGACGACGGTGTCTACGCCGAGAATCGTGCGGGCGATCTGCTGGGCCAGTACGACGAATCCCTGTCCCACTTCGGCTGTGGCGAACTTGAGCGTCGCCACTCCGTCAGCCAGGGTGCAGCGTGCCTCGGCGGAGTCGTCGAAGCCTTCGGAGTACATCAGGTTCTTGATCGAGACACCCCATCCGATCCCGCGGCGGATGTGGCTTGGATCCGATGTTCGTCCAGAACCGCCCGGCAGTTCGAGTGAACCCGTGCCGTATACGGGTTCTGCGGGCAGGGGAATCGCATCGGTTTCGCGGATGCAGCGCGCGACGGGGGCGACGCTGTCCACGACCTGGCCCGTGAAGAGTTTGTCGCCGGTCTTCATCGCGTTGCGAAGGCGCACCTCAACGGGTGAGAGACCCAGCGCCACCGCCAGTTTGTCCATCTGGCCCTCGTGGGCGAAACACGCCTGAACCACTCCGAAACCGCGCATGGCCCCGCACGGTGGATTGTTCGTGCGCGTCGCCCAAGCCTCGAGGCGTGAGTTGTCACACGCGTAAGGCCCCTGCAGGTGGGTGATGCCGTTGATCAGCACCGCAGACGACGTCGACGCATAGGCGCCGCCGTCGAGTTTCATCCATCCCTCGACCTTGAGCAGTTTGCCGTTGCGATCCGCATGGTGGCGCAGATGAATGCGTCCGGGATGTCGGTGGACATGACCAAAGAAGCTCTCCTCGCGGCTGTATTGCACCTTCACGGGGCGCCCCGTGCGCAGTGCGAGTAGGCAGGTGTGGACCTGGAGTGAAATGTCCTCGCGGGCACCAAAGGCCCCCCCGACACCACCCAGGACGAGACGTACCTTTTCGGGTGCCATACCGAGGCAGTCGGCGATCTGCTTGCGATCCTCGTGGAGCCACTGGGTTGCAACGACAAGTTCCACACCCGCGCCTCCCGGGTCGGGATAGGCCAGCGCAGCCTCGAGGCCGAGGAATGCCTGGTCCTGCATTCCGATGTCGTAGGTGCCCTCGACGATGACGTCACCCACGACGTCGGGGTCGCCAGAGATGATTCGCTGGTGTCGAAATACATTGCCATCGGGATGGATCGGCGGTGTCGACGGGTCGATGGCCAAATCCATGTCGAAGAGCACGGGAAGTTCTTCGTAGACAATCTTGATCGCTGCCAGAGCCCGACGACAGGTCTCGGGATGATCGGCAGCAACCGCTGCGATTGGTTCGCCCATGTAACGAACCACATTTTGTGCAAATACCGGCTGGTCGGAGGCGATGAGTCCGTAGGTGGCCTTACCGGGCACATCGTCGGCGAAGATGATCGTCTCGACCCCCGGGATCCGCCATGCATCCGTTGGATCGATGGAGACGATCCGAGCATGAGGATGCGGGGACCGCAGCGTCGCGCCCCACAACATGTTCTCTGCCTGGAAGTCGGACGAAAAGGCGAAGTCGCCCTGCGTCTTTGCGACCCCGTCCGGACGAAGCGCCGAGGTGCCCAGGACGTCTCGGTTCTGCGAGCGTGTCGTGGTCGAGGAGCTTTTCACTTGCCGGCGCCCTTGCGGAGTGCGACGACTGTCTCGACCGCTGCGAAGATGCGTCCGTAGCCGGTGCAGCGGCAGATGTTGCCGGACAGCGCCTCTCTCGTCTCGATCGCCGATGGATCGGGGTTGCGTTCGAGGAGGTGGTGAACGGCCACAACCAGGCCGGGGGTGCAAAAACCGCACTGCACGGCACCGTGTTCGACGAAGGCCAGTTGGACGTCGGTCGGAGCCCCGTGCGGTGCGAGGCCTTCGATCGTCACCACATCGCTACCAACCGCCGAAGCGCCGAGAACCAAGCATGAACAAACCGCCTCATCGTCGAGCAGAACGGTGCAACTGCCGCATTCGCCCTGCTCGCAGGCGCCTTTGCTGCCCATCAGACCGAGCCGCTCGCGCAGCACATAGAGAAGGCTCTCGCCGACCCACGAGTCACGCACTTGCCGTCGTTCCCCGTTGACCACGAGATCGTAGAAACCGGTCGTGTCGGTCATTTCGTACTCCGCAGATAGAGGCGTCGGGTGAGGGTTTGTATTGCGTGACGACGATAGTCAGCGGTGGATCTGTGGTCGTCGATTGGGCGCGCTTCGGCTGCGACTCGTCGTGCGAATTCGATTGCGATGGCCTCGTCGGGCGGCAAGGACGTCGAGGCGTCGACCTGTGTGGCGAGCCACGCTTCGGCTTCTCGGGCGCGGATGATGGTTGGACCAACCGCACCCAGTGCGACGCGTACCGAGGCGGTGTGGCGGTCGTGGACCAGGCAGACACTGGCGACGGATATCACCATCGCGTTGCGCACACCGACTTTCGCGTAGTCCTGATAGCCGCTTGTCGGCCTGATCGAGACAGACTCGATGAGCTCGTCCGAGACTCGCGAGTTGCGTTTGACGCCGACCATGAAATCCTGGAAGGGAACCCCGCGGATGCCGCGCGGTGATCGCAGGTTCACCACCGCGTCGAGCGCGGCGAGGACGGGTAGTCCGTCACCCGCCGGAGAACAAGTTCCGAGGTTGCCCCCGAGGGTCCCCGCCGCACGAATCTGTGGGGAGCCCACCGTGCGGGCGGCGGCGGCGAGCGCCGGTAGCGCCTCGGCAAGCGGGCCGGTTTCCATGCGGGCGTAGGGAACGCCTGCGCCGATTTGAATGAGTTGTGGGGTGATGGTGTACTCGCGCAGGCTGGAAACCAGGCGCAATCCGATGACAGTGCCGGGTTTCAAGTGATTGAAGTTGACCTCGACCATCGTGTCGGTCCCACCCGTTAGCAGGCACGCCCCCGGATTCTGGGCGAGCAGGGCGACGGCTTGGTCGACGGTGGTGGGCATGTGCACGCTCATTGGGGACTCCATCCGCTGAACGTATCGATCATCGCCTTGACGTCGCCAAGCGGGTAGAGAATCGGGCAGGTGCAACCGTTGCGGATGTAGTGGGAGACCTGTTGTCTGGCGTCGTTGGGCGTCCCGCTTGCGGTCAACATCTGGACGATTTCATCGGGCACCAATTTGGATGCCGCAACGACCTGCTCGTGGGTGGCCGGCCACGTGAGAACCTCGCCGACCCGCTCGAGGAGGCTCTGCGGTACGCCCGAAGCCGCCATGATGTGGGGCTGCTGTCCGAGGTACTGGGTGACCATGAGGCGGGCCATGTCGAGGGCCGTCTTGCGGTCCTCATGGACGCTACAGACGACGAGCTGGGGTCGGTCGATGTCCTCGAGCGACCTGCCGGCCTTGGCCGCGCCGCGCTCGAGGGCCTCGATGGCGCGTTGGTTGTAGTCGGGGGAGACCAGATAGTTGAGCACGGCTCCGTCGGCAATTTCACCCGTCAGTTCCATCATCTGCAGGCCCGTGGCGCCGATGTAGATGGGGATGTCCTTGGGGCGCCGTTCTTGGTACACGTAATCGAGTTCTACTCCGTCGAGATGAACGAACTCGCCGTGAAAAGTGACGGTCTCGTTGGCGAGGAGAGCACGCACGGCAGTGACGATCTCGCGCATGGCGCGCAGCGGCTTTGCGCGCGTGATCCCGACCTTTTGCGCAAGTGGGTCCCACCACGCGCCGATTCCGAGAATCACACGTCCGGGTGCGAGATCGTCGAGCGTCGAAAAAGTTGCGGCGAGACGAGCAGGGTTGCGACTCCAGCAGTCGACCACACCGCTACCGACTTTGATGCGCTCGGTCACCGAGGCGAAAGCGGCCATCGGAACGGTGGCCTCACGAACGAGCCGACTCTCGGCCTGCCACACCGCGTCGAAACCCTTTGCTTCGGCATACTTGACGAACTCCATACCCTCACGAATGCGATGGGCGTCCTGCAGGTAGAGCGCGACGGAGGCCCGTGGTGTGGATTTCATGCGGCGAGCCTTTCGTGGAGACGGTGTGCTTGTTCGGCAGCCTTGCGTCGAATCTCCTGGAGATCGAACGACACCGGCCGGGCCTCTTTGATGACGGCCTCGCCGTCGATGGAGACTTCGATCGGCCGCGTTCCCGTGGTGAAAGCGAGATGCCACGGGCTGTCCATGTGATCGTAGTTCCAGACGACTTCGTCGCGGCGTGACTGCGGAGCCAGAACCCAGCCGTTGGTGAGCCATGACCACGCAGTCTCGGGAGAGAAACCCAGGTCGTGGTTGCGGCCCGCAACGTAGGCGAGGCGGAACTCTTCGGGCATGTCGGCCCCGATTCCATCTGTACCGAGCGCAACACGGTTCGTGAACTGCGCAGGGCGTGCGTAACCCACCGCGTTGTTCATGTTGGAGCGGGGATTGTGGACGATCGTGCCGGGCAGATCCTCTTGCAAGCCAACGCAATGAACGAGGAGCCAGTTGTCGCGCGCCAGGCCCGTCAGGCGACGTGCAGCATCGCCGTCCTCGGGCCCCTCGGCGACGTGCACGTGGACCCCGACGTTGAGTCGCTCCGCAAGGTCGGCCGCAGCAGCGATGGTCTCGTTGGTGCACGTGAAGGAGGCATGGATACCCACCATGCCCTCGCGTCCCGAAGTGATGTATCGCTCGCACTCCAGGAGTCCACGGCGCGCACCGTCGGACATCGGCTGGTGTGCAGAGACATCGACCAGGGAACCGTTGTCGGACCAGCGGTCGGTCACTGCGTAACTGGGGATGACACGCACCCCGACGAGGGCGCACCCGGCGGCGATGGCATCGAGCGAGCCTTCGATGCAAATGGGCGATTCGTGGTGGTCGATGATCGTCGTCGTGCCGGCGAGTACCGCCTCGGCTGCGCCCAGCGCCGCGGACCAGTAGATGATGTCGAGGTCGAGGGCCGCGTCGAGGCGCCACCAGACTTGCTGCAGCACGGACAGAAAATTGTGCGGTCGTTCGGGTGGTGCGGGCATTCCACGGGCGAGCGCACTGTAGAGATGGTGGTGGGCGCAGACGAGGCCACCGGTGGTGTTTGCCATCAGTCCCCGTCTCGGTCGTGGGAGCCGCTGTGCATCGGCAGGCGGTTGCGCCACTTGCCGTCGAACGCGTGTAGCGCTGCGGCCACGGCTCCTGCCGTGGGTACGAGGCCGATTTCGCCCACTCCCTTGATCCCGTAGGGCGAATTGGGTTGCGGGGACTCGACGAGGACGACGTCGATGGGTGGCACGTCCTTGGCGCGGAGAATGCCAAGCGACCGCAGTGTCATGTTCGTCGGAAAGCCGGTTTGCGGATCGGATGGAAAGTCCTCGGTGAGGGCGTAACCCAGACCCATGTGGACACTGCCCTCGATCTGACCTTCGCACAAAGTGGGGTTGACCGCCCGCCCGACGTCGTGTGCGGCAAGCACCCGCTCGATCTTCCCGCTCTCGGGGTTGGCGATCACCAACTGTGCCGCATATCCGAACGTCGAGTGGATGATCGGATTCTCGACCCCGGGCTCGCCGAGTTTCGAGGTCCAATCGACCCTGTATTCGCCCGCGTGGTCGACGTCGGGGGCACAGTTCGCTGCGAGCGCGGCAAGGCACGCCGCGCGTACCGCACCGGCCCCCATCAACGTTCCACGAGATCCGGTGGTTTGCCCGAGTCCGAGTTCCCGCGTGGTGTCGACGATGACTCGAACCCGCTCGGGGTCGACTCCGAGTTCTTCGACCGCTACCTGCAGGGCGACGGTGTTGATTCCTTGGCCCATCTCGGTCCAGCCGTGGCGAATCTCGATGTCCCCGCCGGCGTTGAATCGCACGACGGCGCGGGTGATCTCCTTGAAACCGTTGCCGAGCCCCGAGTTTTTCAATCCCAGACCTACGCCCACAGCCTTGCCCTGGGCACGGGCAGCATCGTGGGCGTCCTTGACGGCATCAAGACAGATCTCTGCACCAAGACAACCCTCATCCATGATCTGCCCCGGTCCCCAGACGCGACCGGGTTTGATCACGTTTCGTTTGCGGATTTCCCAGCCGCTGATGCCGACCTTCTCGGCCAAGCGATCAAGGACACCCTCCATCGCAAACTGGGCTTGATTCGCCCCAAAACCACGGAATGCACCGCACACCGGGTTGTTGGTGCGCGCTGCGATGGCCTGTACGTCGATATTCGGAACTTCGTAGGGCCCGCTGGCGTGGCCTGCCATGCGTTCGAGGACTTTCATTCCGACGCTCGCATACGCACCGCTGTCACCCACGGCCCGCACCCGAAGTGCCGCCAGGCGACCCTCGGCGTCGCAGGCTGCCTCGTAGGTCATGGTGATGGGGTGTCTCTTTGCGTGGATGAGAAGACTTTCTTCCCGCGAGAGCGTGCACTTCACCGGCTTGTCGAGGAGCCATGCCGCCAGGGACGCATGGGCTTGGTTGCTCATGTCCTCTTTGCCGCCGAACGCTCCACCATTCGATACGAGTTCCACGGTCACCGAATCGTTGTCGACTGCCAGTACGCGGGCGATGTCGTTTCGGTCATCCCAGATGCCCTGACCTCCCGAATAGACGTGCAGATGACGCTTGCCATCCCGCGTGGACGGCACCGCAAGCGTGGATTCGGGCTCGAGGAAAGCATGTTCGATTCGCTGTGTCTGGAAGGTTTCCCGGACGACGAATTTCGCGGATTCGAGTGCTGCCTGGACGTCGCCACGAGCGTAGGAACTCGATGAGAGAACGTTGTTCTCGGTACCCCAGACCGCGACGTCGCCACTGTTGATCGCCACCAACGGATCCGTGATCGGCTGAAGGGGCTCGTAGACCACCTCCACGAGGTCGGCTGCCTCGCGCGCGGTGATGCGATCAATTGCAACAACGATCGCCAGAACATCGCCCGCATACGACGTGCGTCCGCCCACGGGAATCATGACCGGCCAATCTTTGTAAATGATGCCGACACGAGAATCACCGGGAATGTCCCGGGCGGTGTAGACGGCCACGACACCGGGTTGGGCTGCAGCCACAGAGGTGTCGATGGACAAAATGTCGGCACGCGCATGATCGGTGAGGTGCAGTGCGGCGTGCAACATCCCCGGCACCCGTATGTCGTCGATGTATCCGCGATCACCGAGAGCCAGTTCGCGAGCCTCGTATTTGACGCCGCGACTTCCGATACCGCCACACCCCGTATGGGTGGGGATGACGTTCTTGGCGACCGCATCGATGGCTTCCAGGATCTTCACGTAGCCGGTGCACCGGCACAGGTGTGCGCCAAGGTGACGGGCCATGTCTGCGGGCTGCAGTGCAGCGCCTTTCTTGTCGATCTGGGCCTTGGCCCGTACGACGATGCCCGGAATGCAAAAACCACACTGGAGTCCGCCGCACTCGGCAAAGGCCGTGGCGAATTTGTAGCGCTCCTCTTCGGAGAAACCCTCCAGGGTGACGATGGACGAGCCTTCGACCTTGGCCAAGGGCTGCTGGCAACTGACCACGGCCTTGCCATCCACAAGAACGGTGCAACAACCGCATTGACCGGACGGGGAGCAGCCGTCCTTTGGAGATGTGATGTCCAGTTCGTCACGCAGGGCACTGAGCAGATGGGGATGACGGGCGCTGACCGAGACGGGCGTGGCGTTAACGGTGAGCGCAACGGTCTTGCTGGCCATGCCAGGTATTTTACATTTTGTCAAAGCCGGACGGGGTCAGTCGTCGAGGACGACCCCGCGCTGGGCCGTGATGGGGCCATAGACCTCGGGGCGGCGATAACGCCCGAAATCGAACAGGGTGTCCTTGTATTTGGCGCACCAGTCGAGGTCGCAACGCGCCAACAAAAGTTCGTCGCCCGTGGTGAAAGCCTGGGCAACGATCTGTCCCGAAGGGGCGATGATGGCCGACTGGCCGAGGGAATCGACCCCCTCCTCAATCCCC
>Ga0208048_1000033_pt1 | contig 70505 bp, 64 predicted proteins | sample Malawi_45m_30L_FD_184163 | JGI IMG/M metagenome (GOLD analysis project Ga0208048, IMG submission 184163) | Freshwater microbial communities from Lake Malawi, Central Region, Malawi to study Microbial Dark Matter (Phase II) - Malawi_45m_30L... | ecosystem: Environmental > Aquatic > Freshwater >...
TCCCGTAGGAGTCTGGGCCGTGTCTCAGTCCCAGTGTGGCCGGTCGCCCTCTCAGGCCGGCTACCCGTCGTCGCCTTGGTGAGCCATTACCTCACCAACAAGCTGATAGGCCGCGAGGTCATCCTTCACCGAAAAACTTTTCAACTCCGGCGATGCCGTCAGAGTTCCTATCCGGTATTAGCTCCGGTTTCCCGGAGTTATTCCAAAGTGAAGGGCAGATTCCTCACGTGTTACTCACCCGTTCGCCGCTAATCCATTTCCGAAGAAACTTCATCGCTCGACTTGCATGTGTTAAGCACGCCGCCAGCGTTCGTCCTGAGCCAGGATCAAACTCTCCAAAAATTCTTTTGGTGTGTTTGCCTAGCAGAGTCAAACAACTGTCGTTATTTGTCTTCTACCAAAGGAATCGTGACATTCTCAAAAGTACTGAACATATAAATGAGCAGCGCGAAAAGAATGCCGACGAGTTAAAAATTGGCATTGACTTTATGGCACGCTGTTGAGTTCTCAAGGTACGGATGCGCACTCAACAAAACATTCTCATGTTTGGATGAGGGCTCACTTCTAACTCACATTTAGCAAGACGCACGGATGCGCCAACTTCATCGAGTGGAAGTGTGCTGAACGGCCAGTTTCGGCTTACGCCCTATAACTGTCCGCTTCTCAGCGAGGGAGAAAGGTTATGCCCTGGGCGGGTAAGGGGTCAAATCGGGCTCTTCACCCCAGCCAGGGGTCGATTAACCAGAGCTCAAACTAAGCTAGAACCGCTCCGAGTTCGCGCTTGCCTTTACGTAGGAGTATCAAATTACCCTTTATTAATTGGCTTTTCTGCAAGATGACGCTCTCATCGGATACCCGCTCGTTATTGATATACGCCCCGCCCTCTTTAACCAAGCGTCGGGCGGCCGACTTGGAGTCGCAGAGACCAGACTGGGCAAAGGCATCGATAGCCAAGAGCCCCTCGGCAAAGGGGGTGTTGGGTAGGGCTTGGGCCGCAGCTACGAGCATGGGGCCATCTACCTCTAGCAAATCACCTTGTCCAAAGAGCGCTTTAGATACCTCTTCGACTTTCACCATTACATCATTTCCATGAACTCGTGCAGTGACATCGCGCGCTAAATAACGGGCCGCGTTGCGAGCGCCAGGATTCTCAGCAACTTCGCTTTCCAGCGCTGCTACCTCATCGCGCGAAGCAAATGTGAAAATCATTATGTAAGAGATGACATCACGATCATCAACGCCTAACCAATATTGGTAAAGCGCATAAGGAGAGGTTAATTCGCCATCAAGCCAGATAGTGCCGGTAGCAGTTTTACCAAATTTTGTTCCGTCAGCCTTCGTAACCAATGGAACAGTGAGGCAATGAGCGCTGCCCTGCTCCACCTTTCGGATGAGATCAAGGCCAGCGATGATGTTCCCCCACTGATCGCTGCCACCTATCTGCAAGGTGCAGTTATGACGGCGGTATAACTCGAGGAAATCAAAGCCTTGGAGTACTTGGTAAGAGAACTCGGTGTAAGAAATTCCATTTGTGTTAAGTCGAGAGGAGACCGAATCTTTTGCAAGCATCTGATTGACGCTGAAGTGCTTTCCAATATCACGCAAGAATGCAATGGCAGAAAGTGGAGCGGTCCAATCAAGATTGTTAACCACTAATGCGCCAGTCTCTGACTGATCGAATTCTAGATATGGCTCTACCTGCTTCCTGATTCGCGCAACAAAATCCGCAACTACGCTCTCATCATTGAGAGTTCGCTCTTCAGATTTTCCACTTGGGTCACCTACTAAACCTGTTGCACCACCTACTAGGGCAATCGGACGATGCCCTGCCAGTTGGAAACGTTTTAACACCAACAAGACTGCAAGACTTCCAATATGAAGGCTCGGGGCAGTTGGATCAAAGCCGATGTAAAGGGTGATTGGCCCTTTATCGAGAGCTGCAATCAATTCGTTTCGATCAGTAGTTTGGGCAATTAATCCACGCCATTGGAGATCATCAATTAACTCTTCTCCACGGAGAGCTTTGGCGCTCATCGTGCTCCCACTCCCCTTCTCTGTTTGGCCCGTGTGGCGCGAGTACCCCGTCTATTCCCGGTTTCTACTTCGCCCCATAGTTTTGCCAGAGCGGCAACGCGTTTGGTATTTGCACGTTTTGCCGCGGCGAGCAGAGTACCTAATTCAGATAGTTGCGTGCCGAGGGCTGCAGGGGCGGTGCCCCCTCTACTTTTTCGGGAGGCGACTGCGGCCTCCACGGTGAGCGCTTTGAAGATATCTTCGCCAAATAATTTATTGAGCGATTGGTAATCCGCCAAAGTGAGCTCTTCAAGGCCTAACTTTTTTCGTTCAGCCAGAGCTACCGCCTTCCCGGAAATCTCATGAGCTTTTGCAAAAGGTAAACCTTTGCGGACGAGATAGTCAGCCACTTCGGTGGCCAATGCGAAGCCGGAGGTTGCCCCTAAGAGCATTTGTTTTTCATCGAACTCCGTGCTTTCCACCATTCCGATAACCGCTGGAAGTAAAAGGATCAAGGTGTCAATTGAGTCAAAAACTGGTTCTTTATCCTCTTGCAGATCGCGGTTGTATGCGAATGGCAATCCTTTGAGCATCACCAACATAGAGGTGAGGTTTCCCACCAATCGTCCGCTCTTACCGCGAGCAAGCTCGGCGACATCCGGATTCTTCTTTTGAGGCATAATCGAAGAGCCTGTGGAATAGGCATCATCTAACTTCGCCCAGCCAAATTCGGTAGAACTCCAGAGAATCCACTCCTCTCCAATTCGTGAGAGATGGATCCCGATCATTGCAGTGATAAAGAGGAATTCGGCAGCAAAGTCACGATCACTCACAGCATCGATACTGTTCCCCGCCGAAGAGTCAAAGTGGAGCGCTTTAGCAGAAGCTTCTGGATTTGCGGCGAGAGAGCTGCCAGCAAGTGCGCCGGCGCCAAGTGGACTTACGCCAGCGCGTGACCACCACTGCTCTAACCGTTCGACATCTCGAAGGAGGGCATGAGCGTGCTTGGCCAGTTCATGACCAAAAACTATGGGTTGAGCATGTTGGAGATGGGTAAAACCAGAGACGTAAGTGTGATCGTATCTCTTTGCCTGCTTTATGAACGACTCAATCAATTGGAGTAAGTGTGAAATCAAATCACCGCTAACGTCTCGAAGGTAGAGGCGAAGGTCCGTCGCGATTTGATCATTGCGAGAGCGACCAGCTCGAAGTTTTCCAGCAAGGTCGCCGATTCGGTCTCCGAGAACTCGCTCAATAACTCCATGGAGATCCTCATCATGAATTGATGGTGTTATCAATCCCTTCGCAATATCTTTTCTCAATATATCGAGCGCGTTCTCAATCTTTTTTCCTTCACTAGCAGAGAGGACTTTGCTTTTTACCAAATTTCGACAATGGGCCTTACTGCTGACGATGTCGTAGGGCGCCAAACGCCAATCGAAATGAACACTACGTGAGAGCGCCGCCATGGCATCTGCAGTATTTGATGAGAATCTACCGCCCCACAGAGTCATGATGAGCCACCTCGGTTCTTTGCCTTTCCAATATTCTTCCTGGTTTCATCGAGATTCTCGGTATCAACATCCTCAGCTAAAGAAGATAAATAGCGGAGCACTTCATCAGACTTAAATTTCTCATTTACTATGACCATGACCGTGTCATCTCCGGCTATTGATCCAATAATTTGAGAGAGCACGCCCGCGCGAGTTGCCCGATCAATGGCGCTTGCCAAAAGTTGCGCCCCGCCAGCAGGAGTGCGCAATACCAGGAGATTGCCGCTACTTTGGATAGCAACGAGAAGCTCATTGAGCAACCTGGCCACTCGATAGAGCGGTTCTTCCGGATTCTCGCTCGCTAGTTGGTAGCGCAACGCCCCTTTGCTATCGCGACCACGGACTGCACCGATCTCCTCAAGATCGCGACTTGCCGTAGCTTGAGTGACTGTAAATCCAGCGGTACGCAAGAGCTCTACCACTTCTGCTTGAGAATGGATTAACCCGGCAGCTATCCACTCTCGAATCCGCTCTTGCCGAGAAATCTTGGTATGCACTATGCCACTCATCATGCCACTCATCGCTCCTCCGATAACACAAGTGCCAACTTCGATAGAAAGAAATCGACATCCGCTGGACTTGTGATGAGAGCAGGAGCAATTCGAAGGGTGCTGGGGTTAGGGGCATTAACAAGAATTCGCTCCTCTTCCAATCGCTTTTGAATGAGCTTTGCATTTGCCTTAAAAAGTTCAATCCCGATAAGTAAGCCAGCGCCGCGGACTTCTTTCACCCCATGAATCTTGGATCCTTGCTCCATTAGAGTATTTCCCAATACCTTTACCTGATCCAGAATCCGTTCGCTTTTGATAGTGGCGATAGCAGCTAGCGCTGCAGCAACCGAGGTAGGACTTCCACCGAATGTCGAACCATGACTTCCCGCTTGCAAAAGCGCAGCCGCTCTCCCAATACCAATAGTGGCGCCTAGAGGTAGTCCGCCTCCTAATCCCTTGGCGAGCGTAATGATGTCAGGGGTGATCGCTTCTGCTTGATAACCAAACCACGTTCCCGTTCGACCCATCCCTGTTTGCACCTCATCGACAGCCATGAGGGCACCGGTTTGATTACAACGCTCTCTGATTGCGGTAAGAAAACCTCTGGGTGGCACGATCACTCCGGCTTCACCTTGAATTGGCTCAACGATGACCATGGAAGTCCGCTTGTTGATGCCACGTTTGAGCGCAGCGAAATCACCGAAAGGCAGAAAAGTCACGCGCGGAATCAGCGGTTTGAAAGGAGCGCGTTTACTCTCTTGACCGGTCATCGAAAGTGCGCCCATGGTTCGCCCGTGAAAACTATTGGTGAATGCAACTACTCGAGTACGTCCAGTTAATCGAGAAATCTTAAGGGCTGCTTCATTCGCTTCAGCCCCAGAGTTGCAAAAGAAAGTTCGAGCGCTCTTCTCACCAACAAGACTTTGTAATTCTTCAGCAAGAAGCAATCCCTGGGGGTGAGCATAAAAATTACTCACGTGCGTCAGTTGGTGTAACTGTTTGGTGACAGCCTCGATGATTGTCGGATGTGCATGTCCGAGAATGTTGGTAGCTATTCCACCAAGGAAATCGAGATACTCGACACCATTGGAATCCTCAACTTTGTTACCGCGACCAGTAACCAAGGTTAAGGATGGCGTGCCGTAATTTGCCATGAAAACTTCATCCCAACTCTTCATCGGGTAATCACCGTTCCCTGATTCATAGCAATTGCATCTTTTAGCGCATTGGGGACTCTGCCATCGATAATTTGTGCGCTCCTTGCACCCTTCTTTATCGCATGTAGACAGGCAGCAATTTTAGGAATCATCCCATCGGAGAGAATGGGTAAAAGCGCCTCCGCTTCGCCATACGTAATCTGTGCGACAAGCGAGTCCATGTTGGGCCAATCCTTCAACAGACCAGGGACATCAGTAAGAAAAATTGCTCGTTCCACTTGTAGGGCTCCAGCTAGGGCGCCCGCAGCCGAGTCGGCATTCACGTTGTATGGAATTCCCTTTTCGTCGGCAGAGACCGGAGCAACCACTGGAATAAATCCATCTGCGAGGAGCGTCGTAATTATTTTCGTGTTGACCGCAACGATCTCTCCGACTTGACCGACATCGATCCTTTCACCTGCGCCACTCTTGCTCAGTTTTTCAACGATGAGCAATTGAGCATCACGACCAGTGATACCCACAGCAGAACCCCCAGCCTGGATGAGCGAATTAGTTACATCACGGAGCACTCGCCCGGTTAGCACCATCTCTACTACATCTATCATTTCGGGTGTTGTAACTCGTAAACCAGCGACAGTTTCGGTAGGGATTGATCGAGCCTTCAACTCTCTTTCGATCTGTGGACCACCACCATGCACAACAACCACTTGCTCGCCATTGTTTCTCAAACTCACGACATTTTCTGCGAATGAGGCCGCCAACTCTTCATTGACCATCGCATGGCCACCGTACTTAACAAGAATCATGATGAATAGGCCGAATTCTCATGGACATACATAGTTGAAAGATCGTTCGTAAGGATTTCTGCTTCGTGATTTCCAGCCTTGATATCGATCAGAATCTCAATTCTTCCATCTTTCATCGACACTAGGCGACGATCTTCATGCGGTGCAGAGTTCTTAGCGACCATGATCCCATTGATACTCACGTCGATTGTTGTGGGGTCAAAAATTGCTGCAGAAGTTCCAACGGCAGCTAGTATTCGCCCCCAATTTGGATCCTCACCAAATAATGCACACTTAAGGAGGTTATTTCGGGCGCACGCTCTCCCTACATCAACTGCATCCGCCTCCGATGTCGCATTAATAGTTTTAATCGCGATAACTTTGGTATGCCCCTCAGCATCGCCAATCAGTTGATCGGCAAGCGATCGACATACTTCAATCATCCCTGACTGCAATTTGGCGTATGTCAGTGCTGCGCCCTCCCCACTAGCGAGTGCTATCACCGAATCATTGGTTGAAGTGCAGCCATCAGAATCAATGCGGTCAAAGGTTAAAGCAGTTGCTTCACTAAGGGCCGACTGCAAATCACTAGCGTTGGTATCAGCATCTGTAGCGACAACGCAGAGCATTGTTGCCAACGATGGAGCTAACATGCCCGCTCCCTTGGCAATACCAACAAAGCGAACTCCATCTATTTCACAAACGGCAATCTTGGAGTGTGAATCGGTTGTCATGATTGCTTCCGCTGCTAATTCCCAATTTAGCTCTGATAGCAAAGCTTGAGCATTGTTCGCTCCGTCCAAGATCTTGGCAAGGGGTAATCTTTCGCCAATCAATCCAGTGCTACAGATCGCTACGTCGCTCGCTGAGATTCTTAGAATCTGCGCAACATGTTCAGCGCTTCTATGAGTGTCGGCAAACCCCTCTGGACCAGTGCAGGCGTTCGCGCCGCCTGAGTTAAGTAAGACTGCATCGATACGTCCATCAGCAACTACTTGCTTGCTCCAGATAACTGGGGCGGCGCTCACTCTATTCTTGGTAAAGACGGCAGCGCCGATTTTCTTACTGCCCACATTGACTATCAGCGCCAAATCTTTGGCGCCATTGCTCTTTATGCCAGCTGCAACTCCCGAAACTTGGAAACCCTTGGGAAATTTCATCGCACGCCTACCGTGGAAAGTCCTGCCGCTTCGTCAAATCCCAACATCACATTGGCATTTTGGAGCGCCTGTCCAGCCGCACCCTTACCAAGATTGTCGATTGCGCTCACGATTATCGCTCTGCCTATATGTTCATCAAAAGCCACCTGAATAGCAACGGCGTTGCTACCAATGAGCGAATTTGTTTGTGGCCAAGCCCCTTCGGGAAGTAGATGGATAAATTTCTCTTGCTCATAATGTGCACGGAAAGTATCGCGAATTTCCAAAAGCGATGAATTCTGAATTGGAATACTTATCGAAGCGAGGATTCCGCGTGGTAGAGGCGCTAGAAAAGGTGTAAAGGAAAGAGCGATTTCTTGGTGGGCAATTCCCTGAATAGCCTGCTCAATTTCAGGAGTGTGTTGATGTACTCCGCCAACTTTATATGCAGAGAGCGAGTTCATCACCTCGCTGCCAATGAGATTTACCTTTGCACTTCGACCAGCTCCTGTGGTCCCTGATGCGGCGGTAACCACGATGTCTGCAAAGTTCACCTTGGTCGCAAGTGCGATAAATGGAGCAATCGCTACGGAGATTGCTGTTGCATAACACCCTGGGTTAGCAACTCGATTGGCGCTAGAGATCAGTTTTCGGGCCCCTGGAAGTTCCGGAAGTCCATATGCCCACGATCCATAATGTTTCCCGCCGTAATATCTCTCCCACGCAGCGGTTGAGTTCAACCTAAAATCAGCGCCAAGATCAACAATTTTCTTTCCTGCAAAAGATTTTTCATGTTCCTGGATTAATTTTCCCGATTCTCCATGCGGTAGCGCTAAGAAAATTAGATCCGCGCTTGCAACATGCTCCTCGGCGAATCCTTCGAAAGTGGCGCGATGAGTTGCAAACAATTGGGGATGGATAAGGCTGATGGGCTCCCCCGCGTTGGAATGGGCAATCGCCTTGTGGAGCGAGAGTTCTGGATGGCCATCAATGAGACGGAGTAGTTCGCCACCGCTATAGCCGCTGGCTCCAATGACTGTTACCTTCATCTGTGTAAATATACACTAAAATGCAAATTTATGCACTAGCCGCGGAGGCGCGCTCCTAATTTGGCGGCGGCAGCCACCGCCGAATCACGGAGAGATGCCACCTCCTCTGCAATCAGGGTCCGATCTGGAGCGCGGAAGGTGAGGGTAAATGCGTAGGAAATCTCATTCTCAGCTAACGGTTTTCCTCGGTAGCGATCGAAGAGTTCAACCTTTTCCAGCAGCGCTCCGCCACCGGAGCGCAAGGCGCCAATAACCGATGCGATTTCACAGGACTCTGGCACGATGAGCGCTACATCTTGAATCGTAGGAACCATGTTAGAGAGCGGTTGCACTTGGGTTGGCCCAACTACTGGTAGCGCCCCAAAGTTAAGCATCAAAGCGCTGGAACGTTCTGGCAATCCATAGTGAGCGATGATTCGAGGATGGAGCTCGCCCACATGTGCCGCCGCAAAATCGCCCACTCGTAACTCCGCACAACGCCCAGGGTGCCAAGGGGTGAAATCGCTTCGATGCACCGTTGATTGATGCCCGGTTATTTCGATTATTTCTTGGGCGAGGCCAATTGCATCATGCCAACCATACGAGCGACCTTTACCTAACCAACTATCGCTCTGCGCATCCCCCATCAACAGAATTCCAACTACGAGCATCTGGTGCGGCACGCTTGCATACAAAGCGGCGATCTCCTCTGGCGTGGGTCGCTGCTGGGTTCCCAATGTCGGTGGCGGTGGAATGGTCTCTGGTGCGCGAAATACGCTTCCTATCTCAAAAAGCGCCATTGATTTAGCGCCACGACCCATATTTCGGACTGCAGCGTCAATCAATCCGGGAACCATGTGTGGCCTGAGTAATGGCTCTTTCTCGGAGATGGGATTCGCGATTCGATAACTTCGAGCGCGCGCTCCAGTGAATCCCATTCGGTCAATCGTCTCTTGGCTAATAAAAGGGTAGTTCTGTACTTCAAGCAAACCGCAATCGGCAAGATACTGAGCAATACGTCGACGTCTCTTTTGAAGCGGAGTCAATCCTCGACTGAGCGGTGAAGGTGGAAGTAGAGATGGAATCTTTTCGTATCCCTCAATTCGCGCAACCTCTTCTACCAAATCTGATTTCATCGTTAAATCAGATCTCCATGAAGGTGGCGTTACCTCCCAGGTCGAATTATTGGTGGCAACCAGAGCACCAATACTCACCAATGCATTCTTCACAACATCATGTGAATAGTGACCACCGATTAACTCGCTAACATAATTGGGATCCAGAGAAATTGCGCTCGCACTTGTTGGCGCACCATCACTCTTGCCACCTAAGTAACGTCCCCCAGCTAACTCGGTCAACAAAGCGATAGCTCGCGCTGATGCGAGCAGGGGTAGTTGCGGATCCACTCCTCGCTCGAAGCGTCGCGATGCTTCGGTTGAGAGCTTATGTGTCCGAGCATTTTTTGCGACATCCATCGGAAAGAAGTGGGCTGCTTCGATGGTGATAGAACGTGTCTCGTTAGTAACTTCTGAATTAAGCCCACCCATGGTTCCCGCTAATGCCAAGGCGCCATTTTCATCAGCTATTAACAAGTCATTCTCACCCAGAGGATGTTCTTGGCCATCGAGCGTCGTCAGCGTTGCAGTTTTGCCGGCGCGACGAACCTTAAGATTACCTACGATTTTGGATTTATCGAAGGCATGTAGTGGCTGACCAAATTCCAACATCACATAATTAGTAACATCTACCGCAAGAGATATCGATCTCATGCCAGCCATTTGCAAGCGACGAACCATTGAAAATGGAGTTGGCGCGCTCACATCTACCTCTTCGATGGAACGAAGTACGATGAAATCCGCTCCTGCTTCTAATTGTGGAGTCGTTACCTCTGGACTCTCGTTTAAAGGAAGTTCGGGTGCGAGAGTGATGGGATCGGTAAATGGCAGATTAAATCCAAGGGCAAGTTCACGAGCAATACCTCGAATTGACATCGCATATCCACGATCAGGATTTATTGAGATATCGAGAATGATGTCATTTAACATCAAGAGTTCTATCGCATCGCTACCTCTTGTTATTGTCCCTAATCCAGGATGTTCGGGGTTAAGCACAATAATGCCGGTGTGATCATCGCCCATCCCCAATTCCCGGGCGCTACAAATCATTCCATCGCTTTTCTTTCCATACGTTTGGCGAGCAGAGATGGCAAAGTTTCCGGGGAGAACCGAACCTGGAAGCGCTAATACGACAAAATCTCCGACGGTGAAATTCTGGGCGCCACAGATCACATAACGCTCCTCATGTGCCGCTACCTTTACATACCTAATCGGCTTCTTCTGTCCCTCGACTTCCTCAATCTCCAGCACCTGCGCAACTTGAATCGGGCCGTGAATCTCCTTCCGTAAATCTTGAACACCTTCTACCTCAAAACCCAAGCTCGCAAGTTTGTCGACAATCTCATCTGCTGTAAGTGAAGCTGGGAGTGGAACAGACTCGCGGACCCATGACAATGGAACTTTCATCGGCCAACCCCGAATTGCGCGGTAAAGCGAACATCACCTTCGACGATTTCTCGCATATCAGAAATTCCGTGGCGGAACATCAAGGTCCGCTCTAGACCCATTCCAAATGCAAAACCGGAGTAGCCAGAGTATTCGTCGACATCAACGCCACAGGCGATTAGAACTTTGGGGTTGACCATTCCGCAGCCGCCCCATTCGACCCAACCCTCACCTTTACAGGTTCGGCAATCACTCGATTCCCCACGACAGAGGAAGCAACGAATATCTACTTCGGCACTTGGTTCAGTGAAGGGAAAGAAGGAGGGGCGCAATCGTGTCGTGATTCCCTCACCGAACATGGCGGTTGCAAAGTAATCAAGAGTGCCTTTGAGGTGCGCCATTGTTATCTTTCGATCTACGACTAATCCCTCAACTTGATTGAAGACCGGGGTGTGTGTGGCATCTAATTCATCGGACCTAAAGGTCCGTCCTGGGCAGATTACATAAATCGGAGGTTTCCGATCGAGCATCGTTCGCACCTGCACTGGTGATGTATGCGTTCGAAGGACCAACTTGGTGCTCAATGGTTCAATAAAGAATGTATCTTGCATGGTACGAGCAGGATGATCCGCAGGAATATTGAGAGCATCAAAGTTAAGCCATTCGGACTCCAGCTCTGGCCCTTCTGCTACCTCATAACCTAATCCGATAAAGAGATCGCAAATGTCATCTCGAAGAATCGTAAGTGGGTGCAATCCACCACGCTGTGAATTCCGGGTAGGTAGGGTCACATCGACTTGCTCTTCAATCAGAATGCGATTATCCCGCTCGGTTATCAAGAACTCTTCGCGCGCTCTGGCGATGGCGGTAATCTCACTTTTTACTGAATTAATCTCCTGACCCCGCGCAGCGCGATCATTTGGGGCCAATTTCCCAAGTTCGCGATTGGCTAGGGCAATCGGAGACTTCTCTCCAAGATGCGCTAACCGAGCGCTCTTGAAATCATCAAGATTTGCAGCCTGGTCAAATGCCCTCTTGGCAGCAGAGATAAGTTCGCGCAGGTCCTCAGACACCGCATAATTCTAGCGAAAGTTTATGAATTGACGTGGAAGAGGGTAATAGCCACTGCCGTTGCCAAATTAAGGCTCTCTGCACTTCCACGCATCGGAATCGACACGCTCTCATCTGCCAGACTGGCCATCTCCTTACTCAATCCACGAGCCTCATTTCCAAAGATCCAAAGCGCACCCTTGCCACTAAGTTCAGTCAGTTTCCTTCTACCACCACCATCGGTGGCATAGATTTCACGTCCTCTAGCGCGAGCAGTTTTCACCGCCGTGACTACGTCAACTTCCCGCATCACTGGAATATGCCAGAGCGACCCAGCCGTTGCGCGGACTACTTTGGGTGAGAATGGATCGACGCTGCCTGGAGAGAGCAGCACTCCTGCAGAGCCAAGTGCATCAGCTGTTCTAATAATTGTTCCTAAATTACCGGGGTCATTGATTTCGAAGCAGTAGATAAGCGGTAGTTCTGTATTAGCAAAAATATGGTCTCCGTTTTTCTCCTCTGAAACCGAACATATCGCGAGCACTCCTTGAGAATGCTCCACAGTGGAGATAGCTGACATCACTTTTTCTGAGAGATAGATCGCATGCGAAAGTGATGTTTTCGGTAGTAGTTGTGCGCCGCTCTCGGTGACATACAAGGTATCCACCGGAAACCTTTTCGAATCTAACGCTGCCAGAACAGCGGCAGGCCCCTCGGCAATGAATTGCTTCGCACTTTTTCTGCCCTTAGATGCGTGAAGAGCCTTCACGCGAGCAACATGGCTCGAATGAAGGCTCTTAATAACCTCGTTAGGAGAGGACAACGTTCTTTCGCGCTACTTCAACAAGAGCGGTGAATGCCGCCGGATCATTGATAGCCATATCAGCAAGAACTCGACGATCTACATCGATGCCGGCAATTTTCAAACCCTGCATGAAACGGTTATAGGTCATGTTGTTAGCACGCGCTGCAGCGTTAATGCGGGTAATCCACAAACGACGAAATTGCCCCTTTTTATCCTTGCGGTCGTTGAAGGCATAGACCATCGAGTGCGTGACCTGCTCCTTGGCTCGGGAGAAGAGTCGTGAGCGTTGGCCGGTGTAACCGCTGGCTCGCTCTAGTGTGGTGCGACGTTTCTTTGCGGCATGGACGCCGCGTTTTACTCTCGCCATTTCAGATCTCCCTTACTTCAAACCTAATAGTCGTTTTGCCGTGTTACTCGTTGCCTCATTAGCTACTACGTCGCCGGAAAGACGGCGAGTACGACGAGAGGATTTGCCCTCGAGTAGATGGCGCTTGCCGGCACGCTCGCGTTTAATTTTTCCGCTACCGGTCAGCTTGAAGCGCTTCTTGGCGCCGCTATGCGTCTTCATCTTTGGCATAAATTCCTCTTTCGTTTTCTCTAGTTTGAGCCCTTGCGCTTTGTTGGCGCAAGAACCATGACCATGTTTCTGCCATCGAGCTTCGGAGCAAACTCCACAGTTGCGATCGCAGCGACATCTTCGGAAAGTTTCTGCAGCACTCGGAAACCTGTGTCAGGACGTGCTTGCTCCCTACCGCGGAACATCATCGTCACCTTCACCTTATCTCCACCAAGAAGGAACCGTTCGATGTGAGCTTTCTTCGTCTCGTAATCGTGCGTGTCAATCTTTGGTCGCATCTTCATCTCTTTGACCACCACATGCGTTTGATTCTTGCGAGCCAAACGAGCCTTTTGTGCGATTTCGTATTTGTACTTTCCGAAATCCATCACTTTGCAAACTGGGGGTTGTGCATCGGGAGCAATTTCGACGAGGTCGAGTCCAACTTCCTCAGCCATTCGAATTGCCTGATCGATTGCCACCACTCCCACTTGCTCGCCATTTTGTCCGATTAAGCGAACCTCAGGCACGCGGATGAGATCGTTGATGCGTGGTTCTGCGCTGATAACTTCTCCTTCTCTTACCGTAAATAGCCGCAAGGAGAATCCGCCCCAACCTTTCCCGCAGGAAAGTGGCGTGAACCCCGTAGAGCCCTCGTTCGGGCTAGAGGTGGGAGTCTGGCTCCTCTTTGCGCTGCCTTCGATTACTCAAAGAGCAGAGGGAAAGGTTACCCCAGCGAGAGCGGGGCGGCCTAATTGGCTAAAAAAGGCTCGGCTCAGGCCCCTACGGCGTGGACCCCACCATCAACATGGATGATCTCACCCGTGGTCTTCGGGAACCAATCAGAGAGCAGGGCCACTGCACCTTTGGCAGCAGGAACGGGGTCGGCGATATCCCAATGTAGAGGCGCGCGCTGGCTCCAGACTGATTCGAATTCGGCAAAGCCGGGGATCGATTTCGCTGCCATCGTCTTAATCGGTCCTGCAGCAATCAGATTTACTCTGATGTTCTCCTTGCCCAAATCGCGCGCTAAGTAACGAGTCGCTGATTCGAGAGCAGCTTTCGCAACTCCCATCCAGTCATACTGTGGCCAGGCCACAGTTGCATCAAAATCCATTCCTACAACGGAGCCACCTTCGCTCATCAATTCTTTTGCCGCCATTGTTAGTGAGACGAGAGAGTAGGCAGAGACATGGAGCGCCACTGCGACATCATCCCAAGGAGTGTTGAGAAAATTTCCTCCTAAAGCACTTTCGGGAGCAAAACCAATGGAATGAACCACGCCATCTAAATGTGAGTGATGTTCACGAATCTTCGATGCCAAATCTTTGAGGTGCTCTTGATTGGTTACATCCAATTCAATGACAGGAGCAACTTTTGGTAACCGTCCTGCGATGCGAGTGGTGATGCTCATAGCGCGACCGAAAGAGGAGAGTACGACTTCGCCCCCTTCTGCCTGAATTAATCGCGCAATATGGAATGCAATGGATTGATCCGTAAGAACTCCGGTGACCAAAAACTTCTTTCCATTCACTAATCCGGCCATTCTTAGTGCCCCATTCCCAATCCGCCATCAACGGGGATGACTGCCCCGGAAATGTAACTCGCCTCTGGTGATGCAAGAAAGAAAACTACCTCCGCTATTTCTTCAGCGGTAGCAAACCGTCCCAACGGGATTGCAGACGCGATTTCTGATTTCCGCTCACCAGAGAGCGCTTGGGTCATATCAGTTTCCACAAAACCGGGCGCGATCACATTTGCAGTTATATTTCGAGAGCCCAGCTCGCGCGCTAGAGAGCGAGCCAAACCAATCAAGGCTGATTTAGTTCCTGCGTAGTTACTCTGTCCTGCGCTACCCAAAAGGGCAACGACTGAGCCAATAAATATGAGCCTTCCCCGCTTAAGTTTCAACATTCCCTTAGAAGCCCGTTTGGCCGTCTTGAACGCGCCTCCAAAATTGACATCATTGACTTCGTCAAATTCTTCATCACTCATACGTAATATCAAGTTATCTTTTGTAATGCCGGCATTAGCAACCAAAATCTCTACCGGACCCAATTCTTTCTCAATTGCTGCAAATGCAGCATCTAGAGTGGCGACATCAGTGACATTAAGATTGATTGAGACTATAGGTTGGGAAAAATCAGGGGCTCTGCTCGTTCGATGTCCTATAACAACCCGATCTCCAGCCTTGGCAAAACGTTCTGCGATCGCTCTTCCAATACCTCGATTTCCTCCAGTGACCAAGACCACTCTCGCCCCGAGCGTGCGCTCTCCTTGGCCAGACCCCTCGTGAGACCCCATAAGAGACACGGTATCGGCTCCATTCGCTACTAGCACGTAACCCAATAGATTAAATAGTGCGGAGCGCGGTGGAACTCTCTACCGTTACCCCATGGCGAAAAATGAGGGTGAAATCCATTCGATAACAGATGCCCAGCCATCTCTCACGGTAGATCAGCGAGCCAGGCAAATTCGCTACTTCTATTCCATGATGTTTCGTACCGCCTGTTTCATTGCCACAGTGTTGCTACCCAGCCCTTGGCGCTGGTTCACGTTGGTAGGTGCCGTTGTCGTTCCATACATTGCCGTCATCGTTGCAAATGCCGGTAGAGAAACGGTGCTAAGACCAGAATCCCTTGGTTGGATTAATAGTCGAGCTATCGGGAGCTCTAGTATTAAGCATGGCAGCGAAGAGTCGAAGTAGCTCCATACTTTTCTCGCTCGTTGCACTTCTGGCAATTGCCTTCTGTGTTCGCCTCGGATTCTGGCAATTTGATAGATATCAACTGCGTCACGACATCACTCAAAATATCAAAGCGGCCCTATCGCAAGAAGCAACGCGATTAGATTCTTCTACACAAAACCAAGTTGATGCATGGATGAAGGTTTCCATCGAAGGTCGATTTGATCCGGCTTATCAGAAGTTATTCCGCGGTCACTATTTTCAGGAGCGATACGGACTCGAGGTTCTCTCACTTTTTATACCCAACGACAGCGAAGTGGCGCCAATTTGGGTTGACCGAGGGTGGATTGAAACGAATGAAGATGCCGCAACCACAACCAGTATTCCTGAACCGCCCAAAGGCAGTGTCACCATCAATGGCATCCTGCGAAAATATGATGATGCAAGTGCATCAGGCGGTATCTTCTTCGCTCTTCCTGCACCAAGAATAGGTCGAATAGATGAGTTATCACTTCAGGAAGGTTTTTCAGGAGAAACCTTTCATAAGTACCTGAAATTACAAAAGTCAGCGACGGATTCTGCACTCGCGATTACTCCTCTCTCTCCTCCCGGTGAAGGACCACACCTTGCTTATGCCATTCAATGGTGGATATTTGCCCTCCTTATCGCTGGCACCAGAATCGCTTTATACAGAGGCGAACGGAGAGGTTAGATAGTAAGTGGCGGAAGCGGCGCTTAGCTTGAGAATTGTCTTTGACAGAGGTCGGCATATAGACCTTTACTGGTGAGCAGAGATTCGTGGCTGCCTTGCTCAACTATTCCTCCATCATTGAGAACCAAAATTTGATCTGCTTCGCGAATGGTGGAAAGTCGATGGGCAATGACGATGCTCGTCCTGCCTTTGAGAACTTCCTTAAAAGCTAATTGGACTAGCGCTTCATTCTCAGCATCAAGGTGTGCAGTTGCCTCATCGAGTAGGACGATCTTCGGATCTTTCAATATCAACCGAGCGATAGCAAGACGTGCTTTTTCCCCGCCCGAGAGGCGATAGCCTCGCTCCCCTACCATCGTCTGCAAACCATCCGGGAGTGAAGTCACGAGATCCCAAATCTGAGCTGACTCACAAGCGTTTTGTAGTTGAGCCGCGGAGGCATCTATCCGTGCATAGCGAAGATTTGATTCGATCGTGTCATGGAATAGATGAGCATCCTGAGTGACAACTCCAGTCGTTCTCCGCAACTGTTCCAGTGACAACTCTCGAATATCCACTCCGCCAATCGAAATCGAGCCGCTAGTGACATCGTAAAGACGAGGGATTAACGAGATGATGGTGGTCTTTCCCGCCCCTGATGGGCCAACAAGGGCAACCATCTCTCCCTCCTCCGCAACGAATGAAAGATTTTTGAGAATTTGCTCGCTATGTGCCATCTCGGGCTTCGCGACAGTTTCCAATGATGCTAGGGATACTTCTGAACCCTTGGGATATGAGAAATCAACGCGATCGAATACCAGACTTTTATTCACCGGCATTTCTTTGGGATGCGCTGAGGATTTCACCATGGGCTCTAAATCCAAGACTTCAAAAACCCGCTCGAACGAGACCAGAGCAGTCATGACATCTACTCGAACATTCGAAAGTGCAGTAAGTGGACCATAGAGCCTTGCCAAAAGCGCCGCTATCGCCAAGAGCTTGCCTACAGAGATAGCACCGGAAATTGCTAACTGTCCGCCAAGTCCATAAGCAATCGCTGTCGAAATAGAGGCGACGAGCGTCAGGCCAATGAAAAAGATTCGATTAGCTAGCGCAATCTTGATACCAATATCTGCAACTCTTCGAGCTTTCCTTCGGAAACTCTGCCCTTCCGCTTTGCCGGCGCCATAGAGTGAGACCAGCAGAGCTCCTGAGACATTAAAACGTTCGTTCATCATCCCAGACATCTCCGCATTGCCATTCATCGAATCCCGTGTAAGTGCTTGGATGCGCCGTCCCATGGCACGAGATGGCAAGAGAAAAATCGGTACCAAAATAAGGGAAATCAGAGTGATTTGCCACGATAGATAGAGCAGTGCACCAAGCACGAGTAGAAGTGAGAGCACGTTAGAAACCACTCCGGCAAGCGTTGAAGTGAACGCTTGCTGCGCACCGATGACATCAGAGTTCAGCCGTGAAATTAATGCACCAGTCTGAGTCCTAGTAAAGAATGCGATTGATTGACGCTGGACATGTTCAAAAACCTGTGACCGCAAGTCAAAGATTAGACCTTCACCGATTTGCGAGCTAAACCAACGACCGACGATATTCATTGCAGCATCGAAAATTGCCAACGCTGCAATTATCAGAGCAATGATTGTGACTATCGAGCCATTCTTGGGAATGACCCCATCATCAATCAAACGTGAGAGCAATAATGGAGTCGTAATCACGAGCACTGCATCGATGATTACCGTAATGAGGAAGAAGATGACTTGGGTTCTATATGGGCTCGCAAATGAAACTATCCGTTTTAACGTGCCCGGCTGTAGCTTTATATTTTTAACCGACTGGTCTTGCGTCATGGAGCGATACATCATCCATGGCGCTTGCATAGTCATTGTAAATTCCGGTAACAGAGAGAACTAAACGGTGAATCCGAGGGCGCGCAATTGCTCTCTTCCCGATTCGGTGATTTTATCTGGCCCCCAAGGTGGCATCCACACCCAATTAATGCGCACATCATCGGCAAGACCATCGAGCGCTCGCTTGGTTTGATCCTCGATGACATCTGTGAGCGGGCATGCTGCCGAAGTGAGAGTCATATCTAAAACTGCGATGTTCGATGAGTCGACGGTAATGCCATACACCAAGCCGAGATCGACCACGTTAATTCCCAATTCAGGATCAACCACATCCTTCATTGCTTCAGTTAAATCCTCGATTGATGTACTCACGCTCTCCCCGATCTCTCCATCATTTACTCTGTTCGCGCTGTTCGCGCTGTTCGCCCTGTTCGCTCTCTCGACTTTCACGAAGCGCCGCATCGCGAAAAGCCATCCAACCCAGCAACGCACACTTTACTCGAGCTGGATATTTCGCTACCCCCGAGAAGGCCACCGCATCCTCTAGAACCTCGATATCGCCAGAAAAATTCCCTTTGCTCTGCATCAGGTCGAGGAAAAGGCGCTCCAATTCCAGGCCCTGCACTTTTGGCTTCCCACTGACTAAATCACACATTACTGAGGTACTGGCTTGCGAGATCGAACACCCCACCCCATTCCATGAGATTGACGCAACGACTCCCTCCTCCACCGAAAGTCGGAGCGTTACCTCATCGCCACAACTTGGGTTGTTGTGATGGACTTCAACATCGTAAGGTGAGTGCAACTGCTTATGATGAGGATTCTTGTAATGACCGAGAATAATCTCTTGGTAGAGCGACTCTAAACTCATCTTCTCACCTGAACTACACCTTGAAGAATTTCTTTGCATCAATGATGCCAGCAATCAATTGATCAATCTCATCTGCGCTGTTGTAAAGATAGAAACTTGCGCGGGTGGTTGCCTGGACTTTCATCGATTGCATCAACGGCCATGCACAGTGATGCCCGGTACGTACCGCAATTCCTTTATCATCGAGAACCTGTCCCATATCGTGGGGATGAATACCCTCGACAGTGAATGAGACCACACCGCCACGATTCTTTAGATCTGTGGGGCCAACTATGGTCAATCCTGGAATGCCCACCAAACCTTCGAGCGCTCTGGCGGTTAACTGATGCTCATGTTCTGCTATCGCGCCCATCCCCACACCATTCAGGTATTCAATCGCAGCAGACAGGCCAACCACCTGTGCCATATTGGGAACGCCTGCTTCAAACCTTTTCGGCGGAGCGGCAAATTGCGCTGAATCTATGGTTGCACTTTCGATCATTGAACCACCAGTAAGCATCGGTGGCATCTGTTCGAGTAATTCATATCGTCCCCAGAGCACACCCACACCGGTGGGACCGAGCGCTTTATGGCCGGAGAATGCAAGGAAATCTATATCGAGCGCCAGAACATCCACTCCGAAATGTGGAACGGATTGACAGGCATCGAGAACAAAAATCGAACCAACCTCGCGCACTCGCCTTGAGATCCGGTCAACATCTGTGATCGCTCCCGTCACGTTGGATTGATGCGTAAGCGCTACAACTGCCGACTTCTCATCGATAATCGAATCGATATCCAGAAGATTCATCCGTCCTTGATTATCCACTGGAAACCATCGGAGCGTCGCGCCGGTCCGTTGAGCCAACTGTTGCCAGGGCAGGAGATTTGCATGATGTTCTAACTCTGAAACCACAATGTTCATTGAGGCATCTACGAAGAAAGGAGATTTCGTATTTTGTGCACCAATACTGGAGTTCAAAAAACCGTACGCGACCAGGTTCAAGGATTCTGTGGCGTTCTTGGTGAAGATAATTTCATCAACTTGAGCATTGAGGAAAGTTGCAACCGTCTCTCGGGCACCTTCAAAAGCGTCGGTCGCTTCCTCGGCGAGCAGGTGCGCACCACGATGGACTGCAGCATTATGATGAAAGTAGAACTCTCGTTCAGCATCAACAACTGAGCGAGGCTTCTGTGATGTTGCGCCGTTGTCCAGGTAGATGAGCTTGTTACCGTTTCGAACTATCCTCGAGAGGATGGGAAAGTCCGCCCGTAACAAATCCACATCAAATGCTGGCATTAGCTACGCGTGTACTCCGCATATCCTTCAGATTCAAGACGATCGGCAAGTTCTGCCCCGCCTTGCTCGACAATCTTCCCTCCTGCAAAAACGTGGACGAAATCCGGTTTGATGTAGCGAAGAATTCTGGTGTAATGCGTAATTAGCATAATTCCAACATCACTCTTAGCCTTGATGCGATTTACCCCTTCAGAGACGATTCGAAGCGCATCGACATCTAGTCCAGAGTCGGTCTCATCAAGAATGGCAATCTTTGGTTTCAATAACTCCATTTGCAGAATCTCATGGCGTTTCTTCTCGCCACCTGAGAATCCCTCGTTGACATTTCGCTCAGAGAAAGTTGGATCCATTCCCAGCGAGCTCATCGCATCCTTCACCTCACCAACCCAGGTGCGCACCTTCGGCGCTTCGCCTCGAATGGCAGTCGCTGCAGAACGAAGGAAGTTTGAAACCGAGACGCCGGGAACTTCTACTGGGTATTGCATCGCGAGAAAAAGTCCTGCTCGTGCTCGCTCATCTACACTCATCTCCAGTACATCTACGCCATCAAGGGTCACAGAACCACCAGTGATGGAATATTTGGGGTGGCCTGCGATCGAATATGCCAGCGTCGATTTACCCGAACCATTTGGCCCCATGATTGCGTGGGTTTCGCCGCTCCTAATTGTTAAATCAACACCCCGGAGAATCTCCCTTGCGCCATTCTCTGTATCAACAGATACCTGTAGGTTCTTGATTTCTAATACTGACATTACCGCTCCTTAAATCCTCGAGATGGCGACTTCTTCACCATCGATATGTACATCAAATTTCTTTGCTGGCGCAGTTGCCGGAGGGGTGACTGCCTCGCCAGTGCGCATATCAAATTCAGCTCCATGGAGCCAGCATTCGATCAACGAGCCATTAAGTTCACCCTCGCTCAACGAAGCATCGGAGTGGGTACAGGTATCGCCAATAGCAAAAATCTCATCATCAATTAAGGCAACACAGACTGGGGTGCCATCGACCATGACTAATTTAGGCGCCCCTGGAGTTAGTTCGCTTCTCTGAATCGTGGTTTTCATTCATCCACCTGAGCCAACTCGCGATCAATTCGCGCGATTAATCGCTCTTCGATGTTCTCATTCTTAATGTTCCGCAGTAGCTCAGCAAAAAATCCACGGAGAACCAATTTGCGCGCTTGAGTCGAGGGTATGCCGCGCGACATGAGGTAGAAGAGTTGATCGTCATCGAAGCGTCCAGTTGCGCTTGCATGTCCGGCCCCAACTATCTCACCCGTCTCGATTTCGAGGTTCGGCACAGAATCTGCCCGTGCGCCATCGGAGAGGAGCAAGTTGCGATTGAGTTCGTAGGTGTCTGTTCCTACCGCCGTAGGACGAATTGCAACGTCGCCAAACCAGACAGTGCGTGCCAAATCTCCAAGGAGCGCGCCTTTATAGGTAACTCGAGAGCGGCAATGCGGTTGGTCGTGCTCTACGTGGACGCGATGCTCTAAATGTTGGCCGCTCGTAGCAAAGTAGAGACCGTAGGCATCGACTTCACCGCCGGTTGCTGTGAAATTTACTCGTGGAAGTAAACGCACGGTCGCGCCACCAAGGGTTACCTCGATGAGAGTGAGCTTGGCATCCTTGCCAATAACTGCTTGGTGACGACCAAGATGCGTTGCATCGTTCTCCCATTCCTGAAGGGAGATGAAAGTCAAGTGAGCGCCATCAGCTAACTCGATTTCAATATCTTCGGAGAGAATTGCCGAACCGGAGTTATGGAGAACAACAGTTGCTTGAGAATGTCTCCCCGCACGAATTGCAACACGTTCAAAACTTGCCTCATCAAGGGTCGCTCCAGTCCGATCAATGACGATCGGTTCGACCGCTTGCAGATCGGCTGGTATTTCTACAACGAGCGTCTCCGCAGAATTCGAGATTGCCATCGCTGCAGCGAAGTCCTCGGGAGCAATCCGCGGATTACCGCCAGCGTTTTTTTGTACAGTGACTCCCGCTGGGTGAGTGATATCGCGAACGAGCACTGAGCCTTGTTTCACAGAGCCATTAAGGACTCCGATGATTCGTTGTAACGGTGTGAAACGCCAAGCTTCTTCGCGACCGGTAGGAAGAGAGATTTCTGCGATGGTCATTAACCAACTGCCCCCTCCATCTGGAGTTCAATCAATCGGTTGAGTTCTAGGGCATATTCCATAGGTAGTTCTCGGGCAATAGGTTCGACAAAACCTCGAACAATCATCGCCATCGCTTCATCTTCTGAAAGTCCACGTGACATCAAATAGAAGAGTTGATCATCGCTAATTTTGGAAACAGTTGCTTCATGTCCCATTTGAACATCGTCTTCGCGAACATCAACATAGGGATAGGTATCCGAACGTGAGATGGTGTCAACTATTAGAGCATCACATTTCACCGTGCTCTTTGCGTGATGGGCACCCTCTTCTACTTTGACCAAGCCGCGATACGAGACGCGACCGCCGCCTCGAGCCACTGACTTACTGATGATGGTTGAGGAGGTATGTGGCGCGGCATGCACCATCTTGGCGCCAGCATCTTGATGTTGCCCCTCTCCTGCGAATGCAATAGATAGCGTCTCACCTTTTGAATGGGCCCCCATCAAAAAGACTGCCGGATACTTCATCGTTACTTTGGAACCAATATTTCCATCGATCCACTCCATGGTGGCACCCTCTTGGCAAACCGCACGTTTGGTGACGAGGTTGTAGACATTATTCGACCAATTTTGAATAGTCGTATACCGCACACGAGCGCTCTTTTTCACGATGATTTCAACTACGGCGGAGTGAAGCGAATCAGAGGAATAGATAGGTGCTGTGCATCCTTCAACGTAATGTACATAGGAATCTTCGTCAGCGATGATTAAGGTGCGCTCGAACTGCCCCATGTTCTCGGTGTTGATTCGGAAATATGCTTGAAGAGGAATTTCGACGTGAACACCCTTTGGAACATATACGAACGAGCCGCCTGACCAGACTGCAGTGTTAAGCGCCGCAAACTTGTTATCGCCCACTGGAATAACAGTGCCGAAATACTCCTTGAAGATATCTTCATGTTCCTTTAGCGCAGTATCGGTATCGAGAAAGAGCACTCCCTGCGCTTCGAGATCCTCGCGAATCGAGTGATAGACCACTTCGGATTCATACTGGGCTGCGACACCTGCAATCAAACGATTCTTCTCGGCTTCAGGTATGCCGAGTCGATCATAAGTATTCTTGATGTCATCGGGAAGTTCTTCCCATGATGTTGCTTGCTTCTCAGTCGAACGGACGAAGTACTTAATATCATCGAATTTGATACCAGAGAGATCTGAACCCCAATTGGGCATCGGCTTCTTATCAAAAAGAGAGAGACCCTTAAGGCGCAGATTAAGCATCCATTCAGGCTCGCTCTTCTTCGCAGAGATATCTCGAACGACATCCTCATTGAGGCCGCGACGGGAGTTCGCTCCGACATCATTCGCATCTGACCAGCCGTATTGATACTTGCCAAGACCTTCGAGTTCTGGATGTGTGGTTGCGCTCATGCGCTTGCCTTACCTTTCATCTGCTTTTTGGTTGAAGTGGCTTGATTGGTTCGTTTAGATAGTGCGTTATTTGGTATCACTGTTGTGCAAACGCCATCGCCACGTGCGATAGTCGCCAAACGTTGTACATGTGTACCCAAAATCTTTGAGAACACTTCAGTCTCGGTCTCACACAACTGGGGAAATTCGGCTGCCACGTGGGCAATTGGACAATGATGTTGACAGATTTCCACGCCAATCGGCAATTCATGAACGTTCGCTGCATACCCCTCATCGGTGAGAAAATCGGCGAGCACTCGAGCTGAATTCTTTGCGGCGTTTTTCTTCACCAGATGAAATTTACGTTCCATCTCCTCCGCACGGGTATGCGCGAATGCAGTGACTGCACCTGCTCCAGAGGTTGCAGCAGAGCTTTGAGCAATAAAACGAAGGGCCGAGATTGCAAGATCATCATAGGAATGCTCAAATGAGGTGCGACCAAGATCAGTCATGACAAATACTTTGGAGGGGCGCCCTCGCCCACTTTCGCGAGTGCGCGGTTCACGCGGTTCGATAACCCCCTCCTCCACCAAGGCGTCGAGATGGCGACGTATCCCCGCTGGGGTGATGCCCAGGCGTTCCGAGAGCACGAGCGCGCTCGAGGGGCCATTCGCCAAAATGGAGCGGGCGATCAGCTCTCGGGTCTTGAGCTCAGGGGTTGCTAATTTCACAACAATATTGTGCCGTAATTCGCAGCTTCCCGCCACTTACAAGGCCGTTGGGCGCGAGGTGGCTACCTCTCCTCGGCTAGGCTCCCCGATATGGATCCCGCGCTGGCCCCCAAAACCCCCTCGCATTCGCCTTCTCATTCGCGGTTGGGGTTATTTCTCGTCCGAGCGCTCCTGGTTGCCCAATCGGCGATAGTGCTCACTGGTGGCGCAGTCCGATTAACCCAGTCGGGTTTGGGGTGCCCTACCTGGCCAGAATGTGCGCCAGGATCCTTCCTGCCTTCGCCACATCAAGCAGAAGATCCCTTAAATATTTGGATCGAGTTTATTAATCGATTACTGACCTTCGTGCTCTTTGCCATTGCACTTGCCGTGGTGATCTGGGTCCTGAAATCACGGCGACGCGATTTGCGGACTCTTGCCGCCCTTCAAGTGTTAGGGATCCTGGGTCAGGGCGTCGTGGGTGGTATTACCGTGCTCACCAAACTTCATCCGGCGGCAGTTGGCTCGCATTTCATCTTATCGATTGCGCTCATTGGTGGAGCAGTTGCCTTAGTCGAACGAAGTAAGGGATATCCGGGGCGGGGCGATCTCAACGCTACTGCGCCTATCGCGCGCAATCTCGTACGTGCTTTGCTGATTCTCGGAGCGCTTGTCATAACCATGGGAATCGTGGTCACAGGCAGTGGCCCACATGCGGGTGATACCACAGCGCCCCGCTTTGGATTTGAGATCCGCACAGTCGCTTGGATTCACGCAGATTTGGTTATTGCTTTTGTTGGCTTGTTAATTGGCTACATGCTCATACTCCACTTTGCGCCAGTGGTGAACGATCAGGTGCTACTTGCCACCCGAAAAGCGCATGCATGGCGGATCTTCGCAATCACTCTTGCGCAAGGAGCTATTGGGTATATCCAGTACTTCACCGGCGTTCCGGAGCTGCTGGTCATGGCGCACCTACTTGGTGCGGTCACGTTATGGAGCGTTCTGGTCCGCCACGGCCTTCGGGTGCGCGCTTTCTCGCGCGTTGCTCCCTCGCCATCGATATCCGTTTAGGTAGGGTCATGGCGTGCCTGCGCCTTCACTTCCAGAGAGTTGGTCTCCCCTCGACGAGCAGGCAATTACTTATGCGCGAGCGCTCGCCGCAGATGCAGTACAACGCGCTGGTAATGGCCACCCTGGAACCGCAATGGCTCTTGCCCCCGCTGCATATTTGCTCTTTCAACGCCATCTTCGCCATGATCCTCACGATCCAGAATGGATTGCACGCGATCGCTTCATACTTTCCTGTGGCCACTCATCGCTGACTCTCTACACCCAACTTCTCTACTGCGGATATGGATTGACTCTCGAGGACATCAAATCCTTCCGAAAGTTAGGTTCGAAAACTCCTGGCCATCCCGAATATAGACATACCGCTGGAGTAGAGACCACCACCGGACCGCTCGGCCAAGGAATTGCTAATGGCGTGGGAATGGCAATGGCTGCGCGATTCGAGCGAGGGCTACTGGACCCGCACGCTCCCGCGAATCAATCGATATTTGATCATTACATTTATGTACTTGCCTCTGATGGTGACTTGCAAGAGGGCGTGAGCGCTGAAGCCTCATCAATCGCTGGGCTCCAAAAACTTCATAATCTCATCGTCATTTACGATGACAACGACATCACTATTGAGGGAGATATCTCGCTTGCATTCCGTGAAGATGTTAATGCACGATATCGAGCATATGGTTGGAATGTTCTCAATGTATCCACCTCTCAGGATGGAAGCGTTGATATCGCAGCTTTACATAGCGCGCTTCTAGCCGCCAGAGCGCAGAGTGAAAAGCCAACATTGATTCGCTTGAAGAGCGTTATCGCCTGGCCTGCTCCAAAGTTACGTGGAACCTCAAAATCACATGGCGCTGCACTTGGAAAAGATGAGGTAGCGGCAACGAAATCAGCTCTTGGACTTGATTCCGAAAAGGACTTCCAATTGCCCGATGAGATTCTCACCCATGTAAGAAAGGTAAGTGATCGAGGTAAGGCCTTACATGACCAGTGGAGTACTCAGTTCGCTGCGTGGGCGCAAGCCAACCCCGAGCGCGCAGCGATTGCACGGCGGATGGTCTCGGGCGCGATCGATCCCTCAATTCTCAGTCAGATCACTGCAGAGTTCTCCCACGAGAAAGAGATCTCCACGCGAAAAGCATCTGGTGACACCATTCAGAAGATCAGCCAGTTGCTCCCTGAGTTCTGGGGTGGATCTGCTGACTTAGCCGAGAGCAATAACACCACGATCGAAGGTGGCGGTGATTTCCTCCCAGAGACTCCCTACGGTCGCGTTATTCATTTTGGAATTCGCGAACATGCGATGGGCTCGATTATGAATGGGATTGCTCTCCATGGTGGTACCAGAATTTTTGGCGGTACATTCCTAGTCTTTAGCGATTACATGCGACCTACTGCACGCCTTGCTGCACTGATGAGTCTTCCCGTGACCTTTGTCTGGAGCCACGATTCGATTGGTTTAGGTGAAGATGGCCCAACCCATCAACCGATTGAGCATTGTGCAGCTCTTCGTGCGATACCTGGACTTGCTGTCGTCCGCCCTGCTGATGCAAATGAGGTGGCGATTGCTTGGCGAGTAATTCTTGCCGCCAACAAACCAGCAGCACTCCTGCTCTCCCGGCAAAATCTGCCAGTCTTCAATCGAAGTCAATTCGCCCCCGCTGAGGGAGTATCTCGTGGGGCCTACATCATCTATGAACCAAGTCAGAAACCGACGGGCATCATTATCGCAACCGGCTCTGAAGTATCGCTCGCGATTGCGGCAGCAGAATCTGCCGCATCAGAGGGGCTGCACCTACGTGTAGTAAGTGCACCCTGCATCGAATGGTTTAACGAACAACCCGAGGAGTACCGCAAGAGCGTTTTCCCAGACTCCATAAAGGTGCGAGTAAGCGTCGAAGCGGGTATCGCTATGGGTTGGCGAGAGTTTGTCGGCGATCACGGCTCGATACTCTCATTAGATCACTTTGGCGCATCAGCATCTGGTCCAGAGCTCTTCAAGGAATTTGGATTTACTCCTGAGAACATTCTCGCCCATGTACGTAAATCCATTGCCTCAGTAGCAGGTCGGTAACTATGAGCGCCACGCTCGAAAAGATCTCGCGCGCTGGCACCTCCATTTGGCTTGATGATCTCTCACGTTCGCGCTTGATGGTCGATGATGAAAAATCTCTTCGCCATCTCACTCGCACGGCAAACGTAGTTGGAGTCACAACCAATCCTGCGATTTTCGCAAATGCGCTCAAAGATGCCTCGACCTACAACGAGGCAATCGCTGCGCTCCGTGGGAAAAGCTCAGATGAAGCTATTCGAATCATTACCACTGAGGATGTTCAAAAAGCTTGCGATCAGTTGCTCGAAATTTTCTCGAAGACATCAGGGTTGGATGGAAGGGTGAGTATTGAAGTAGATCCACGACTTGCCCATGAAGAGGCTGCCACAGTTCTTCAGGCTCGTGAATTGTGGAGCCAAGTGGACAGACAAAACCTGTTCATCAAAGTTCCGGCAACTCAAGCAGGCTTACCTGCCATCACGACATTGATTCGTGAGGGAATCTCAGTGAACGTGACCTTGATTTTCTCCCTAGAGAGATATCGAGAGGTCTTGTTGGCTTATATCGAAGGGCTCGAACAGCGAATTGCAGATGGCAATCCCTTGAGCCGAATTGCATCTGTCGCTTCTTTCTTCGTCAGTCGAGTGGATAGCGCTATTGATCCCCTCCTTGACGCAATGGAGAATCCCGTTGCAAAGAGTCTGCGAGGCAAGGCTGCGGTAGCGAATGCGAGATTGGCTTATAAAATTTTCGAAGAGATCAGTAACTCGGATCGATGGCAGAGAATCGCGCTTTCAGGTGGAGCAGTCCAACGACCGCTCTGGGCATCTACTGGCGTAAAAGATAAGGCCTATGACCCAGCCAAGTATGTGGTTGAGTTGGTAGCACCTGACACAGTGAACACGATGCCTGAGGCGACCATCCACGCCGCCCGTGCATTCTCCGGCTCGATTGGAAATTCTATTGCTGGAACCTATGCCGAATCTGATCAGATTTTCAATCAACTTGCCGAGTTGGGAATCTCTTACGATGCGGTGGTGAAAGAACTTGAGCGAGATGGGATTGCAAAATTCAATGATGCCTGGGAAGCGCTCATAGCGACCATATCGGCGCAGTTATGAATCTATGAATCAATACCCCTTAGCGCAATTATGTGAAGCAAACGAAAGGCTTGCCAGAGCAGATATCTCCCTCTGGGGTGCGCAAGCAGAATCGGTCGCCCAGGAACGACTCGGGTGGATTGAACTTCCAGAGAAATCTCGAGAGTTACTCCCTGCCCTTGATGCGCTCTCTGCATGGGCACGCGCTGCGCAGATTGGTCGAATAGTCCTCTCAGGTATGGGAGGCTCCTCCCTAGCTCCCGAAGTTATTGCCACGCACTATGAGCGGGAATTGTTGGTATTAGATTCAACGCACCCTGCCGAGGTCGCGGAGATAATTACCGCTGATCCAACCCAGACTCTCTTCATCATCTCATCCAAATCTGGCGAAACGATTGAGACTCTCTCCCACCTGAAAGCAATCCAGGCCCGCCTTCAAGAGAGTGGATTGCCATTGGAAAACCATGTTGTCGTAATCTCTGATCCTGGTTCACCGTTACTCGCATGGGCTGCTGACAATCAGGTTCGTTCCTTTGTCGGCCAGGCGAATGTAGGTGGACGCTTCAGCGCATTATCAATTTTTGGTTTATTGCCAGCAACACTGATCGGCGTAGATTGCACAGTACTTCTCGATGATGCTGCGGATATGCGCGAAGAGTTGCAGCGTTCTGGAGCGGATAATCCCGCAATTCAACTCACTCAAGAAATTCTTGCTCATGCACCATTCCTGGCTTTGCCTGACCACCCGTTAAGCGATTGGGTTGAGCAATTAGTTGCGGAGTCGACTGGGAAAGAAGGGCGTGGAATCATCCCCGTTAAAGGGTCACATCATGATGTCGGTGACAAAGTGCGAAGTGCGAACTCGCTTGAGCTGGGAGCCTCTTTCTATTTATGGGAGTGGACTGTGGCACTCCTTGGCTCTGCTCTCGAGGTTAATCCCTTCGATCAACCTGACGTTGCTCGCGCTAAGAGTGCGACGAGTAAGGCTCTTACATCAGGAAGTGACCTTCCACACCAGAGAGTGCAAACCACTCAAGGGGCGCTTGCTCTCATTGATCAGAGATTTACTGACCCAGGTGGATATATCGGAGTGCTCGCATTTGTGCCCATGCGAGATAAGAGGATTAGTCACACTATGCAAGAAATTCGCCAGGGCTTACAAGATAGGTTCCGCTCACTCGATAAAAAAGTAACCCTTGGATATGGACCTCGCTATCTCCACTCCACTGGTCAATGCCATAAGGGCGGGCCCGATTCTGGCGCATTTTTAATAATCACACTTGATACCGGTGAGCGAGAAGATTTTCCCATTCCTCATGAGAGATACTCATTCGGCGAACTTCTTAACGCTCAAGCGTTAGGAGATTGTGAAGTGTTGACCGAGATTGGTCGGAGCGTGGTCCACGCTCATCTAACAAGCGATGAGCTCACGAGATTTAGTCAATCTCTCCACGTAACTTCTTAAGAGCCTCTTCGAGGAGCGCTGCACCTTCGGTGGCAGAGCGTCGCTCTTTCACATAAGCGAGGTGAGTTTTATATGGCTCGTTCTTGCTTGGCTTTGGTGGAGAGGATTTATCTCGTCCCGCCGGAAAACCACAGCGTGGGCAATCCCACTCATCAGGAGGAGTTACTGTGCCATCGTCAGCGAACGATGGTCGGGTCTCGTGACCGTTTCCACACCAATACGAGATGCGAAAGCGCGCAATCGCCTCACCGCGTTCAGCCTCACCCATAGGTCCAGCGCCAACACGGCTACCTCTAATTGCACTTCCACTCATTACAGATCCTCTCGTGAACTCTTACTAACCCTTTAACAACAAGGCGAGCGCGACTATTCCGGCAAACCAGAGCCCACCCACGATGATGGTGAGTCGATCCAAGTTTCGCTCAACGACCGATGAACCACCGTAGGTCGACGAGACCCCGCCGCCGAAAAGGTCTGACAAGCCACTGCCTTTGCCCTTATGGAGCAAGACCAGCAAGATCATCAACGCGCTGGTGAGAATGAGGAAGATGGAAAGGCCGAGAACCATTGCGACTCCTAGGGTGTAGGGCTTAAGGATACCGGTTAAAACTTGTGGAACTTCGCTATTTTGGCGAACTCTTCCGGGTCAAGGCTCGCCCCACCCACCAGGACCCCATCAACATCAGCGCAGGCCATGATCTCCTTGATGAAGGCAGCCTTTACCGATCCTCCGTAGAGGATTCGAATCTGGCTTGCCACCGGCCCATTGGCAAGCTTGGCTACTCGAGCGCGGATTGCAGCGCTCATCTCTTGGGCATCATCAGCGGTTGCGCTCTTTCCCGTACCAATCGCCCAAATGGGCTCGTAAGCAATGACGCACTTCTTCACTTGTGCTGGAGTAATGCCAGCCAATGACTCATTGAGTTGTTCGACGACAAATTCCACATGCTTGCCCTCGTTACGAATCTCACTACTTTCACCAACGCAGAGGATTGGCGTAAGAGCATGCGATAGCGCTGCTTTCATTTTGCTGTTTACCACGCTATTGCTCTCCTCGTGATGAGTCCGTCGCTCAGAATGTCCAACGAGAACGAAGGTACAACCGAGCCTAGCCAACATGGCACCTGAGATATCCCCGGTGTATGCCCCCGAAGGGAATGGTGAGAGATCCTGCGCACCATAGAGGAGCTGGAGGCGATCACCATCTATTAATGTCTGCACAGAGCGAATATCAACAAATGGTGGCAAGACTGCTATATCACTAACTTCATAATCCTTCTCATGAAGAAGAAATGCCAACTTCTGGGTGACTGCGATTGCTTCGAGATGATTGAGGTTCATCTTCCAATTTCCAGCAATCAATGGTTTCCGTTCAGAGTTGTTAGTCTGCTCGGAAGTGTGCACATCTGCGGTCATTAGCTCTCCAATACTTTGATGCCGGGTAATTCTTTGCCCTCGAGGAACTCAAGTGAGGCTCCCCCGCCGGTGGAGATGTAACCAAATTGCTCATCATCAAACCCCAAGAGACGAATGGCAGCGGCCGAATCACCACCGCCAATGACGCTTAGTCCGGGAAGTTGGGCGAGGGCTTGGGCGATTACTCGAGTTCCATTTGCGAATGCTGGAAATTCGAAGACCCCCATGGGCCCATTCCAAAAAACAGTTCGACAGTTCTCAAGAGCCTTCGCATAACGTTCAGCGCTCACTGGCCCTATATCTAATCCGATCTGATCCGTTGGAATCGAATCTATGGAGACCGTTGATGCCGGCGACTCTGCTGCAAATGCTGGCGCAACCACGACATCTTCAGGTAACAAGAGCGTGACCCCGCGCTCCTTTGCGCGTGAAATCAATTCACGAACTTGAGGAATCTGCTCTCGGTCAACAAGAGATTTGCCAATCTCCTTCCCGAGCGCTGCAAGAAAGGTAAATGCCATCCCCCCGCCAATGGCCAAGATATCCACGCGATCTAAAAGATTGCTAATGACGCCGATCTTGTCTGAGACTTTTGCTCCGCCAAGAATCACTCCATAAGGACGATCAGGATTGGTCGCTAAAGTATTAAGGATTCGCATCTCAGCATAAATCAATCGTCCTGCGCAATGTGGCATCAATTGCGGAAGGTCATAGACAGAGGCGTGTTTGCGATGAACTGCACCGAATCCATCACCTACGTAGATATCTCCGAGAGTAGATAACTCTCGTGCAAAGGCTGCACGCTCGCCATCATCTTTACTCGTCTCAGCGGCGAAGAAGCGAATATTCTCGAGTAGTACAACTGTTCCTGGACTCGCGGCGGCGAGTTTTTTTGCCTCTTCGATATCAGAGGCACAGGAGACAACATCCTTTAACAACTCACCTAAGCGATTGGCAACTGGAGTCAGAGAAAATTCAGGTGCAAAGCCCTCTTTGGGGCGACCAAGATGAGCCAAGATCACAATCGAGCGGGCTTTCTCTCCAATTATTTCGATTGTCGGCAACGATGCAACGATTCGACCAGGATCGGTGATCTGACCATTCTTGATTGGCACATTTAAATCACAGCGAAGTATCACTCGCTTATCTGTGAAATCAAAGGACTCTAGCGTGTGCATAGGGTCGGTCGCGACTACTTAGAGCGTTTGTCCGACGAAGGCGACTAAATCAACTAGGCGATTAGAGTATCCCCATTCATTGTCGTACCAACCGACAACCTTTGCGCTCTTTCCGATGACCTTTGTCAATTGACTATCGACGATACATGAATGTGGATTAGTGACGATGTCAGCAGAGACGATGGGATCTTCGGTGTATTCCAAGATTCCTTTGAGCGGACCTTCAGCGGCTGCCTTTAAAGCCGCGTTTATCTCTGCAGCGGATACCTCGCGAGAGAGTTCAACGTTTAAATCGGTCACAGAACCGACAGGAACGGGAACTCGCATTGCATATCCATCCATCTTTCCCTTGAGTTCCGGCAGGACCAGGCTAATTGCCTTTGCCGCGCCAGTACTACTTGGGATGATGGATGTAGCGGCTGCACGTGCCCGCCTCAGGTCTTTATGTGGGAAATCTAGTATTACCTGGTCGTTGGTGTAGGCATGAATTGTTGTCATCATGCCCCGTTCGATACCAAAGATATCTTGCAGGACTTTTGCCATTGGAGCTAGACAATTTGTTGTGCATGATGCGTTCGAAATAATCGTATGCTTACTTGGGTCATATTTATCGTGATTGACGCCCATAACAATGGTGACATCTTCGTCGGTTGCTGGCGCGCTGATGATGACTTTCTTTGCCCCTCCGATGAGATGTTTCTTTGCTTGTTCACCTTTAGTAAAAATTCCCGTGGACTCAATCACTATTTGCGCTCCGACTGACGACCAAGCAAGTGCTCCTGGATCGCGCTCGGCAAAGACCGTAATACTCTTTCCATCAACGGTTATCGAATTTTCGGTGTGCGAAACGCTCTTGCCGAGCGGCCCAAGTATGGAATCGTATTTAAGAAGGTGAGCTAGGGTCGCGGTATCGGTGAGGTCATTGATTGCCACGAGCTCAATAGAATTGCGAGCAGTTTCAGAGGCGAGAACTGCTCGGAAAAAGTTTCGACCAATACGTCCAAATCCATTGACGCCAACTTTGACTTTGTTACCCATCGCTTTCCATCCTCACGTTAACAAATCGGAGCTAATTCCCGATTCAGTATCTGGTATTCCCATCTCTGCTGCACGTTTATCTGCCATTGCAAGAAGTCTCCGGATTCGCCCTGCGATTGCATCCTTGGTCATGGGTGGATTTGCCAGCGATCCCAATTCCTCAAGACTGGCCTGGCCATGCTCTATTCGCAGTCGCCCAGCTTCGAGAAGGTGATCCGGAATCTCTACTCCTAAGATTTCAATGGCCCGCTGCACTCGCGCTGATGCAGCAACAGCAGCACGTGCGGAGCGTCGTAGATTTGCATCATCAAAATTAGCCAAACGATTAGCGGTGGCACGCACCTCTCGGCGCATCCGTCGCTCTTCCCACGCAAGAACGCTCTCGTGCGCCCCCATGAGAGTAAGAAGTGCACCAATCGCATCACCATCGCGCACCACGACGCGGTCCACGCCGCGCACCTCCCGTGCCTTTGCAGTAATTCCCAATCGTCGCGCCGAACCAACAAGGGCAAGTGCTGCTTCAGGACCAGGAGCGGTTATCTCAAGGGCTGAAGAACGTCCAGGTTCTGTCAGTGATCCATGGGCAAGGAATGCCCCTCGCCACGCTGATTCAGCATCACACTTAGCAGCGGAAACTATCTGTGGTGGCAATCCCCGCACTGGGCGACCATTTCCATCAATAAGCCCAGTCTGTCTGGCAAGGGCCTCGCCCGTCTCGGCTACGCGCAAGACATAGCGACTACCTTTCCGTAATCCTCCAGGGGTGAGCACAGTGAGATCACTCTCGTGTCCATAGACTTCGGAAATCTCTTTCCGTAATCGACGAGCGCTCTGTGCAGTATCTAACTCCACCTCTACGACAACTCTTCCAGCAGTGATATGTAGTCCCCCGGCAAAACGTAGGAGCGCTGAGACTTCAGCTTTTCGACAGCACGGTTTGGAGATTGCTAAGCGACTTAACTCATCTTTCACGGCAGCGGTCATTGCCATCTGCTGAAGATCCCCCTCTCCTGCTCGCTAGAAATATCATCCCGTCTTGCGGATACTCAGGCTTTCGCCATGATCTCACGCAAAGCCGAAACTACCTTTTTTGGGTCGTGCTGGTCGCTAGTTGGCGCGTGGGCTAGGTCACGAACCTCAAGGCGAGCCCCCAAAGTGGCCACATACTCGACTAATTCATTTGTGAGAATACTCGGGTCGGCAAGGATGACATCAAAGGGAACTTCTGGGGCATGTTGTTGAAGAAAAGCTAGCCGCCCCTGCGCACCGATCTGCGCTGCCTCATCACCTGGATATGGTGAGGTGAGGTTGAGTAAGAGGAGCTTGCGCGCCTTCGTATGCGCAAGTGCAGCTCGAGTCTGCGGTAAGAGTAGGTGCGGCAAGACGCTTGAATACCAGGAACCTGGACCAAGGGTTACCCACTCTGCTCGTTCGATGGCGGCGAGGGCCTCTGGATGAGTGGGGGGCGAATCCGGAATGAGGTGCACCTGCTCGATCACTCCGCGCGCAAGCGCGACAGCGCTCTGTCCGCGAACTATCTCTACCTTCTCGACGCCATCATCTCGAGTCCGCACCTGCGCTTGAATCTCTAAGGGTTGCGAAGACATGGGTAATACTCGTCCCACCACTCGAAGAAGTTCAGCAACCTTCGCCAAACCCACAACCGGGTCCTCATGAATTTCCCATAACGCGGTGAGTAGCAAATTTCCTACGCTATGACCGTCGAGATCACCGGCACTAGAGAAGCGATGTTGGAGAACTCGAGCCCATCCTCTTCCCCACTCGTCATCGGAGCAGAGCGCGGCAAGGGCCATACGTAAATCCCCTGGAGGCATAACACCAAACTCAGCGCGTAAGCGTCCGCTGGAACCGCCATCATCAGCAACGGTAACAAGCGCAGTGATGTCAGTAGTGATTTCGCGAAGCGCTGTGAGGGTGGCAGCAAGTCCATGGCCACCACCCATCGCGACAACAGGAATCTTTGAATCTATGCTCATCACTTACCCGCGCTCAACATCTCGATGCTGAAGGTGTACATCCATTCCGAAATGTTCAAGTCTCTTTGCAACTTCCTGGGCAACTGCAACGCTTCGATGTCTTCCTCCTGTGCACCCAAAAGCGATCGTTATGTAGCGCTTTCCCTCAGTAAGAAAACCAGAACTTGCGCTCTTAAATAGCGTGATGAAGTTCTTGATAAACTCTTCTGTTGCCGAGTGGCCCAATACCGCATCCGAGACTGGTTGCTCGCGTCCACTCATCGACTGCAACGCTGGATCCCAGTGTGGATTGGGGATGAATCGGCAATCCAGAGTGAAATCTGCATCGTAAGGGATTCCATACTTATATCCGAATGATAGTAACGAGATATGCAGCGCCCGTTCACTCTCACTGGAGAAAGTCTGATCAACCTTAAGTGCAAGCTGATGAACATTGAGGGAAGAAGAATCGATGACAATCTCAGCTTCAGCGCGCAAGTTTCGGAGCAGCTCTCGCTCTCGCGCAATGCCGTCGACTATCCGATCATCTCCCTGTAGTGGATGTGGACGTCGAGTGGACTCGTATCTTCGAACTAACACCTCATCATGAGAATCTAAGAAGAGAATTCGCACGCTATCGCCATTACTGCGCAACGCTTTGATTCCTACAGCTAACTCGGTGGAGAATTCCATGCTTCGCACATCGATGACAACTGCCACATTTTCGCGCTCCTCGCGGAGTTCATTTACAAGCGGAAAGAGCATCGTCGCTGGAAGATTGTCGACCACGTACCACTGATAATCTTCCAGTACATGAGCTGCAGTGGATCGTCCGGCGCCACTCATCCCGGTAATCACGACCACATCCATCTGAGCACCCGCCTCTCCAGAATTTCCAACTTACTCACACCTCTGGCTCCACTACCTTTTCACTACTGTCAAGGATCTCCCCAGTGGCCGCATCTACACCGGTGAGCGCACCCGCCTCTTTCGCTAAAGCATGGGCAATATGGGTAGCAATCTTTGGGCCGATGCCGGTCAGAGCTGCAATCTCATCGACCCCTGCAGCGCGAATTTTCGCCACCGATCCAAAATGGTCGATAAGAGTCTTACGTCGAACTGCCCCTAGTCCATCAATCTCTTCCAGAATTGAAGCTAACCCCTCTTTTGACCGCTTGCTCCGATGATAGGTGTTCGCAAATCGATGCGCCTCATCTCGAATCCGTTGAAAGAGGTAGAGCGCCTCACTATTTCGCGGGAAGATGATGGGATCTTTGGCGTTCGGTAACCAGACCTCTTCAAATCGCTTAGCTAAACCACATAGGAAAATATCTCGACCTTCTAGTACTTCAGCAGCGGCATTAACTTGAGGTTTGCCGCCATCGACAATAATCAATTGCGGTGGATAGGCGAACTTCACCTTGCTCCAATCCACTTCGTTCTCGTCAATTATCTCCTCATCCATACGCGCCAACCGACGAGAGAGAACTTGTTTCATGGCCGCCACATCATTGGGTTTACCCGTTTCGCTCTGAATGCTAAAGCGTCGATAATCGGATTTCTTCGCTACCCCATCTTCGAACACGACCATAGATGCAACAATCTGACTGCCCTGCATATTCGCGATATCGAAACACTCGATACGAAGCGGAGCCTGATCCATACCTAAAGCCTGAGCAATCTCCTCAAGAGCCTGACTGCGAGTTGAAATATCTTGAGATCGTTTAGCAAGATGTCGAAAAAGCACATCGTGAGAATTCCGTTGAACTGAATCAAGTAACTCACGCTTCTCTCCTCGTTGGGGAACTCTGATTTCAACTTTGCTATTTCGTCTTTGGGAGATTAAATCTGCAAGGGCGCCCCCATCCTCCAGGGGAACATTGACCAAGATCTCATCTGGAATCTCAGCGCCATCGGCAGCGAGATATTTCGTAGCCAAAAGTTGTTCGAGGTGATCAGCACGATTGACCTCAACGCCAGATTCGACAATCCACGATTGCGCGCTAGTTACTCGACCATTTCGGACTTGGAATTGTGTTATCGCACCTTTGCCACCCATCTCTTCCCAAATGCTGGCAAAGAGATCCACATTTGAATCTAATGGCAGCGCCACTGAGTTAGAGGTTGATATCTTCTCTAGAGCATCTATTTGGTCTCGTAACTTTGCAGCGCTCTCAAAATCCTCTTCCACAGAGGCGGCGGTCATCTTCTCACGCAAGTCCCCAATAAGTTTTTTCGGATCAGAGTTCATAAAGGAAATGAGGGAATCCACCAATTGGTGATACTCAGAAGAACTTATCTCATCTTTCTTGATACAAGGAGCGACGCATTTACCTATATATCCGAGTAAGCACGCGCGATTGCTCCGCTCAGCTCGGGCAAACACGCCGCTAGTACACGACCTGAGGGGGAAAATCGTCTGCAAGATATCGACCAACTCTCGCAAGGCCCATGCATGTGGATATGGACCAAAGTATTTCGTGCCATCCTTTCGAATATTCCGAGTTACAAAGATGCGAGGCACTGAATCCTTTACAGTAACTGCAAGGTAGGGAAAAGACTTGTCATCACGAAAAATTATGTTGTACTTTGGCCGTTCTTGTTGGATCCAATTGAATTCCAATTGAAGAGATTCGATCTCGTTTCCAACGATGGTCCAATCGACCCGGGTGGCTTCCCAGACCATGGTGCGCACCTTCTCATCGAGAGCGCTTTGGAAATAGGTGCTCAAACGTGCCCGTAAATTCTTCGCCTTGCCGACATAAATCACTCGATTTTGGTCATTGAAGAATCGGTAGACGCCAGGAGATGTGGGAATGTTGTTAGGGCGATAGCTATTGGGGTTAGCCACGACTTCCGCCGCCAGTTAGCACCTCTGCCAAGAAGGCACCGGTATAACTCTTCTTGTTCTTCGCAACCGCTTCTGGAGTTCCCTCTGCAACGATGGTGCCACCCCGAGAGCCTCCGTCGGGGCCCAAATCAATAACCCAATCTGCGCTCTTAATGACATCGAGATTATGCTCGATGACCACGACAGTATTCCCGCCGTCGGCTAAGCGATTAAGTACGCCCAACAATTTGCTGACATCTTCAAAATGTAAGCCAGTGGTTGGCTCATCGAGTACATAGATTGTTCGTCCTGTGGAGCGGCGCTGAAGCTCGGTTGCCAGTTTAACTCGCTGCGCCTCGCCCCCTGAAAGTGTCGGCGCCGCTTGCCCCAGACGAACATATCCCAAACCAACATCACAGAGGGTCTTTAGGTAGCGGGCGATTGCGGGTACGCTTTCAAAGAATTCGTAAGCATGTTCAATGGGCATATTGAGCACTTCGGAGATGTTCTTACCTTTGTAATGTACCTCTAAGGTTTCTCTGTTGTATCTGGCACCATGACAAACCTCACAGGGCACGTACACATCGGGAAGAAAGTTCATCTCGATGGTGATGGTGCCATCGCCTGAACAGTTCTCGCATCGCCCACCTTTGACGTTGAAGGAGAATCGTCCTTGCTGATAACCCCGAATCTTTGCTTCGGCAGTCTCTGCAAAAAGCCCGCGCACCTTATCGAAAACTCCAGTATAGGTGGCAGCGTTAGAACGTGGCGTTCGTCCGATCGGAGATTGATCGACATGAACGACCTTATCTAGAGCATCAATACCTGTGATGGTCTTATGTCTGCCGGGGACTATTCGAGCGCCATTTAATTTATTTGCCAACACGCTGTAAAGAATTTCATTTACCAATGTCGATTTTCCCGAACCGCTTACTCCCGTCACAGCAACAAAGGTCCCTAATGGAATCTCAACATCGATGTATTGGAGGTTATTCTCTTTCGCCCCTTTAATATGAATCTTTCGCTTCGGGTCAACCGGACGACGCACTGAAGGAATGGCGATTTCTTTACGCCCAGAGAGGTAGGCGCCAGTGATTGACCGCTTGCTCTCAATTAATTCTTTATATGGACCCGAGACCACTACCTCTCCGCCATGCTCTCCTGCTCCAGGGCCAATATCTACGATCCAATCTGCAGTACGAATCGTCTCTTCGTCATGTTCAACGACAATCAAGGTATTGCCTAGATCCCGCAAGCGCGTCAGGGTTTCAATTAGCCTTCTGTTATCGCGCTGATGAAGGCCGATGCTTGGCTCATCCAATACATAAAGAACCCCTACTAAACCCGACCCAATCTGGGTTGCCAATCTAATTCGCTGCGCCTCGCCCCCTGAAAGTGTGGCAGCAGGACGATCCAACGAGAGGTAATCCAATCCAACATCAAGGAGAAAACCAAGGCGGGCATTTACCTCCTTTAATACCCGTTCTGCGATTTTCTTCTCGCGCGCACTGAGCGAAAGTTTGCTGATGAACAGAGCGCACTCGGAGATGGAAAGTGCGCAGAGTTGAGCAATATTCAATCCGCCAAGGGTCACCGCGAGGATCTCATCCTTGAGACGAGCACCCTTACATGCGGGGCAGGGTGTCTCACGCATAAATGCTTCATATCTATCGCGACTGAATTCGCTCTCAGTCTCACCATGTCGCCGCTCTAGGAATGGCACTACGCCTTCAAATCCGGTGCTGTATTGCCGTGCTCGTCCATAGCGATTCTTATATTTGACGTGAACTTCGTACTCATATCCATTGAGAATCGCATCTTTAACTTTTGCATTTAGTTTTTTCCAAGGAGCATCGAGTGAGAAGTTCATATCTTTCGAGAGCGCCTCAAGTAACCTCAAGAAATATTCAGAGCTGGAACCCATTGACCATGGGGCTATTGCGCCTTCATAGATACTGAGTGAATCATCAGGAACAATCAACTCCATATCCACTTCGAGTTTGGTTCCTATTCCAGTGCAATCGGCGCAGGCGCCAAAGGGAGAATTGAAGGAGAATGAACGTGGCTCGAGTTCTTCGATTGAAATGCCACAACGCATACACGCCATCTTCTCGCTGAAGGTCCGTTCACGATCTGCCGCTTTCTCATCGCGCTCGATGAAATCCAAGGTGACAATCCCATTTCCCAGGCGGAGCGCGGTTTCAATGGAATCGGTCAAACGCTGCTTGCCACTACCTTTGGCTGTGAGGCGATCAACAACCACTTCAATAGTGTGCTTCTCTTGCTTCTTTAACTTTGGGACCTCATCAAGACCGTAGACAACACCATCTACTCGCACTCGCGCGAACCCTTGAGTGGTGAAGTCCTTCCATAGATCAAGGAACTCACCTTTACGCTCTCGCACCACAGGAGCCAGGACATGAAATTTCGTGGCTTCGGGGAGTGTAAGGATTTGATCTACGATCTGTTGTGCAGATTGACGCGCAACAGGATCTCCACATTTAGGACAATGTGCTTTACCGGCTCGCGCATAGAGAAGTCGGAAATAATCGTAAACCTCAGTGATGGTACCCACGGTGGATCGTGGATTTCGATTAGTCGATTTCTGATCAATCGAAACCGCTGGCGATAACCCCTCAATAAAGTCAACGTCAGGCTTATCTAACTGACCTAAAAACTGTCGAGCATATGCAGAGAGGGATTCGACATACCGACGCTGACCTTCAGCAAATATGGTATCGAAGGCGAGGCTGGACTTACCCGAACCCGATAGCCCAGTAAAAACTATTAGGGCATTACGCGGAAGATCAATCGAAATATCCTTGAGGTTATGTTCACGAGCGCCACGAACTACTAAGCGTTCTTTCATGCTCCAGCGCCCTCCATTCCCCGTAGCTCTCGTTTCAATTCATGTATTTCATCGCGCAATCTAGCAGCCAGTTCAAATTGGAGATTCTCCGCACTTGCTCGCATCTGCTCGGTAAGAGCAGAAATCAGGCCGATAAGTTCTTCCTTAGGTAACTTGCCAAGTTCGCTCGCATTCTGGCCAACCGCTGGCATGGAGGTGACTCGTTTTGCTCGTGCAATGAGTTTTTCGGAGTCATCTTCCTCTTTTGATATGGAATCAGTGATGTCCGCAATCTTCTTCCGTAACGGTTGTGGATCGACACCATGCTCAATGTTGTATGCAACCTGCTTATCGCGGCGACGATTAGTCTCGTCAATCGCTTTTATCATCGAATCAGTCAGATTATCTGCATACATATGAACTTCGCCCGAAACATTTCGAGCAGCACGACCTATCGTTTGGATAAGCGATGTTGCCGAACGTAAGAAACCCTCTTTGTCGGCATCAAGAATCGCAACTAAAGAGACTTCGGGAAGATCCAACCCTTCTCTAAGAAGATTGATTCCGACGAGAACGTCATACTCCCCCAATCGCAACTCACGCAGGAGTTCTACTCGTCGCAAAGTATCAACTTCAGAGTGGAGATATCGAACCTCGATTCCCTGCTGTACCAAGTAATCAGTAAGATCTTCCGACATCTTTTTGGTCAGGGTTGTTACGAGAACGCGTTCATTCTTCTCGGCTCGCTCACGAATCTGATAGACCAAGTCATCAATCTGACCTTTGATTGGCTTGATGATAACTTTTGGATCGACTAAACCTGTGGGGCGAATAACTTGCTCAACCACGCGCGGTGCAATTCCTAATTCATATTTTCCTGGTGTTGCTGATAGATACATCTTCTGTGGAGTTCGCTCGAGGAATTCACTCCATTTGAGCGGGCGGTTATCTAGCGCGCTTGGCAACCGGAAACCATGCTCCACCAGAGTTCGCTTACGTGAAGCATCGCCCTCGAACATCGCACCTATCTGTGGGACTGTCACATGGGATTCGTCGATGATGCAGAGAAAATCTTCCGGAAAATAATCGAGTAAGCAATTGGGTGGATCTCCAGGGGCGCGTCCATCGATATGGCGTGAATAGTTCTCAATTCCCGAACAGAATCCAAGTTGCCTGATCATTTCGATATCGAAAGTAGTACGCATCCGAAGTCTTTGCGCCTCAAGCAATTTCCCACTTCTCTCAAAGTTTGCCAATTGTTCGGCTAGCTCTATCTCTATGGCGCTAATTGCCCGATCCATCGTCGATTTACTCGCCGAATAGTGCGAAGCTGGGAAGACGAAAGCCTCTTGCTCTTCATTGAGAACCTCCCCGGTAAGCGGATGGAGAGTGAGTAAGCGCTCTATCTCATCGCCAAACATTTCTATTCGAAGTGCGGTCTCCTGGTAGACCGGAATGATCTCGATCGTGTCGCCACGTACCCGAAAAGTTCCTCGTTCAAACGCCGTGTCATTTCTGGAATATTGAATGGAGACAAACTTACGGAGTAAAGCAGTTCTTTCAATCGACTCTCCTACTCGAAGTGGGATCATCCCATCGACATACTCTTGAGGAGTTCCTAGGCCATAGATACACGAAACAGTTGAGACAACAACGACATCGCGTCGAGTGAGGAGTGAGTGAGTAGCCGAATACCGGAGGCGCTCTACCTCTTTATTGATTGAGGAATCCTTCTCTATGAAGGTATCGGTTTGTGGCACGTACGCTTCCGGTTGGTAGTAGTCGTAATACGAGACGAAATACTCCACAGCATTATGCGGAAGCAACTCTCGAAACTCATGCGTCAATTGCGCGGCGAGGGTCTTGTTAGGCGCCAAAACCAAAGTTGGTCGTTGCAATCTCTCAATTAACCATGCTGAGGTTGCTGATTTTCCGGTTCCAGTGGCGCCCAACAGCACTACGTCAGACTCCCCACCAGCAAGACGGGAAGCCAGTTCGTCAATTGCTTGAGGTTGATCCCCTGCAGGTTGGTAATCGCTAATCACCTGAAAAGGGCGACCGGCTTTCGGTAATTTATCTCGGAGTTCCGGGCGCATGGTTTAACCGTAACTTAATCGGCGATTTTTGGAGCAATATAGGTGGCCCACCACTCTTCTAGGCTCCGCAGTAACTCATCCTTATCGCCATTGTTCTCAATTACATGATGGGCAATCTCTCTACGTCGATCGTCGCTTACTTGAGCTGCAATTCGCGCATCTGTCTGCTGATGGGTGAAACCACGTTGTAGTAACCGTTCTCGTCGAAGATGTTCGGAGGTTTCGATCGTGAGCACCAAATCAAATTCCGCGACTCGGTCAAGATTCTCCGCAAGAAGCGGAATCTCGTAAACCAAGACGCTCTCTTGAGGCAACTCTTGTGCTATTTGATGGAAGCGCTTCTGAATAAGTGGATGAGTAATCTGTTCAAGCGCGCTCTTCTTGTGGAAATCTCGAAAGATAATTTCTGCCAACTTTCCACGGTCTATCTCGCCATTAGTCAGAATCTCATCGCCAAAATATGTAAGCACGCTGTTATATCCCTCTTCACCTCGCTCCAGAACTTCACGCGCTAGTTGATCTGCGCTGACATGTATTGCTCCTAAACGCGCCAAGAGGGAACCGGCGCTGGTTTTGCCAGCTCCGATTCCCCCCGTTAACGCTATAAGCAACATCGGGCAACCCGATTTCTTCTCTAGTTCTGTATAAGGTTCTGTAATTAGCCTTGCTCTGCGCCCTTAGCTTCTTCGCGCTGCTTGCGGTGTGCAAGAAAGCGCGCTTGTGCCTCGGCATATTGTCGCTCCCACTCTTCGCGAGCGGCTTCAAATCCAGGCTTCCACTCTTGGGTATCTGAATCAAATCCTTCTGGGTAGATGAAGTTGCCGTTCTCGTCGTAACGGGCTGGCATTCCATACTGTGCGGGATCGAATGCTTCGACCTCTACTTCATGCCCTTCGTTTGCCTGCTTCAAGGAGAGCGAAACTCGACGGCGCTCCAAATCGATATCAATGATTTTCACCATGATCTCATCATCGACGCGAACTACCTGCTCCGGAATTTCCACGTGCCGCTCGGCTAACTCAGAGATATGAATAAGTCCTTCGATGCCTTCAAATACTCGAACGAAGGCGCCGAATGGAACCAATTTGGTGACCTTGCCAGAGGTGACTTGGCCGATTGTGTGGGTGCGTGCAAATGCTTGCCATGGATCTTCTTGAGTTGCCTTGAGCGAGAGTGAAACGCGCTCGCGCTCGAAATCAACTTCGAGCACTTCAACCGTTACTGGCATGCCAACTTCGACCACCTCATTGGGGTGATCGATGTGCTTCCAGGAGAGTTCGCTGACGTGCACTAATCCATCAACTCCACCTAGATCTACGAATGCACCAAAGTTCACAATTGATGAGATGACGCCGGTACGAACTTGACCCTTTTGAAGTTGATTGAGGAAAGTAGTTCGGCTCTCAGATTGTGATTGCTCGAGGAATGCGCGCCGTGAGAGGACCACGTTATTGCGGTTCTTATCTAGCTCAATGATTCGAGCTTCAATCTCTTTACCTATATATGGAGTCAGGTCACGAACTCGGCGCATCTCAACGAGAGATGCTGGAAGGAAGCCGCGGAGTCCAATGTCGACAATGAGTCCGCCCTTGACTACTTCGATGACTAGACCCTTAACAACTTCATCGCGCTCTTTCATTCCTTCAATGGTTCCCCAGGCGCGCTCATACTGGGCACGCTTCTTGGAGAGAATAAGTCGACCTTCTTTATCTTCCTTTGTGAGAACAAGCGCTTCAATACGCTCGCCCACTTTTACCAATTCGCTGGGATCGACATCATGGCGAATAGAGAGCTCGCGGGATGGGATTACACCCTCAGTCTTATATCCGATATCAACAAGGGCTTCGTCGCGATCTACTTGGACGATTATTCCTTCGACGAGATCTCCGTCATTAAAATTCTTGATTGTTCCTTCGATGGCGGCGAGGAAATCAGCCGCGGTACCGATGTCGTTAACTGCAATACTCAAGATGCTCCGTAGGTAGTGGATAGTAGAGAGCGGCTCTTTGACTAGCCGCGCTTGGGCCCTTTGCCCAAGCCGGAGAAGGCTACGCGGGTGCAGGCAATGGGGTCAATTTCGCTCTTTTTTACCCAATTAGTGGGCGGCGCTGTCCCAGGTGGGGCCAATGCCAATATTGACTGAAAGTGGGGCTTTAAGCGGGTAGGCGCCTCCCATTTGGGTGCGCACAAGTTCTGCTACCTCGCTTGCCTCGTCGGGAGCGATCTCTAGGACCAATTCATCATGAACTTGTAAAAGTATCCGAGAACGTAATTTCTTTCTCGTCAATTCCGCATCTACCGCAATCATTGCAATCTTCATGATGTCGGCAGCGCTCCCTTGGATCGGTGCATTGAGCGCCATTCGTTCTGCCATCTCGCGTCGCATCCGATTATCGCTCTGCAAATCAGGTAGATGTCGCTTCCGTCCGAAAATCGTCTCGGTGTAACCCTTCTTGCGCGCTTCTACTACAACAGACTCTAAATACTCTCGAATGCCGCCAAAACGTAAGAAGTATCTATTCATCAACTCCTGTGCTTGACTCGGCGAAATATCTAATTGCTGTCCAAGCCCAAATGCCGACAGACCATAAGCCAATCCATATGACATGGCTTTGACAGTTCTGCGCATCTCGGCATCGACTTCATTCGGCTTTACTCCAAATACCTCTGCACCTACCGTGGTGTGAAGATCTTCTCCTTGAGCAAATGCATCGAGCAATGCCGCATCATCTGAGAGGTGAGCCATGATTCTCAATTCAATCTGGCTGTAATCAGCGGTCATAAGTGATTCATAACCATCGCCAGCGATAAAAAGATTTCTGATTCGCCTTCCCTCCTCGCTCCGAATTGGAATGTTCTGGAGGTTGGGATCGGTAGAGGAGAGTCGTCCTGTGGCAGTAACCATCTGTTGGAATGTGGTATGTATCCGACCATCATTTGCCACTTCCCTGAGCAGGCCCTCAACGACGCCCTTTAATTTAGTGACATCTCTTGATCGCAATATCGCTTCAAGTACTGGGTGCTTTGTACTTTCCATCAACCAGGTAAGGGCATCAGCATCCGTGGTGTATCCAGTCTTAATCTTCTTAGTTTTAGGGAGCTTTAACTCGTTAAACAAAACCTCTTGTAACTGCTTGGGTGAAGCAAGGTTAAATTCGTGGCCGACCGAATCAAAGGCGCTCTTCGCTGCCTTTTCAGCTTCTTCCTGAAAATACCTTTCAAGTTCTGCCCCCTCTTTTTCTGCGATTGCAATGCCCACTGATTCCATTCGCGCGAGCAGCGCAAGTGTGGGCAACTCGATCTCTTCCAATACCTGGTTAAGCCCTGATTTCGCGCACTCACCTTTGAGGATTGGGTAGAGCTCAAGGAGATTTCGTGCATTCTCCGCCAACGCACCTGAAGAGGTTCCTGCAGCGGTGGAGAAATCCAACTCCAAGCCCTCTGTCCTTTCGTTATTAGTCGGTGAATCTTTATTCAAGTACTTCGATATCACCTCATTGAGATCTGGCGTTCGTGCGCCAGGGTGAAGTAAGTACGCCATCAAGGCAATATCCCCCGCAATACCTGAAATGGTGGGGTCTAATCTCCGTAACAGTGCCTTTCCGTCAAAGAAAAGTTTTGGCGCATCCGATCTTGTGATCCAGGAGGAGAGAGCGGGATAGTCAACGACAAATGCAAAATCGCCTTGTGCTACACCAATCTGAGTTAGCTCGGAATTCACAGAGATTGCTGTGAGCGATTTGTTGTCAATCTGCTCGAACGACCCCGACTCTGCAAAAACCTCTTTACTCTTTGGAGTTGAACTTTCCAAGACAGGTTTTGGTAATCGCTCCTTGAGCGTTCGAAACTCCAATAGATCAAAGAGCTCACGAATCTTCGGATAATCGATATCTCTACGGAGCAGGTTGCTCAAATCTTTTGGCAAGGGAACATCGCTATCTAATTGAGTTAAGTCCCGATTGAGCAGAACCTGCGGGATATGTTCGCGTAGGGCCTGACCAACTTTGCCTGGAACTTGATCGACCTTTGCAATGAGCGCTGAGAGCGAGCCATAATCGGCAATCCATTTAGTCGCAGTCTTCTCTCCGACTCCTGGAATTGAGGGAAGATTATCGCTGGGGTCGCCACGCAGCGCCGCAAAATCTGGATACTGCGCGGGCGTTAACCCGTATTTCTCCTCCACTGACTCCGGAGTCATCACGGCCAGTTCGCTGACGCCTTTCTTGGGATAAAGAACTGTGACTTCCGAACTCACTAGCTGAAAGGAATCTCGATCTCCTGAACAGATTTCAACGCGAAAGCCCTCAGCGACTGCTCGCTTCGTCAGAGTCGCGATGACATCATCCGCCTCATATCCTTCGCGCTCGATATGGGTTAATCCTAAAGCTTCGATGATTTCGTGTAGCAAAGCCATCTGACTGCGAAATTCATCTGGAGTCTTCGAGCGAGTTGCCTTGTACTCAGGAAATTTCTCAGTACGAAAGGTCTTCCGTGAGACATCAAATGCGACGGCAATATGCGTGGGATTCAAGTCACGTAACAAATTGAGCAACATGGAAGTGAAGCCATAGAGCGCGTTGGTTGGTTGGCCGCTTGAGGTGGTGAAGTTTTCAACCGGTAAAGCGTGAAAGGCGCGATATGCCAGCGAATGTCCATCGAGCAACAGGAGGGTTTGCGATGTACGCGTAGACATATGGCAAGGGTAGGACTGCGGAGGCAATAGTAGGAATATGATTAGCCCATGTCCGGAATCAACGAAGAGCAACTAGCCCAACTCAACGCTCGCGGTCGAGGCGCGCTGGATGAGAAAATGGGAATTGAGATCCTTGAAGCCAGCCCTGAGCGTTTGGTCGGACGAATGCCAGTCGAGGGCAATACTCAGCCATTTGGCTTACTTCATGGTGGAGCAAGTGTCGTACTTGCCGAAAGCCTTGGCTCTATCGGAGCTCACCTCCACGCAGGGCTTCATCGACGAGTTGTCGGAGTCGATATCAACGCCACCCACCATCGATCGGCCAAATCTGGTTACGTCACCGCTCTGGCCACCGCCATCTCTCTCGGTCGAACACTGGCCAGTTACAACGTAGAGATCACCGATGACCAGGGAAAAAGAACCTGTACCGCTCGAATCACCTGTCTCATTCTCGCCGACTGATTGTCGTAATTTCACCCGCCCCTGGGTACGCTACCGACCAGTATTAAGCCGAATGATGACGACCCTGGGGAGCCTTATGCGCAAGAAGAGGTATGGCGCATTACTAATGATTGCGACAATCGCCGCCTCTCTCGTTGGCTTCGGTTTCGTTTTCGGTTTTGCCGGCGCCGCTTCGGCAGCGACTCCTACTTTTATCCAGGGCACTCTTTTCGATGCCGAGAAAAATCCACTTCCAGGGGTAGATATCTCTGCCACTGGACCTAATAGTTTTTCAAGTACCTCAACCACCGATTCTTCAGGGAAATGGCAGATCGAAGTCCCGGCAGCAGCGGTCTATGAAGTCTCCATTAATCAAGGACAACTTCCCAAAGGACAAGCGCTCACCGATCCCACTCGAGCAACTATCAAAGCCAATATCATCTCACTTGGCTTTAATGTCACAATTTTATTTCCCATCGGGCCTGGTGTAGAGAAAGCAACTAACCTCGAACGAAGCGCCCAGCTTTTCGCCGATGGGTTAATCCTCGCTCTAGTTATCGCTCTGGCGGCGCTTGGATTGAACTTGGTCTTTGGCACGACAGGATTGACAAACTTTGCTCATGGCGAACTTCTTACCCTTGGGGGTTTACTCACCTATTACTTGAGCGCAGTTGTTGGACTAAAGGTGATCTTTGCTATCCCCCTTGCCGTCGCGCTCTCGGCATTCATCGGAGGGTATCTCCAGGACAAGATTCTCTGGCAACCGCTCCGGCGACGAGGCACCGGACTTATTGCAGCGCTTATCGTCTCTATTGGACTTGCGATACTTATTCGATATTTCTTCCTCTTCATCTTTGGTGGGGATACCAGACAATTACCTGAATACGCTGGGCAGGCAGGATTGAGTCTGGGTCTGGTATCGATTACCCCCAAATCAATCATTACTTCGAGTATTGGTCTAGCAATGTTGGTCGCCGCAACGATGTGGCTCTCCCGAAGCCATATGGGCAAGGCAAGTCGTGCCGTTGCAGATAACCCTGCCCTTGCTTCATCTTCAGGTATAGAAGTCGAGCGAGTGATTCGTGCGGTCTGGATTCTGGGCGCGACCCTTGCTGGATTTGCCGGAATCATGGTCACCGTTAATCAGGGAGTGAGTTTCGTTCTTGGGCAGGATCTGCTCTTACTCATCTTCGCTGCGGTAACCCTGGGTGGTTTGGGAACAATCAATGGCGCCCTGATTGGTTCGCTGGTGATTGGCGTCTCGATTCAATTATCAACCCTCTTTATTCCCACCGAACTCAAATATGTAGGTGCACTTGCAATCTTGATCATCATTCTTCTCGTTCGACCACAAGGAATTCTCGGCAAGAAAGGGAGGATCGGCTAATGGATTTTCTCTTCATCACGCAACAATCCTTAAGCGCTGCGATTGGCGTCAACACAATTATCTTCGCCCTCGCCGCAATCGGTTTGAACATGCACTTTGGCTACACCGGACTTCTTAACTTTGGTCAGGCGGGATTCTTAGCGGTTGGTGCATACAGCGTCGCGGTCGCGGTCGTCTCTTTCAACATCTCGCTCTGGGTCGCGCTCTTGATAGGGATTGGCAACTCAATTGTTCTTGCTCTTCTATTGGGAATCCCAACCCTCCGCTTGCGCGCTGACTATCTGGCAATTGTCACCATCGCAGCTGGCGAAATAATCAGACAGGTAGCACGTTCGGCAACTTTCAACGACACTCTTGGTGGCTCCGATGGAATCACCGGGAAGTTCGGCAAAGAGTTTTTCGACCTTAATCCCTTTACGGAGGGGTTAAATCTCCCCTTCCTTCGCTACACCCCTAATGACCTCTGGGTTGTCGTTGTGGGGTGGATTGTTGTGGCGCTCATTCTCGCGCTGATGTGGCTCTTGGTGAACTCCCCGTGGGGTCGCCTACTTAAAGCAATTCGCGAGGATGAAGATGCAGTACGTTCACTTGGTAAGAACGTCTATCTCTACAAGATCCAATCCCTCATTGCCGGTGGCGTAATCGGCTCAATTGGTGGTTTTGTGTATGCCCTCTCGCGCCAATCAGTGCAGCCCGATAACTATGGAACAGCGCTCACATTCTTCGCGTACACAGTGCTAATTCTTGGTGGTGCCGCACGCGTGATGGCGCCAATCGCCGGTGCGATCATTTTCTGGTTCTTGTTGGTCTTTGTGGAACAGATGCTCCGCCAAGCAGTCTCAGCCGGTTACATCCCAGAGTGGTTGATTGGCGTCAACCAAGTCGGCCAGATTCGCTTCATGCTAGTAGGTCTTGGTTTGATGTTGCTGATGATCTTCAGGCCTCAAGGAATCTTCGGCGATCGAAAGGAGTTGGCTCTCGATGCCCGCGCATAGCTCTCGTTTCAAAGAGCAGGCGCTTGCAGCGTTTGCATCAATAACTCCTACGCCGGGAGTGACTAAGCCAGATCCCATCATCGTTGCCGACAAGGTCACCAGAAGATTTGGTGGACTCACAGCTGTCAATGTTGACCATGTTGAGATTCAGCGCGGCTCCATTACTGCGTTGATTGGTCCAAATGGCGCGGGAAAAACCACCTTCTTCAATCTACTTACTGGCTTTGATTCGGTGAACGAAGGTTCGTGGACTCTCAATGGCGAGCAAATTGCTGGCACACCGCCACATAAGGTGGCACGGAGAGGAATGGTCCGCACCTTTCAATTAACCAAAGCGCTCTATCGCCTCTCCGTGCTCGACAATATGCGACTTGCTGCAACTGGCCAACGTGGTGAGTCCTTCATCCGTGGCCTCTTCCCCTTTATTTGGCGGAAGCAGGAGAGCGCAATCACGGCTCAAGCAGAGGAGTTACTCACTCGATTCAAATTGATTGACAAGAGGGGCGACTTTGCCGCTGCCCTCTCTGGCGGTCAACGGAAACTTCTCGAGATGGCACGCGCACTCATGGTCAAACCAGAGATCGTCATGCTCGATGAACCGATGGCAGGAGTCAACCCAGCGCTCAAACAATCCCTCCTCGGCCATATCAAAGACCTTCGTGACGAAGGAATGACCGTCCTCTTTGTGGAACATGACATGGATATGGTCCGAGATATCAGCGATTGGGTCATCGTGATGGCAGAAGGAAAGATTGTTGCCGAAGGCTCTCCAGATAGCGTGATGGGAAATCAGGCAGTTATCGATGCCTACCTGGGCGCGCACCATGATGTATCCCTAGATGAGGGACGGTCTTAAATAATGAACTCACTGAACACCACTGGTACACCTCTGGTTGAAGCAGCAGGAATCATTGCCGGCTACTTGCCTGGAGTGAATATCCTCAATGGCTGCGACCTATATGCCAATGAAGGCGAATTGGTGGGAATCATCGGCCCTAATGGCGCCGGTAAGTCCACACTTCTCAAATCGCTCTTTGGTCTAGTGAAGGTGCGCGATGGCATCGTTCGTCTGAAAGGCGAAGATGTTACCAATCAGCGTGCCGACCAACTCGTTCGCGCCGGAATTGGTTTTGTACCCCAAACGAACAACGTCTTCCCATCGCTGACAATTGAAGAGAATTTACAAATAGGCGCCTATCAGCGTCCAGAGAGTTTTAATGAACGCTTTGATTTTGTCACCTCGCTCTTTCCCACATTAGGAAGTCGCCGAAAACAACGCGCCGGTTCCCTATCAGGAGGTGAGCGCCAAATGGTCGCTATGGGGCGTGCATTGATGATGGCACCGAGCGTGCTCTTGCTCGATGAACCGAGCGCTGGCCTCTCGCCCGTGCTTCAGGATGAGGTTTTTGTTCGAGTTCGGGAAATCAATAAGACGGGAGTTACCGTCATCATGGTCGAACAAAATGCGCGACGCTGTCTACAAATCGTGGATCGCGGCTATGTTCTTGATCAAGGTCGCAATGCCTATACCGGCACTGGTCGCTCACTCGCTAACGATCCGAAAGTTGTTGAACTTTACCTTGGCACTCTCGCTAAAAATAATTAATCGCTCGTAAATAGATTAGGGCCGGTCTCAGAAGAGACCGGCCCTAATTACTTGAGCTTATTACTGTTGTGCAGGAACTGCACCAGTGATGAACTCTTCAGCCTTTGGTGCGAACTTATCGTTCGCTGAGTACTCGTAAATGCCCATGGTGGCCACTGATGGATCGCCATTTGCGTCGAACTCGATTGGACCAGAGACGCCGTCATAATCAATGTCGGTGCCTGCTGCGATCAAATCTTTGCACTCTTTGAAGCTGGTGCACTTGGTTCCGCCCGATGAGACAGATGCCAAGTTAGCAGCGATGGTCTTACCATCGGTAGCCTTGCCCTGCTCTGCAGCGAGTGCGATAAGCACTACTGCATCGTATGACTCAGGAGCGTATGAGAAGTCAGTCAACTTAGGATCAACTTCGAGTAGGCGCTTCTTGAGGTCATCGCTAGTAAGAACGCCTGGAAGAGTCGCCTTGACGCCCTTCATGGTGTTCTTAGGTAGATCCTTATAGGCCTGGCTTGAAAGGTTACCGTCAACGAGATAGGTCTTTACCTTGTTTGGACCAATGCCCTGCTTGATCAACTCGGTGAGAACCTTGGTGGTCTCATCGAATCCGATGAGCGCAATCGCATCTGGCTTTGCAGCCTTTGCCTTTGCAACATCAGCGGAGAACTCAGCAGCCTGTGGGTTGTAAACAACCTGGGTTGAGGTTCCCGAGAAAGCAGCGATTCCGTACTTAGCAAGACCATTTCCGTATGCGTCATCAAGGTTCATGAAGACAGCGTTGGTCGCACCGTTCTTTGCCATCAATTGGCCAAGAACTGCACCTTGGAAAGTATCTGGTGGAGCAGTACGGAAGTAGAGACCGTTATCTGCGTAAGTTGTGAGATCTGGTGAGGTGTTCGCTGGTGAGAAGTGAACGATTCCTGCGCCAGTGATCTTGTCAATAACAGTGAGTGATACACCAGAGGATGCGGCACCAACGATTGCGCCTACGCCAGCTGCGATATGTGAATCAGCAGTCTGTTGTGCGATATCGGTGCTGGTATCTCCAGAATCGCCACGAATGTGCTCTACTGGTTGACCAAGAACTCCACCTGCATCGTTGATGTCCTTAACGGCAAGGTCAACGCCTGCGAACTCTGGTGGCCCGAGGAATGCGAGGTTACCTGTCTCAGGAAGTAGTGAACCGATCTTGAGCGGACCAGTTGCGGCAGGAGCTGCCTCTTCTGTGCTCTCTGTTGCGGTCTCCTCTGTAGCTGTGTCTGATGAGGACGAGCAGCCTGCAAGAACGAGCGTCGCTACAGCGAAGGCGGTTACAACCTTCCACTTGTATGACTTTTGCATTATTACCCTTTCGATTATTTCGATTATTTCGAGAAGTACTTCTCTTGGACTTTGCCAATCCTCACGCAATGTCTTACCGACCATCGAGGAGATTGTCGGGCGACGTCACATCAAGTGGTGATGAGCAAGGTCAAGTATTGGCTGAGTATGCCAAAAGATGGCCAAAGTTGTAAGTCGAGGTAGGTCGTGAGGGCCTTGTATTTAGCGGGCTCTACCGATTTTTTCCCGCATTTCTGGCACATTTCTGCCGCATTTCTCGATTTAGCCGCTTGCACCATCGATAAGCGCTTGGGCAACCTCGACCATGGAAAGTCGCCTATCCATTGCACCTCGCTGAATCCAGGTAAATGCCTCACTTTCGCTCAATCCATGTTCACTCATCAAAATACCCTTGGCTCGCTCCACCGTTTTCCGAGCCGCCAACTTCCCTTCGAGGGTGGCGATCTCCCCTTCGAGGATGCCTCGCTCGAAGAAGCGGGACCTGGCAACTTCGATCGCAGGTATTAGATCGCTAATCGTGAAAGGTTTTACCAAATAAGCCATCACTCCGGCGTAATTTGCTCGCTCAATCAACTCTCGCTGGCTAAAGGCGGTGAGCATCACTATTGGTACCTGACCGCGCAACTCTTCGGCAGCAGTTATGCCATCTTTAATCGGCATCTTCACATCAAAGAGCGCAATGTCAGGTTTTCGTTCACGAACCAAGCGCACCGCATCTTCGCCGTTAGCTGCTTCACCAACCACCTCATACCCTTCGCGGGCGAGCATCTCGACCAGGTCCATCCGAATAAGGGTTTCATCTTCGGCCACCACAATCCGCAAAGGTGCGAGTGTGGCTGGCGAATCCATGTGCCCCGAGTCGGATTCGAACCGACACTATGCAGTGTTTGAGACTGCCCTCTCTACCGTTGGAGTACCGAGGCGTTATGTGGAGAGTTTACCTATATGCCGGGGCAACGCCAGCCACTGCATCTCCAATCCGATGCACACGCATGGCATTGGTCGAGCCAGGGATTCCTGGTGGGCTACCTGCAACAATCACAATGTGCTCGCCGATTGCCCCACGCCCAGTATCAAGAAGGGCAGAATCAATCTGTTTGACCATCTCATCAGTATGTTTCGCCGGTGGAATCACTATCGGTTCTACTCCCCACGAGAGCGCAAGTTGGTGCGCAGTACTCACCTCCGGGGTCAGGGCGAGTATAGGAATTACCGAGCGCAGACGAGACATTCGACGAGCTGAATCTCCGCTCTGTGTAAAAGCGACGAGGAATTTTGCGCCAACCACTGCTCCTACTTCAGCTGCCGCCTTAGTAATTGCGCCCGATTTTGTATGGGGATTATGGCGCAACTGAGCAACCTCTGAGAGCGCCTTCTCTTCTGTCTTCGCAATTATCTTCGACATCGTGGAGACCGCTTCAAGTGGAAACTTCCCCACGCTCGTCTCGCCAGAGAGCATCAGTGCATCTGCGCCATCGAGAATCGCATTGGCACAATCGGTCGCTTCTGCGCGAGTAGGCGAAGGATTACTCATCATCGACTCCAACATTTGAGTGGCGACAATAACCGGCTTGGCATTCTCTCTGGCCGCCACAATGCATCGCTTCTGAACCAATGGCACCTCTTCTATTGGAAGTTCCACACCCAGATCACCACGTGCCACCATCAAGCCATCGAATGCCAGAACAATCTCATCGAGATTGGAGACAGCCTGTGGTTTCTCGATTTTCGCAATAACAGGGATGCGCACACCCATTCGATTCATGACTGCATGAACGCCCTCGATGTCGGAACCGTGACGAACAAAAGAGAGTGCAATCAGATCCACACCAGCGGTGAGCGCCCATTCCAGATCAGAGAGATCCTTCTCCGAGAGAGCAGGAACTGAAAGCGAAGAGCCTGGGGCGTTGATTCCTTTATTGCTACTGATTGCCCCACCATTTCGTACGATGGTGTAAATCTCATCGCCACTAATCTTAGATATCTGAAGTGCAACCTTGCCATCGTCGATGAGCAATGTATCTCCTGCGGTGCAATCAGCTGCTAATCCCTTATATGTAGTAGAGGCGCGAGAGCTATCGCCGACGATTTCTTGAGTGGTGATAACAAAACTTGCTCCTTCTTGTAGGAGATGCTCACCTTCAACAAGTTTTCCCAGGCGAATCTTTGGTCCTTGGAGATCAGCTAGAACTGCTACGTAAGAGGCGCGCTTTCTCGACTCTTTCCGAACATTAGCTAGCAACTCTTCATGTTGGGCACGAGTGCCGTGCGAGAGGTTTAACCGTGCAACATTCATTCCCGCATCGATTAATTGGCCGATACGCAACTCGCTCGACGTTGCTGGCCCTAATGTGCAGACGATTTTTGCACGTCGTTGAGCGCTCATCCCCCTACACCATTAATGGGCGAGCAGTGGGCTCGATGGGCGCCGGAAGCTGAGTTCTCCCCATCAGATAGTGATCTGCTCCAGCGGCAGCAGAGCGCCCCTCTGCAATCGCCCACACTATGAGCGACTGACCACGACCTGCATCACCGGCAACAAATACCCCAGGAATAGTGCTCTGATAAGTCTCATCTCGAGCGATATTTCCGCGAGAATCCAGTTCTACTCCCAATTGCGAAATCAGCGGCGACTTCTCCACTCCAGTAAAGCCCATTGCCAAGAGGACAAAGTCAGCTGGAATCTCGTGCTCACTTCCGGGGACCTTTTCAAATTTTCCATTGACGAATTGAGTCTCAATCAACTTAAGCGCCTTAAGGTTGCCGGCGCCATCGCCGATAAATTCCTCAGTGGAGACCGAGTACATCCGCTCCCCTGCCTCTTCATGTGCGCTCGAGACTCGATAGATCATCGGATAGGTGGGCCAAGGCGCCGATGATGGGCGCTCATTGCTTGGACGCGGCATGATCTCAAGTTGAGTAATGGATGCTGCACCCTGACGCGTTGCAGTACCTAGACAATCGGCACCAGTATCGCCACCACCAAGAATCACCACATGTTTGCCAGTGACATTAATAGGTGGCGTGGCAATCTCCCCTAAACCTTGCTTATTGCCCCAAGGGAGATATTCCATCGCTTGATAAATTCCGCGAAGCTCTCGCCCAGGCACTGGGAGATCTCGCCACTGTGTAGCACCGATTGCAAGGACAACTGCATCGTAGCGAGTACGTAACTGCTCACCGGTAATCTCTTCACCAACATTTACTCCAGCACGAAAACGAGTGCCTTCTGCTTTCATTTGATCGAGACGGCGATCAAGAATTGATTTCTCCATCTTGAATTCGGGAATGCCATAACGAAGCAATCCACCAATCTTTTCGGCGCGCTCGTAGACAGCGACGGTATGACCAGCTCTAGTCAATTGTTGTGCCGCGGCAAGTCCGGCAGGTCCAGAGCCAACAACCGCAACGGTCTTTCCTGTCAAACGATCGGGAACTAATGGCTTGACTCCACCTGCAGCAAAAGCTTCTTCGATTGTTCGAAGCTCCACTTGCTTGATGGTTACAGCATCTCTATTGATTCCTACAACGCACGCAGTCTCGCAGGGTGCAGGACATAGTCGACCAGTGAACTCTGGGAAGTTGTTTGTGGCATGTAGTCGATCAATTGCCTCACCAACTTCACCGCGCCAAATTAGGTCATTCCACTCAGGAATTAGATTTCCTAGCGGGCAGCCTTGGTGACAGAAAGGGATGCCGCAGTCCATGCATCGACCTGCTTGTTTCTGTAAATCTGCGAAGGGTTGCTCTTCATAAACTTCACGCCAATCGCGAATTCGAATATCTACCGGCCGTCGTTTCGGCGTCTCGCGCGGTACTTTCATAAACCCTGTGGGATCAGCCATGGGTAGCCTCCATTACATAAGTCTCTCGAGGGAGCCCTTCTCGCTCCGCGCGCTCCATCGCCGCAAGCACCCGAGCATAATCCCGAGGCATTACGAGCGAGAAACGCTCAACGGACTCTTGCCAATCATTGAGAATCTCTGCAGCCACAGGTGAACCGCTCTCTGCCACATAGCGCGAAAGAATCTGGTGTAAATGGGTTTTATCGCTCTCGGTGAGAATCAAGATATCTACCATCTCGCCATTTACATGCGAAGGATTTATATCGAGTACGAAGGCTCGCCCGCCTGACATTCCCGCAGCAAAGTTTCGCCCAGTCTTGCCGAGCACTACAACAACGCCACCAGTCATATATTCACATCCGTGGTCACCCACTCCTTCAACAACTGCCGTCGCACCTGAGTTTCGGACGCAGAATCTCTCGCCAACAATTCCTCGAATGAAGATATCTCCTGATGTGCCGCCATAGCCGATGACATTTCCCGCGATGACATTCTCCTGCGCGAGAAATTGTGCGCGTTCATCAGGTTGAACCACGATCGTTCCACCAGAGATTCCCTTGCCGACATAATCATTCGCATCACCGTACAGTCGTAAAGTCATGCCTTTGGGAATGAATGCGCCAAAGGATTGACCCGCTGAACCGTGGAAGGTGAGATCAATTGTTCCTAGAGGAAGTCCCGCTCCACCATAACGTCTGGTCACTTCAGCCCCAAGCATGGTGCCAACCGTTCGATTGACATTGCGCACTTCAAGGCTAGCTCTGACAGGTTGTGCATCTTCCAATGCGCTCTGAGCCAGAGCGATGAGTTCATTATCAAGGGCTCGATCTAAGCCGTGATCTTGTTTATGCACTGCATAGCGAACACCCGACGCCGGGGCCACCAGTAATGGTGAGAGATCTAGCCCTGATGCTTTCCAGTGATCCACTGCTTTTTTCGTATCGAGTACTTCGACTTGGCCGACCGCTTCTTCGATACTTCTGAAGCCAAGTTCAGCGAGTAACTCACGCACCTCCTGCGCGATGTATTCGAAGAAAGTCTCCACAAACTCTGGTTTGCCTGAGAATTTTTCGCGTAGCAGAGGATTCTGAGTTGCCACTCCCACTGGGCAGGTATCAAGATGACAGACCCGCATCATGATGCAGCCAGAGACAACTAGTGGCGCAGTGGCGAAGCCATATTCCTCAGCGCCTAAGAGCGCTGCAATGATGACATCGCGGCCAGTCTTTAATTGACCATCGGTCTGAACCACGATTCGATCACGTAATCGATTGAGCATGAGAGTCTGTTGTGTCTCCGCTAGTCCTAACTCCCATGGCGCTCCAGCATGTTTCAATGAAGTAAGTGGAGATGCGCCTGTGCCACCGTCGTGACCGGAGATGAGCACTACATCAGCATGTGCCTTGCTTACACCTGCCGCGACTGTACCCACGCCCACTTCAGCGACTAACTTCACATGAATACGCGCATCCTTATTGGAATTCTTTAGGTCGTGGATGAGTTGAGCTAAATCCTCAATCGAATAGATGTCATGGTGCGGCGGTGGCGAAATCAAGCCAACGCCAGGAGTTGAGTGGCGAGTCTTTGCTACCCATGGATAGACCTTCTGTCCTGGGAGCTGACCGCCCTCTCCTGGTTTAGCGCCTTGGGCCATCTTGATTTGAATGTCATCAGCGTTGACTAGATATTCGCTTGTCACGCCAAAACGTCCACTTGCAACTTGCTTGATTGCAGATCGCTTGGAATCACCGTTTGCTAGAGGTAAATAACGTTCGGGATCCTCACCACCTTCGCCAGTATTGGATTTGCCGCCCAAACGGTTCATCGCAATCGCCAATGTCTCGTGCGCCTCTAGCGAGATCGATCCGTAGGACATTGCCCCTGTAGAAAAGCGTTTGACGATCTCACTTATCGGCTCAACTTCGTCGATTGAGAGTGGCTTACGTTGATCTTTTTTCAATTCAAAGAGTCCACGTAATGTCATGAGATCTTTCGATCGATTGTTAACCTTATCGGTGTACTTCTTGAAGATTTCGTACTGCCGCGCCCTTGTCGAATGTTGGAGCAGGAAGACAGTCTCAGGATCGAAGAGGTGTGGTTCGCCATCTCGACGCCACTGATACTCCCCTCCCGTTGGTAATTTCTTTGTGCCAGGGACTTCGCCTCCAGGAGGGTAGGCGATTTGATGGCGGGCAATCGCTTCACCTGCAATGACATCGATGCCGATTCCGCCAAGGCGAGAAGTAGTGCCAGAGAAATACTCATCGACCACCGCTTGCGAGAGGCCAATTGCTTCGAAAACCTGTGCCCCGGTGTACGAAGCGATTGTGGAAATGCCCATCTTCGACATCACCTTTAAGACGCCCTTACCCAACGCTTTGATGAGATTGCGAACAGCCTTCTCAGGAGAGATGTTGGCAATGACGCCTTGGTTGACCAGATCTTCGACGCTCTCCATTGCAAGATAGGGATTAACTGCGGCAGCGCCAAAACCTAAAAGAAGGGCAACATGGTGAACTTCTCGTACATCGCCCGCCTCAACGACCAGACCCACATGGGTTCTACGTTGAGTGCGAATCAAATGGTGGTGAATAGCTGAGGTAAGTAAGAGCGATGGGATTGGCGCATTATCTGCATCGCCATCTCGATCAGAGAGCACGATAATTCGCGCTCCCTTTTCAATAGCCTGGCTCGCTTCATTACGCAGCTCTTCAATTCGCGCTGCCAATCCGGCGCCACCATCGGCGACTGAGAAGAGTCCACGGAGTACATATGGGGCAAAACCGCTCTGAGTCTTATCAGCATTAACATGAATGATCTTTGCCAACTCATCGTTATCAATAACGGGGAACTGCAAAAGTATCTGGCGACATGACTCTGGTCCCGGATCAAGAATGTTATGTTCTGGCCCGATGGTGGCAGAGAGACTCGTTACCAACTCTTCACGAATCGCATCAAGCGGTGGATTCGTCACCTGAGCAAATAATTGTGAGAAGTAATCAAAGAGTAATCGTGGTTTATTCGAGAGAGCGGCGATTGGCGAATCTGTGCCCATCGAACCTAGAGGTTCCATGCCTGCCCGAGCCATCGGAGTAAGGAGAATCCTTAGCTCTTCTTCGGTATATCCAAAGGCGCGTTGTCTTCGTAGCACTGATGCATGTGGGTAGACGATGTGCTCTCTTGCTGGTAGATCCTCAAGTCGTACTACTCCTTGCTCTACCCACTCGCCGTAGCGTGCTCCAGAGGCGAGCGAAGATTTAATCTCCTCATCTTCAATTATTCGGCCCTCTTCGATATCCACCAAAAACATTCGCCCTGGCTGTAATCGCCCTTTACGTACTACTGAAGCGGCGGGAATATCCAATACGCCAACTTCACTGGCTAAAACCACCAATCCCTCATCTGTTACCCAGAACCGTGAGGGGCGGAGGCCATTTCGATCAAGGACTGCACCTACTTGGTGACCATCGGTAAAAGTCACACACGCTGGACCATCCCACGGCTCAATCAGTGCGGAGTGAAAGGCATAGAAAGCCTTGCGGGCTGGATCCATTGTGGAGTTATTCTCCCAAGCCTCTGGAATCATCATCAACATTGCATGTGGCAATGAGCGTCCCGATAGATAAAGCAGCTCGAGAACTTCATCGAACGATGCTGAGTCGCTACCACCCTCAGAGATAATAGGGAATATCCGCTTGATATCTCCAGGGATAACATCACTGGCAAGCAGGGCTTCACGAGCGCGCATCCAATTGCGATTTCCCTTCACGGTGTTGATTTCGCCGTTATGTGCGATGTAGCGATATGGGTGCGCTAAAGGCCAAGATGGAAATGTATTTGTTGAAAATCGCGAGTGCACCAATGCAAGTGGCGATGCAACGCGTTCATCTGAAAGATCGGGAAAGAACTCCTCTAGCTGTCCAGTTGTCAACATTCCTTTGTACACAATTGTTTGCGAGGAGAGCGAGGGGAAATAGACCTCGAGCGAATGCTCTGCCCTCTTGCGGAAGATGAACAGCAATCTATCGAGAGCAAGTTCGCTCTCACCATTCTTGCCTTCTAGGAAAATCTCCTTAAACGAAGGCATTACTGACTTAGCAGTCGCACCCAGTGAGCTAGCGTTGATCGGAAGGTCGCGCCAACCGATAATAGAAAGCCCCTCTTGGGCTGCCAGCGCATTCATGGCCTGCAGAACTTCGCCGCTCTCTCTCTCATCCGCCGGCAAGAATGCGATTCCTGCGCCATAACTTCCTGCAGGAGGAAGTGGAAACTCGACTACCTCCCTAAAAAATAAATCGGGAATGCGAATGAGAATGCCAGCGCCATCTCCGCTATCAGGTTCAGCCCCTGATGCGCCGCGATGTTCCATATTGCGTAGTGCGGTCAATCCCAACCCGACGATGTCATGGCGCGCTTGACCAGTGAGGGTGGCGACCATGGCGACGCCACAGGCATCCTTCTCGAAATCAGAGTTGTAGAGACCGACTTCGCCCGACCGAGCGCTCGCAGGTGGAGCCTGATCTGGAAAGGCTGAAAAATGAGAAATGGCCATGGGTATCCCTCCTAATGGGACGCCTTTGGCCCGAAATAACTAAACCTACTGACTTAATAGTAGCGCCTAGATCCCACTGATGTGAACTAGAGCCCCGACTCCAGCGGTGACAGCCATCGCAAGGCTGCCGCCGACCATGATTCTGATGGTGGGTGGGATGGGATTGCTTCCTGAGATCTTCGCCCCCGTCACTCCAGCCAGGGCAAGGCCAAGGATGGAGATGGTCACGATACTCACCCCTTGATTGATGATGGTCGGAATGAAGACCCCGATTAACGGAATCAATCCCCCAAGTGTGAATGCCGCTGCAGAAGCAACTGCAGCCTGAATTGGTCTGGCTTTGATGAGATCATGTTGACCTAATTCATCGCGAAGATGTGCTTCGAGCGCATTGTGCTCATGGAGCGCCCGCGCAACTTGGAGCGATAAGTCGCGAGGGATACCTCGATCTTCATAAATTTTTGCCAGCTCTAGTAACTCGCCTTCAGGATCGAGTTCTAAGTGAGCCTTCTCAATCTCCCGGTCGGTTTTTTCGATATCAGTCTGAGAACTCACGGAAACATATTCGCCAACTGCCATCGAGAGCGCTCCTGCTGCAATTCCAGCAAGACCGGCAGTGACAACAGTTGCGGTACTTGTCTGCGCTGCAACAAATCCAAGCATGAGTGAGGCGTTGGAGACCAAGCCGTCATTGACCCCGAGGACTGCAGCCCGTAACCACCCCGAGCGATGAGTTCGATGCTCGAGATTACGCTGGTAGACCTCTTCAAGTGGCACAGAGAGAAGATTAGCGCGCCATTGGCCGATTACGACGCCCAAAAGTAGCGATTGCAGCGAAAATGAAGGCGCCGAGGCTTACCCATACATTAAAGCGAAGGCCAAAGATCTCCTCGCTAGTATCGATTCGCAAGTTCTCGATCCACAAGCGACCAAATGAATAGCTCGCCACATAAAGGAGAAAGATGCCTCCGCTTCGCAAGAACCCTTTCCGCGCTACTCCGATTAATACGAGAGCAACGGCTATGCACCAGAGCGATTCGTAGAGGAATGTGGGATGAAAAGTTTCGAAATCGCCAAAGCCATTTGGTCTTTTATTCGCGGGTACTTGTAGCGCCCAAGGCAGGGAGCTCGGTCTGCCAAATAATTCCACGTTGAACCAATTGCCCCAGCGACCAATTGCCTGAGCGATGACTATTCCTGGAGCAAGAGCATCCATGAACGTTGCAAACGATGGCAATGACTGAAGTTCCACCCCGTGAAGTGAACCTTTTCGCCGAAGCATTCGATAGCGAAAATATGCGCCCGCTGCACCTAGCCCGATTGCTCCCCAAATCCCCAAACCGCCTCGCCAAATTGCGATGGCATCAAGAAAGGTTCGCTCGCTATTCCAGGAGGTGGCGAGGTGATAGAGACGACCACCCACGATTCCAGAGGGCACAGCCCAATATGCGACATCTGTTACAACTCCTGGTGCACCACCACGTGCGATGAAACGTCGTTCACCCCACCGAACGGCAACAATGATTCCGGCAATGATGCAGAGCGCGTAAAAATGTATTGTTAAAGGTCCAAGATTCAACGCACTTATCGAAGGTGAAGGAAATGACGCCAACTCCATCAAGTTTTTAGTTAATTCCGTACTTAACTAATTGTGCGTTGAAGCCCTCTGGGGTGTAGTAGTTGATCCCTTGCTGATCGCTCTCGATGATATTGCCATCGATAACCACTGTTGGAGTTCCATTGATATTCGCCTCGCCACCCGCGGCAGAGCTGTTAGTCAACCACTTACGGTATTTATCGGTATTGAGGCAGGCAGAGAATTTCGTCTCATCAAGTCCCATCGCCGTAGCCATTGAGATGATGTATGGCTTATCCCAGGTACCCGAACCCTCTTGCTGTTGGTTGTCATAGAGGAACTTCTTATATTCGAGGAACTTACCTTGATCGGCGGCGCATCCAGCACCCATTCCTGCAACGACCGACTCAGGGCCGAGGAAAGAAAGGGTATTGAAAACTACCTTTGCCTTCCCTTGGTTAATGACCTCAGCGATCTTGGCCCCATTTGTATCTTCGAAACGCTTACAACTAGGGCATTGGAAATCTTCCCAAATATTAATTGTGGGCGACTTATCGGCATTAAACACGATGCCGTATCCATCGGCGGCGCTTGCTCCTGGAGGGAGCGCAACATTCGATGCGCTCTTATTGCTTACAACAGTGAAGACTGCACCAATCACTACTACGAGTGAGACCATTCCGATGATGATCCACCGAGTGATGGGATCAGGTTGATTATTTCGTCCGCCACGTTGCGGGCCACGGTTCTTCGATGCCATGTTTTCAAGCCTACTTCCCGCGATTATCTAGCGCAAAACGAGAACTGGGGCGGTAATAGAGGTAGAAACCGCATATCGCCAAACCAACATCTCTGATGATTTCTTGGAGATACTTTGTCTGGCTTGGGTCGATCTCTCCCCCGCCACCAAAGCATCCACAGTCGATGCTCAAACCACGTGCCCAGGCTGAGGCAATTGCCCCAATGAAGAGCACCATAAGTAGCGCGCCGACCAATCCTGAGAGTCTGGTGAAAACTCCGAGAATCAGAAGCGCACCGAGCCCTACCTCGAACCAGGGCAAGATGTATCCAAAAAATGAGGCGAGTGAGTTTGGCAGTAGTTCATAGGCGCGCATTGCTGCCGCTGCTTTGTAAGGGGTCGGAATCTTTATCGCTCCAGCAACAAAGACCACTCCACCTAGCGCCAGGCGCGCAAATAAGCCGAGCCAATCCAGGAGCTCTTCACCTTTTGAAGCGCGCGGTGAATTTTCAACAACCTGTCCGTCGCTGCTCATTGGACACCCCTAACTTCACGATTCGCCGATTTAGTCGCCGCTGCGAGCGATAGTGCAAGTTCTTGCAAACCCAGCAAACCTTTATCGAAATCTTTTCCAAGTAACTCTTTGATAAGCGCGCTGCCGATGATCACGCCATCAGCGTAGGTAGCAACCTCTCTCGCTTGTTCCGGGGTAGAGACTCCTAAACCAACCGCTACCGGGAGATCGGAGACTTGTCGAATTCGAGCGACCAACTCTTGCGCTGAATGAGAGACTGAAGTGCGAGTTCCAGTCACGCCCATCAAACTTGCCGCATAAATAAATCCAGAGGTAATTCCGGTAACCTTTCGCAAACGTTCATCGGTTGTACTCGGGGCAACAACATATATGGTGTTGATGCCCGCGCGTGCAGCGCTCCGATTCCATGGCTGGGCCTGTTCAAAAGAGAGATCAGGGGTGATGACCCCAGAACCTCCTGCTTGCGCGATCGCTTGAGCGAACTCATCGACACCGAATTGCTCAATCGGATTCCAATAAGTCATTACTACTGCCGCTGCACCACGCTCGGTTGCGTGATGTAGCGTTGCAAGAACATCCTTAGCTTTAACCCCATTTCGCAACGCCTGGTCGGCGGCCTCTTGAATAATCGGGCCATCCATCACGGGATCGCTGTAGGGGTACCCAATCTCTACCGCATCAAATCCAGAGTCAATGAGAACATCGATTGCCCTCTTGCACCCCTCAACCGTCGGAAAACCCGCTGGGATATACCCGATGAGCGCTGCTCGGTTCTCATTTTTTGCCTGATGGAGAACTCTTTCGAGCGAAGTCGCCATCCTTAAACCATTCCAAAATATTCTGCGGCAGTCTGTACATCTTTGTCACCACGACCGCTGAGATTAATGAGTAAGGTGGCCTTCGGACCTAACTCTTTCCCGAGTTTGATAGCGCCTGCTAGTGCGTGCGCAGTTTCAATTGCTGGAATGATTCCTTCAGTTCTGCAGAGTAATGAAAACGCCTCCATCGCCTCTTTGTCGGTAATGGACCAATATTCAGCGCGACCTATGTCATAGAGGTGGGCATGTTCTGGACCCACACCAGGGTAATCCAGCCCTGCGGAGATCGAATGTGACTCAATGGTCTGGCCATCTTCATCTTGCAACATGTACGAGCGAGCGCCGTGAAGAACTCCTGGTCGCCCACCTGAAATCGCTGATGCATGGCGCCCGGTTTCAAGTCCATCACCACCGGCCTCTAATCCAATCAGTCGTACGCTCTTGTCATCGATAAACGGATAGAAGATTCCAATTGCGTTGGAACCGCCCCCGACGCAGGCCAGAACTGCAGTAGGTAGCGCGCCAGTCAACTCGAGCACCTGTGCTCGCGCTTCATCACCAATGATGCGATGAAAATCTCGAACCATGACTGGGAATGGGTGCGGACCGGCGACAGTCCCCAATATGTAATGGGTCGTCTCTACATTAGTTACCCAATCGCGCATCGCTTCATTGATCGCATCTTTCAGCGTTCTCGATCCTGCAGTAACAGGTACAACAGTTGCTCCAAGTAATCGCATTCGCGCAACATTGAGCGCTTGGCGTTTTGTGTCCTCTTCTCCCATGTAGACAACGCACTCAAGTCCAAGGAGCGCCGCTGCAGTTGCAGAAGCCACGCCATGTTGACCCGCACCTGTCTCGGCAATTACCCGCCTCTTGCCCATCCGCTTTGTCATAAGCGCTTGACCAAGAACATTGTTGATCTTATGAGAACCGGTATGGTTGAGATCCTCGCGCTTAAGCAAGATTCGCGCGCCACCGCAGTAATCGGCGAAGCGATGAGCCTCAGTAAGGATGCTAGGACGCCCTGAGTAAGTTTTATGAAGATGGCTTAACTCGGCAGCAAAACTTTGGTCGTGTTTGAGCTCCTGGTGCATCTGCGCTAATTCATCGAGCGCTGCGATAAGCGCCTCAGGTACGTAGCGACCACCATATGGGCCAAAGAGGCCGGTATCTACCGTTGCGGTCATGAGCTAAGCCTACGGACTCTTGCCGCTTCCGCGCGATGTAAGAATGTTCGAATACTTTCGGCTGGATCTCCATCTTTAACAAGAGCCTCACCTACCAAGATGCCATCCGCCCCGACCGCCGCTAGCGCTGCTACCTCAACAGCGTTGCTGATTCCAGATTCAGCAATCAAAGGAACCCCAGCGGCAACTAGAGGAGCCAGCTGGGAAAATATTCCAGAGTTAATATCGAGCGTTTTAAGATTTCGTGCATTAATTCCCAGCAAATCCAGAGTGAGTACTCCTTGGGCTGAGAGACGAATCACACGAAGCAACTCATTTTCATTGTGGATTTCTATCAACGTTCGCATACCGAATGAATGGGTGAGATTGGAGAATTCAAGGAGTAGTTCATCGCTCAGTGCAGCGACAATTAAGAGAATGATATCTGCGCCATATGCTCGTGCTTCGAAAATCTGATACTCATCGACAATAAACTCTTTACGTAGCACGGGAATTGAAACAGCGCCTCGCACAGCGGCGAGATCGGCAAGCGAGCCGTTAAAGCGACGCTCCTCCGTCAAAACGCTAATGGCACACGCCCCACCACGTTCATAACTTTTAGCAAGCGCTGCAGGATCGGAGATGTGTGCAAGCGCACCCTTACTCGGTGAAGAGCGTTTAACTTCAGCAATCACACCGAATGCTCCGCCTGCGAAATACTCTGTCACATCAAGAGCTGGTGCTGACTCTAGAGCGCGGCTACGTATCTGATGAAGAGGATGTTGACTTTTCCGATTGGCGAGATCCTCTTTTACTCCGACGATGATCTCGTCTAGAACGCTCATTTGGTTTAGTAGCGGCTATTAATGTGAGGTCTGCTTGCGGCCAAGGCCAGCAGCTTTCATCACAAGGCCCACAACGCCACCGAGCGCGACGATTGCAAAACCTGCAATAGCCCATGGAATATTCGCTACAGCAATCGCTACTCCGGCCACTATTGAACCAATGATGACGATGAAAGTCGTCGCCCACGCTGCAGGAGTCTTTCCGTGATTGTTTACAGACATTGGCTTCCCCTCTTGTGATGTGCCAGTCATGTGCTAGCGATGTGGAGCACTTCAATTTTATCGTAGTTTTGTCACGCCTACCGCTCAGTTGGGTCCTCGCCGGCCGAGAGAGCGCGCCAGGGATCCTTCTCTCGCTCGTAACGACTCGGCAGCCCAGAGCGCTTTCCTCCGCCTCGCATCCGCTTGATGAAAAGAGGTGCAATCAAAGCCAGGAGTAATGAGGTAAGTGAGAGCGCTAAGAGTAGTAGCGCCCATACCTGCAGGGCTTGGCTCAATGATTGTGCTGCGATGATGACTCCAGAAGTGGAGAGAACGATGGCGACAATGACTTTCACTGAGCGCATATTCACCCCTTTGCGAGTGCGTTAGCGGAAGCAATCGCGGTGAGTACCGCCGCCGCCTTGTTTACACACTCTTGGTCTTCGCTCTCAGGAATCGAATCAGCCACGATTCCAGCTCCAGCCTGTACGTATGCAATGCCATCTTTGATGAGCGCCGTCCTGATTGCGATTGCTGAATCAAGATTTCCTCTGAAGTCGATATAACCAACGATGCCTCCATATAGCCCGCGCCGAGTCGGCTCCAACTCCTCGATAATTTCCATTGCGCGCGGCTTCGGCGCTCCCGAGAGGGTGCCTGCAGGAAAGACTGCGCAGAGAGCATCAACTACTGAGACATCATCATTCAAAGCACCTGTCACAGTAGAGACGATATGCATCACATGGGAATATCTCTCTATATTCATAAACTCGACAACATCTACCGTTCCTGGTTTGCAGACTCTTCCTAGATCATTTCGTCCTAGATCAACAAGCATTAAATGCTCGGCGCGCTCCTTGATATCTCCCAAAAGTTCAGCTGCCAACCGATCATCTTCTGCGCTGTCCTTTCCACGTGGTCGAGTGCCCGCAATCGGATGAACCATTGCTTTGCGATCAGAAATCTTGACGAGCGCTTCTGGACTAGAACCGACGACATCAAGTCCTCCATCAAATCGGAGAAGGTACATGTAGGGGCTGGGGTTGTACCGCCTAAGCATTCGATAAATATCGAGTGCGCTTGCGTTGACGGAGGTTGAGAAACGTTGCGAGAGCACCACTTGAAATGCCTCTCCTGCCAAAATCTCCTCTTTGATCTTTGCTACAGCCTCGCAGTATGCAGCAGAGCTTGTTGCTCGTAGATAATCTGGCTTAGCACGCTGGTCGAGGAAAGAGAGTGATCCTTGCTCAGTTGACGATATCCCTAACAAATCACGGTGCATTTGGTCAAGGCGCGAATTTGCATCTGTGAATGCCTCATCTACTCGCTCATCACTCCCATCCCAGTTGATGGCATTAGCAATCAAAGTAACTACGCTTGTTGCATGATCGAAGATTGCTAGATCTGAGATGAGCATGAATGATAACTCTGGGATATTGAGATCATCTTTTGCGATATTAGGGAGCCGCTCCATTCTTCTGACGGCGTCATATCCAAGAAAACCTACAAGGCCACTAGTTAAGGGTGGAAGTTCAGGAAGAGCCACACTCTTTAAGTGTTTGGTGGTGATCTCTAGGGCTTCAAGTGGATCAATGCCTTCTGGAGCACCAGCAGGTTTTATCCCGCTCCAGATAGCAGCACCATTCTCTTCGGTGAGAGTTGCATTGCTTCGAACACCAATAAAGGAGTAGCGCGACCAAGTCCTTCCATTCTCGGCAGACTCGAGGAGAAAAGTTCCCGATCGCTCCTTAGCCAATTTACTGTAGAGACTCAGAGGAGTTTCGTTATCCGCAACGAACGATCGGGTAACTGGGATGACAGTATGACTCTTGGCGAAGTTGCGAAATTCCTCAAGGAGCATCAGGTAATCCGATTACCGAAACAGGTCGGCGCACCCGTGTGGCAAGCAACACCTGTCTGATCGACCCTCATCAAAAGAGCATCGCTATCGCAATCCACATCAATGGAGTGAACTTTTTGGGTATTGCC
>Ga0208048_1000040_pt1 | contig 68026 bp, 68 predicted proteins | sample Malawi_45m_30L_FD_184163 | JGI IMG/M metagenome (GOLD analysis project Ga0208048, IMG submission 184163) | Freshwater microbial communities from Lake Malawi, Central Region, Malawi to study Microbial Dark Matter (Phase II) - Malawi_45m_30L... | ecosystem: Environmental > Aquatic > Freshwater >...
GGGGGGGGTTACGCGGGTCCGGGGTCGAGCGGGTGCCCCACGCGATGGCGAACCGCGGCACCACGGGGCGCCGGTCAACGTAGCCTCATCGACTCCATGACCTCACAGCAAACGGTGGCTCAGCGAATCGCACCAGCACGGCGCTATTCCCTTGGAGGGGGCACAGGGCCAGAGGCCCCCGGGGGTACGGTTACGGGAAGGCCGCTAGAGATTTTTGAGTTTCAACCGACGGTTTCTACGACCGCCTCGCTGCCCTAGCCGCTACCACCCCACCGCCTTCTTAGCTTCGCTGCAGAACATCTGCTGCTCATTGGCGGGGGCAGCACACAGATCCACGACATTAAACGGTGCTGTACTCACTTCGCGCTTGAGTCGACTGTTCTCCGCTTCGAGCTCCCGGATCCGCTTAGCCTAATCGATCCTCAAGCCTCCGTGGCTCCTACGCCAGCGAAAGTAAGTCTGCTCCGTCACCCCGATCTGCTTGGTCACCTGCGCGATCGTCTGTCCCTGACCGATCAGCACATCGACCTTCCGAGGCTTAAGTATGATCTCCTCGCTCGTGTATCTCTGCTTGCCCATCGTCCACGTCTCCTGTCCCTTTTATGAACATTAAACGTAGATCAAAAATATCGGGTCAGGTCACTTCGCTCCAATCGTAGGAACATACAACCGGGACCAGTTTTCGAAGGGCAGGTCAAGCCTGTTCGTGGATTCGGCAGAGGGCGTCATAGGCCCGCTAGCACGAGAACGTGTTCATCTGCCGTTGGGCACTCGGCGATCACCTCGCCCCGTACGTTGAGCACTCGAGATCTGCCTAGTCCCCGGGTGTCGCACCCTGGCGGCTGCCATGGTGCTGCCGCATGCACATTCATGGATAACGACGGCGCTACCTGAGTTGTCGGTGGTGTCACACAGCCCGAACTTGAGTTCATCGTGATCATGATGTCGACGCCACGGTCGATACATTCGGCGCTGAACTTAGCCGTTACATCCATTGGCGTGACGGCTATTCGACGGTCGTCCACCACGACGATGGGAAGTGTCAAATCTCTCTTGGGTACTCGTCCTGTCAACGGCAGTGGCGCATGCCTTGGCGGCATGGGCCATTCGAATAGCTGGCCTTGGGGCGAGAGCACGAGAATTGAATCGTATGATCGTCGAACTGCGCCGAGACTGATCCAACAGCGGTGGTGAAGCGCAGCGCTTGTCAGTCGTTTAAGATCATCATCGCCGAGCGATACATCTGTCGCAGGCAGTAAGCCCGCTGCATGTCCTGTCAATGGAGCATCGTCGAAAGCGAGCCAATCGTAAGGTGTCGCATGTTTCTCTATGATTTGTAAGATCCGCGAAAGATTTCTTTCGAAGTCGTTTTTTATGTGCGCCGAGTCGATCGGTAGTGCTATCGATTGTACGAGCGTAAAGCGACAGATTGACTCGACGGCGGCAAACGCCGGTGTCACGAGGCCGCCAATGGTGATGACACTCGTCGTCAGCGCGGTTCCGATGAATTGTCGCCGGCTACAGTGACTTGCGCTCATTTCTGCGGCGCTTGGATCAGGCCACTCTTGACGAGGTTGCGATAAGCCTCGTTCTGTACTTCTATAATCCGGTCTTTCGAGTCCATCGGCGCATCGGCGAATCGATTCGCTGGATATAGAGTCGTCGCGTTGTAGAGCGGGCGATATATATCTAGTCTTTGTCGTAGCAGTCGATTACCAGATCCCGGAATCGAGCGTATACGTCGTAGCGCCTCGACGTCGATCCAGCTTGAACAGACGGCCGACTCGCCAGGTCCGCCGGAGTCGGCGAGAATTCTGCCGTCCCAGTCGATGATCTTTGAGTGACCTGCCGTCGTCCCTGTCGGTAAGGTGCCACCAATTTGTCCGCATTGATTCGCTGAAATAAGATATAGCATATTCTCGGAGGCGCGCACCTTCTTGGCTGATTCCCAGCTCCACATGTCCGAGGCGCCATGGTCGGATGTTGGATGCAGTAGCGTTTCGGCGCCGCGTAACATGAACATCCGCGCCGCTTCCGGGTACATGATTTCGCCGCAGGGCATCATAGCGATGTTGCCCAAATCCGTCTTGGCGACGGGGAAGGTGCCCTCGATACCGTAGCGCTCGAGATAGCGATCCATGAAGTCATGGGGAGAGCCAGTCTGAACGGTGTTGATGCGGCGATACTTCAAGACCACATCGCCAGACGGCGATATGAGAAAAGATGTGTTGAAGTATCGTCCTGGCCATTCCGGGTCGCGCTCATAAGCATTGGCACCGATCCAAACTTTGGCGGCTTGCGCTTCGCGCTGTAGTCGCTCGGTCACCGGACCCGGAATTTCAATGCAGGCCTTATCAATCCATTCCTTGGCAGATTCGTTGAGCGGGAAGCCGGTCAGGCAAAACTCCGGAAAGAGCAGTAGGTGTCGTCCGCCGTCACGTGCTGTGCCCCTGATCAGGGTCGACCAACGATCGAGCGATCGATTGATGATGGTTAGAGCTTCCTCTCGATTTCGAGCCGAGTTGACGAGGTTACAGTAGACCTGCATACAGGTGGCGCGCCATGGTTGAATCATTGGATGTCCCGCCTCGTAGGTGTGATTAAGTGGCCCCGATCAGAGCAGAGTTACCAGACGGCTCCAACCTACCGCCGGTTTTTTTTGCATCGCAGTCCATTTCCGTGAGTAGTACCGCGCCATGAACCGACGCAGGGGCTCAGGGATGCCGCGCGCCGTCATCACATCCGCCAACAACTCGATCACATCATGTGCACGGATCCGTCGGGCGGCGTAGATCGCCAGTTACTCCCGCGTGTACTCATCGATCAGCGTGAGGATCTTAATCGCCCGGCCATCCTCCGTTCGTGCCATCACAAAGTCCCAACTCCAGAGGTGATTGCGGTATTTCGGTCGCAGACGGCCAAAATCCGACTCCCTTAACCCCACCCGGGTGGCACCCCCCCGAATGCAATTAGGAGTCCCGCGTAGACGGCTTTACAACTGAATGTGGACAAACGAGCGATGCTAGCTCGCGCATCAAATACCGCATCGTTGCAAATTGTCCGTCTTGTTATTTGAAGTAGGGAGAGCGACCAAGGATGCTCTACGCTGTCGATGCCCGCAGCACACTGGGAGTCGACAATGAAACGGTATGTATCCATTGCAGTGAAGATATTGGCTGGGGTTGCCATCCCCGCAAGCCTCGCGATCACGTACGGCGATCAGCTATTCAATGTGCCATCGGCAATCGTCGTCTTTGTCCCCGCAATCGTCGCGGCCGTCTGCCTTCGGCTCGGCACCGGTCAACACTGGGCAAGAACTTTTTTAGTTCTCGGTGTACCGCTTGGGTTACTCAGCACATCAACTTCGATGGTACAAATCGTTGCGGTTGGAATGCTAAATGATATCCCTGCTATCGATAAGATCACCCTGACCGGGCTTTCGATGGCCGTGGCCCTTACCGCGTTGTTGTACGGTGGTCTAGTGTCGGCTATCGGCTTTGCCGCCGTAGACAAACAGGAAGTCGCCCCTCGCCAAGGAGGATCTGCGTTATGGTGGCTCACCCCACCGGTCATCGCGTGTCTGACGATGGCTTGGCAGGTGACTTCATATAACGGACGCTTGGATGTCTTTCTCGACGTTTCGGTACTGCTCGTGACTCTCGCCTCAATCGCGACATTCATGTCCTTTCGGCGCGAGACCTCACCGATCAAGCGATGGACCGAAGCAGCCCTTTTCTCCTCAATCATCTGTGTCGGTATCGGCGTGCTGCAATGGTTTAATACAACAAACTACCAATCGGGAGAAATTGATACCGGCGCCATCACCTTTGGGTTGCTCGGTGTGACGTACGGATGTGTGTTGTATATCGGTGGGTATTTCTATTCATTTCGAAACGGCCAATCTGACTCCATCGACGCCCCGCGCGTGAACTGGCACTTTCTCGAGGTGAACGCTTTTTTATATTTCCTGACGGTTGCTCCAACCTCGCTTCCAGAGTCACTGAGCAAGATCGAGACGAGTAAACAAGTTGCAACTCAGCAAAAAGAACTCTCCGAGCGAATCACCGCTCTAGAGGCCGAGATCAAGAGGCTCTCGCGAGAATGATTGGCTGACAGGTCAAGACGACTTCCTATGAGGACCGTCTCATCGGCTAGAGAAGGGCGAGCTTTCGGGAATACTTTCCAAAAGGCCGCGAGGTTGACAGGCGGCGCCTCAAGCTAAGATCTGGACAGATGACGTCTCCGAGGAGTAGGTAGTTCTCACTACGTGAGTGATCTTCTTGAGAGGGCGGCTCAGTGGCACTAAAGCTCAAAGTCTTGCTTCTCGAACTCGGTCGATGGATGTTCCTCGGCCCGCTGTATGCGGCCAGTGTCGCTATGAGCATCTTTTTGATTCTCGGTTTCCCGATGATGACCGACTTACTTTTCGACCCTAAGCACGCATCGGGCGGGGTAAGTCATGCGATTGAGACGCTATACATCTGGACCGGGATAGCACTGATTGCGGTAGGCTACGTGATGCTCTTGGCCGCCGCGCCTGCCACGTTGACCGGGGTCGCTAAAGTCCTCATCGACAGAGTCGTGATCCCTCCAAGACCTCGGCAGTACTTGATTTACGGCTGTGCCGCACTCGCATCGACGCTCGCATCGTTCTATTTTCTGTTCTCAGAGAGGGGTTTCTTTAGTCTCGACACATCGTTCTGGGGTCGACCAGCCTACTCTTGGTTGGTGATCTTTATCGAAATGGGCCTTGTCTGCTGTTGGTTGATGTTGCGCACTAAGCGAGCCATCGCTAAGAGCCGGTAGCAAAGGTGATATCTGGAGATTGGAGAAAGCCTTTGTTAGTGTTTTCGGACTGCGAATACCGCATCTGTATGAGTCCAATTTTTTTCAGCGCTATAGTCGCGGCGGGAGTGGAGGCAGCGATTATGGATGAAGCGACCAAACACGACGCCTTTGGCGGGTATGGTTTCGCTATCCGAACCTTTCGGTTCAATGTCACTGACCTTCATATTCATCGTGTCTGGTCACGAGAGTCGTTGATCACCAACAAACCGAGGTTTGCTGATGTCGTTACAGGCAAGGCGGTATCTGAGGACCGCGTAGGAGCCATCGGCCGTGAGCATTCTGTTAACGAATTTGACTTTACGTTAAGGGTGGACACCGATGCCAAAGAATCGTGGGACTGGCTGAAGGCTCACGACGTACTGGCGTACACAGATCACTCTCAATACAAGCCCGAACACGTTCGAATCAAGAAAGGGATTAACAAGCTACTTGATGCAGACCCACTAACGGCTGTGCTGCTCACAGAACGAGACAATTGGGAAATCGGAACGAACGCCGGCGGCTGACCCGTTCTCACCCCACCCCCCGGCGATAGGCAGCAACGCGCTCGCCTTTGCAATGTCATCCACATCGATTTTGCCTTTCCAGTGGGCGCCGAAAAATCGATCGACAGCATGTAACTGCTGATCGAAACCAATCGCAGCTTTTAGCCGAGCGCGTGCAACTCCACGAGCTCGTAGCAGGATCGATTGAGCGCCCAGGTCAGGCGCAAAAATAGCGCCTCCTCGCCGCTCACCCAAAGATGCGCGGCTGGCCACTGCGGTTGCCAGCGCAGTTGGTAGTGACGACCGACAAAGACTCCGGCAGGCGTCGTCACCTGCTCTGTGCCGAAATAGGCAGCAGCGATAGCGGTGGGCACGGCCAAGAGTCCGGTTTCGCCGTTCGGCGAAGAGGAGTTGGTATAGCCGTGCACCGTGCAGAACTCGCCGGGGGCATAGGTACCTCGGCAAAGCGCAACTAGTGCGTCAACAACAAGAGGATGCAGTCCGAGGTAGGACAAGGGCTCGGTCAGTGCAATGCGTCGTGACACGCGACCATGCTCGGCGGTCACGCCATCGAGCACGAGTGCATCGCTCTGGATCGTGTAGAGCATGCTGCCCCGCACGATCCCCGCTTGCGTGACCCGCACGAAGGCATCCCGCGGTCGCGACGCGGCATCGAGCGACATCGACACATCACGCCAGAGATCGATGTCACCCATACGGCAGAGCGCGCGCAGCGTGCGCCCGCCATCGCCATGACCAATCATCTGAAACCACTCCCGGCCAGTCTCGCCGTCCGGTCCGCGGTACTGGATGGTTCCGGAGTAATGTTTTGCGGACGGTGGTTGCCGCATGGATGCCGAGCTTGCCACGATTTCTTGTTTGTGACTGCAGCGGATGTCTTGAGGTACTCGGGGTTGCGGCGCAAGATTGGATTACTTCCCAGGGAGAGTTTCGATGATCGATCGCAGGGCGTTGTTGGCAGCGGTCGGCGGCAGCGCCACCGCAGTGATGACCGGCGAACTCGAGCCCGCGTCCGCGGCCACGACTACGGCCACGACCGTGACCTCGGCAACCCTCACCAATCCGCCGTCACCTCCCGATCTTGGCTTCCTGCGTATCGAGCCGCTGGTTCATGCGGAGCGGGCGTTCGCGGTGATGACGCAGGAAAAGATCGATGCCTTCGTGGTCACACAACCCGCCAACGTTTTCTACCTCAGTAATCATTGGCCAAATCTCGATCGCATGGGGTTTCGGCATTCGGTGTTCGCGATCTATCCGCGTGATCCGAAGCGACCGGTGTCGCTGGTGATGTCCGGATTCCTGCATTACTACCGCTACGCCGATGATGTCGATCTACCAAATCGCGTGGTGTTTCCGTATACCGCGCCGGTGGATGCGTCCATCGCCGAGCCCGCCGCCGCAGCGACGCAGCTGCACCGCGTGCTCGATGAGCGCCTTATCACCGAGCGCGAGAAGCGACGGCGCGCCGTATCTGCCGCAGCCGAACCGCCCTCGGCAACGGCGGATCGCGCGCTCACCAGGGCCCTGCGGCATCTCGGACTCGAGCGCGGTCGCATCGCGATCGACGATCCAGTGATTGAGCGGCTGCTGCAGCAACGCGGCTTCGCGGGATCATTCTTCACCGCAGAGGACCACTTGCGCCGGCTTCGTCTTGCCAAGACACCGCCGGAAATTCGATTGATGCGTATCGCCGCTCAAAATAACGTTGATGCGGCAGTAGCTACCGCTCAGTCGGTGCGTTCGGCCGGCTCGACCGGGGTGTTGCGTAATCGTTTTTTCGGCGAGGCGGCGATGCGCGGCAATCGTCCGGTGTTCATCGTCATCGACGGCTCGTCATCCGAGATCGCCGATGTACCGCTGCGCGACGGCATGGCCTTCAGCATCGACTGCGTCAGTACCTTCATGCAGTACCACAGCGATTTTGCGCGCACAATCTTTGTTGGTGAGCCGCATCCGCGGATGCGACGCGGGACCACGGCTATTTTCAATGCGTGGCAGGAGATTCGCAGCCAGCTGCGCGCCGGCATGCGTTTCGTTGATGTGCAGCGTATCGGTCGCGAATCAATGAAAAAGCAGGGCGCGGACTTCACTGTCAACTTCACACCGCATAGCGTGGGACTGTTTCATTCCGATCATCCGCAGCCGAGTGTCGCCGAGGGGCGCACGGTCGAGGGCTTGATGCTTGAGAAGAACATGGTACTGAGTGTCGATTGCCCGATTCTCGACACCGGTATGGGCGGCACTTGTCATCTCGAAGATCTGATGCTGATCGGCGAGGATGGCGCGGTACCCATTCACGATGTGCCGCCCAATATTTTCATGGTTTGAAAGCGGACGACTGCGGGGACCGCTGTACGGTGAACGCATCGCAACTGCTCAATTGCTGGTCCTGTCGTTATAAGCGGGTGACTTTCGGAATTTCGCTATCGGCAAGCCCCAGCACCGCTCGCCGACAATCCCCAAGGCCATTACCCACGACGACCGAGACACCTGAAAAGAGTGCGGCGCCGAGTTCACCGAAGCGCTTTGACCCCGCGTGATCAAGCGTTCATGATAGGTGCTCGTCGGAGGACCCGTCATGAAAAAATGGTTTGCATTGCTGCTGGCGCTCGTCGCCCCCTTTTCTCTAGCCAACGTTGAGGTGGGCAAGGCTGCCCCCGAATTCCGCCTACAGGATCAAACCGGCGCCTGGCGATCGCTCGCCGACTACCGCGGCAAGTGGGTCGTGCTGTACTTCTATCCCAAGGATAACACCCCGGGCTGCACCACGCAGGCCTGCGAATTCCGCGACGAGATCTTCGCTTTTCGTCGTGCCAACGCGGTGATCCTCGGGATCAGCGTCGACAACGTCGACTCGAAAGAGGCTTTCGCCAAAGAGCACAGCCTACCCTTCCCGGTGCTTTCGGATGCGAGCACAGAGACCACCAAGGCCTATGGGTCGCTGACCAGCTACCCGCAGTTCAAGATGTTCAGTATCGCGCGCCGCGACACCTTCATCATCAATCCCGAAGGTCGGGTCGCGAAACGATTCGACAACGTCAACCCGAACGGACACTCCAAAATGGTGCTGGCTGAGCTCGCCGCGCTGCAGAAACGCTAACGCTGGCCGGTAAAAAGTGAAACATCCCCCCATTTTATCAGGGTGAATTCGATAACACTTTCGAGCGGGTGACCGATTAACGAGGCTCGGGAGGTCTGCCCACACCCTACTCGCAATCTCCGCACCACGGAGACGGACGTGCTCGAACTGCCTGATCTCGCCATTAGTGACCGGCATGCGCGCGGCCTGCGGCGTAATCTCGAGCGCAGAACCCGCGGCTGACGCCTGAGCCACCGGCTCGTGTGCTGTCCCCGCAAGTTCGGGCCGCGGGTGCTGATGGTTCACGAGCTGCTCTATTCGACCCTCAGCCTCGGTCGCGCAATGCTACTCGAGCATAATAAGTGATTCGCCATGTTGGTCTGCGGCGAATTGAATGCTGATGGGCTGTATCAGTTACGCGGTCAAGGGTTACGCAAACAGAATCATTTGAGATGCTCGATGAGAGATATGACTTTCTGCGGCTCGCAACGACTCTCTATCTAGGAGCGACTGATTAAAGAACTGCGCTTCGAGGAGTACACGCTTATCACCACCGTCGTCGATTTGGTCCGTTTGCTGGTCGACAAAGTGGGAATCGACGACAGCAAAGCGGTTGAGCAGTGGCTAACTTGGCGGCGCCACGGCAATGCATGGTTCGCGCTCGAATATGGCCTGGTCGCGGGTGACATCCCGCGTTACGGCAAGGTGGTGCTGTGCACCATCATGCCGCTCGCCAGCCTGCATTCGGCGCGTTTCTTTGAGTGATAGGTGATGCGCACGGTGGGGCGGCTAGTGTCGGTGTCGTCGCCTAAGCCTTTGTGCGAGGACTCATCGAGCGGGAAAACTGTAGCTACCACCTCGCGCCATTTGACGGCCCGCGTCTGGTGGTCATGCAGTCCCGTAATGTCGATGACCTAAATCTCGTCACCGAACTTTCGCGAGAGCTCCACCGACGTTAGCTCCTCAGCAACAGCGTTCTTCGGCAAAAAGCCAGCAGCAACTCCACATCGTTGAGGCCTTCGCCCAGAAAAGTTCGACCGTCGATGAATTTATTGAAGTGCAGTTCGGTTTCCCACGATATCTCCCTCTCGAGCAACCGGCGTATGCGGGTAACCATCGGTCTGGTACGTACCGACTCGGCTTGTGCAACGATTATCAAAATCTGGTCGGCTTCGAACACGAGCTTGACATCCCACAATCGCTCGAATCCTCGCGCGGTCGCGTGCAGGGCTTCGTGATTGGTTTTTACGGCTACAGGACCTGCTGATGGATAGCCGGACCCACTTCGGCAAGATTAGTGCCCGCGGTGTATATCCGAAAGACAGTACGCTGCGCCTCGAGAGCCGTCCGACGGGTGCGTCACCCCCCGGTAGCGGATATACTTCCCGGCCATTTTTTAACCGCGCCCGGAAAATCGCCGTGAGAAAGCAGGACTCCCAGTTTTTCAATACCTTCAGCCTCGTGCTCGGCATCCTTCTCGTCATCTCCATCCTGCTGTTCGCCTTGGCGCGGAGCGTGGGTAAGAACACCCAAGCGGCGCATGTGCTTGCCGACCCTCGGTACCTGGCCGAAGTCGAAAGTAACCTGACCACCGGCCGTGTTGCAGTTGCCGGGCGTGACAACTCGGCACTCGCTATCGTACCCGCAGCGGGCGCCGTCATAGCCGAACTCGCTATTCCCACCGACGGTCCCGGCGTGTACGAACAAGTGTGCGGCGCCTGTCATCTCAATGGCCTTGCTGGCGCACCCGAGTCGCGTGATCGCGCAGCTTGGGCCCCGCGGATCGCTCAAGGCAAAGACACGCTTTACAAGCACGCCATCGAGGGCTTCAGTGGCAAGCAAGGCGTGATGCCCGCAAAGGGCGGACGGGCTGACCTTTCGGACGACCTCGTCAAGGCCGCCGTCGATTACATGGTGACCAAGGCTCAATAAGGCCGCGTCAACTTAGCGCCCGAAGCATCGCCGAGGCATCAACCACATCGGGTTCGTCGATCGCAGCACTCGCTGACGCACGCTAGTCCGCATTCGTCTGCGCGACCCGAATCAACCGGTCTTACGTACTTAGGCTTTTGCCTTGCGTACTCCGGGCGGTAAGCAAGGCTGCGTTGGCGGCGGCCGTCAGTCGTATGTGGATTGCCAATGCCGGACCCAACAGCGCGGCGTTGAGACAAGCCTTTCGTTGCATTTGCCGTCGGCGCGCACTCGCAATCCGCTGACGCAAACTTTGTTCAGTGAAGAGAGAGGCCGCGCGCGCGGCAGCCTCTTAAGCGGCGTCACGCGCAGGTGCATCACCGGCATGCAGGCCCTATTTTTTCACACGGCTAATATTCTACGAGATCGGCGTTACTCGCCAAATAGAGCTCGACCCGCAAGTCCATGCGATCGAGCAAAGATCCGGACAGTCGCGAGCGGTAACGCTCGCGCGCAGCGGTAACTGAGTTCGCATAACCTGAGATAGCCCTAAGGATCAGGATTCATTGCGACGATCAACTAAAATCCTGCGGGATATTCGGTGTCCGCACCGAACGCAGATTGCCGCGAGCCCGAGTTCGTCTAGCAACTCGAGCACCGGAAGATCGTGGCGCGGAGCTAGCTGTCTGCTTGCCACTAAAATACCAACGGGGATCGCGAGATCGAATCGCCCGTAATCTTTGGAGAGATCGGCGGGTGCCAAGTTGACCGTGATGCGCTCGCTGGGAAAATCGAAACCTGAATTGACCAACGCAGTGCGTGCGCGCTCCTTACTTTCTCTGACCTCGGTGGCAGGCAAGCCGACGATATTGAAACAGGACAAAACCGCGCCGAGGCGGACTTCGACATCGACCCGAGGAGCCACGAGACCGACTTTAGCGCGACATGAGAATACGTGCGACCGACATGGCAGCGGCGCGTCAGTTGCTGCGCGGGGTGTCGACCTTCGCCTCGAGCTTAGCCTCGAGCTCGGCGAGATGTCGCTCGACGGCTTCCAGACGCGCGCGGGTACGCTCGAGAACTTTGGTCTGCGCAGTGAATTCGTCGCGGGCGAGCAACTCGAGACGCGCGAGGTTGGCCTGCAGAATGGCGCGGAAGTTCGCCTCCAGATCCTGGCGCATGTTGCGCACCGTGGGGGGCATGCTCTCGAATAACCGGCGAGCGAGCTCGTCAACACGAAAATCCATGGTGTTACCTCCGTTGTCCGCGGGCCTTGCCCTTTATTGACGCAGGGTATCGAGTAGGAAGCGCCAAAATAGTGCGTCAGCCAGTGAAAAACCCACGAAAAACCGCCTTAACTGCCCAGTTTGGAACGCACCAAGGGTGGCATGAAATCTGCAAAATCCAAGGCGCGAGCCGGACGTTGCATAGGATACCGCGGCGGCTGGCGAGGTGCCGAGTGGCGTTAAGCGCCGGATCGACCGGATAAGTCGGCTGAGAGGGCGAAACGTGGCTTTGAAATTGGTCACCGCGATCATTCGGCCCTTCAAGCTGGACGACCTCGAGATGGCCGTCGCCCAACTTGGCGTGCAGGGAATGACTGTCAGTGAGGTCCAGGGATACGGAGTCGTGCATAGCCTTGTCGAGGTTTATCGCAGTGCGGCATACAGCATCGACTTCGTACCGCGGGTGCAGGTACAGATTGCGGTTGAGGACGGCATTGTCGAGCCGGTGATCGAAGCGATCGCCAACGTCACGCGGACCGGCAAGGCGGGAGACGGCAGGATTTTCGTGGCGGAGATCGAACAGGTTATCCGCATTCGTACTGGCGAAACAGGCGTGGCGGCAACTTAAATATCGGCGAGCAGGGAGACTCTAATGAAAACTTTGAATAGGTTCATCGAGGCCATACACAGCCTCGCGGCTGTACAGGGTGTACGGCGCAGGCTTGCCACCGTGGCGGCAGTTGTCGTCGGGGCATTCGCTCCGGCGCTCGCCCTGGCGCAGGATGCGCCGGTTCCCGACAAGGGCGACACGGCGTGGATGCTGGTATCGACCTTGCTCGTGGTGTTGATGATCGTCCCCGGACTCGCGCTCTTCTATGGTGGCCTCGTCCGCTCAAAGAATATTCTGTCGGTACTGATGCAGGTGATGGTTGGCTTCTCTTTGATTGTCGTGCTGTGGTGCATCTACGGTTACTCGCTCGCCTTCACCGAGGGCAGTGCCTTCCTCGGCGGGACGGCACGACTCTTCCTCGATGGCGTATGGGACCCGGTAGCAGGCACCTTTGCCTACGCCGCCACGTTCAGCAAGGGCGTGTACATTCCCGAGATCGTTTTTGTCGCTTTCCAAGCGACTTTCGCCGGCATTACTTGCGCACTCATCGTCGGCTCCTTCGCCGAGCGCATTAAGTTCTCGGCCGTACTAATCTTCATGGTGATCTGGTTCACCATTTGCTATCTGCCGATCGCGCATATGGTTTGGTTCTGGATGGGGCCCGATGCCTACACCGATGCCTCAGTCGCCGATGCGATGACTGCGAAGGCGGGGCTGCTGTGGCAGTGGGGTGCACTCGACTTTGCGGGCGGTACAGTCGTACACATCAACGCAGGTGTCGCGGGCCTTGTAGGCGCATACATGATCGGCAAGCGCGTGGGCTACGGTCGCGAGCCTATGCCGCCGCATAACCTGGTACACACCATGGTCGGCGCCTCGCTGCTATGGGTCGGCTGGTTCGGCTTCAATGCCGGCTCTGCTCTCGAAGCCGGCAACCTCGCGGCACTGGCATTCCTCAATACTTTGCTCGCGACAGCAGGCGCCGTGCTCGCCTGGTCGATCGCGGAGTGGGCACTTAAAGGTCACCCATCCATGCTCGGCGCCGCTTCAGGGGCCGTCGCGGGTCTAGTCGCTATCACGCCTGCAGCGGGTAATGTCGGTATGATGGGCGCACTGATTATTGGTCTCGTCGCCGGTCTCGTCTGTCTTTGGGGTGTGACCGGTCTCAAAAAATTTCTCAAGGCGGATGACTCACTCGACGTTTTCGGCGTGCATGGTATCGGCGGTATTCTCGGCGCTCTGCTCACCGGCGTATTCAACAGTCACTCGCTCGGTGGTCCGGGCCTCGTCACTGACTGGGTCACAGTCTCAGTCGGCACGAACCCGATCGCGACGCAGGTGCTCATTCAGGCCAAGGCGGTCGGCGTCACGATCGTCTGGTCGGCAGTGACTGCCTTTATCGCCTTCAAGATCGCCGATCTATTAGTCGGTCTGCGCGTCGCCGAAGAGGATGAGCGTGAAGGCCTCGATACCAACGAGCATAACGAGCGGGCCTATTACAACTGATTTTTTTACCGCATATTCGCCCCCCGTTCCGTAAAATCTTCGGGGCGACCATCGCAAGGTGGTCGCCCTTTTTAATTGGGGTGGATTGCTCCTGATAAGATACGCGCATGCGGACAGGCTTTCTTGGTCTCGGCGCAATGGGAACTCCCATGGTGCGTAATCTTCATAAGGCGGGCTTGCTGGCCGGGGTGTGGAACCGTAGCGCCGTTAAGGCCAGCGTGCTCGCAACCGAACTCGGTTGTCAGGCCGCGGTCGATCCCGCCGCGCTCGCCACGCACTGCGAGGTGCTCATACTCTGCGTCGCGGCCGATGCCGATGTACTCGAGGTGGTTAATGCCCTTGCCGCAGGCGTACGCCCGGGCACGATCGTCATCGACTGCTCTACCGTCAGCGCGGATACCGCGCGTAGCGCCGCAGCGCGGCTCGCGACATGCGGTGCGGCCTTTCTCGATTGTCCGGTGAGTGGCGGTGTCGAGGGCGCACAAAAAGGCACGCTGGCAATCATGTGCGGCGGTAACGAGTGCGATTTCGACCGCGCTCGTCCAGTGCTCGAAGTTATCGGCAAGACGGTACGACTGTTCGGCGCGCACGGTGCAGGCCAAGCAACGAAAGCAACCAATCAGATCATGTGTGCCGGCATCATCCGTGCCGTCGGCGAAGCCATGGCTTTTGCCCGCGCGCAGCAGTTACCTCTCGAACGCGTCGTCGAAACCCTCGGTCAAGGCGCCGGCAGCTCGTGGTATTTCATCAATCGCGCACCGAACATGATCCGCGGCAGTTTTCCTGCGGGATTTCGTGTGCGTTTGCACGAGAAAGACCTGCGTATCTGCCGCGACATGGCGGCTGCGAGTGGCGTGTCACTACCGATCGTCGAAGACATGCTGCGCGAATATGCCGAACTCATTCGTCGTGGATATGGCGACGAGGATATCTCCGCGGTATTTCGTCTCAAACAAGAATTGTTTGAAAACGTACCGCTTTCTAATCCGTCCCTACCCGAAATCTTTGCTCTACTACGACGCGTGCGTACCATCGCCATGGTGGGATTGAGCGCCGACCGCTCGCGGCCGAGTAATAGCGTTGCGCGTTCTCTGCAGCGTTTCGGTTATCGGGTGATTCCAGTCACGCCATCGGCAGAAGAAATTCTCGGTGAACGCTGCGTACCCTCGCTCGATCAACTGAGCGACGCATTAAACCCTGGTGAAAGCGTCGATCTCGTCAATGTATTTCGGCGTCCGCAGTATGTGGCGGAGATCGTCGAAGACTGCATTCGGCTCGGCATGCCGGCACTGTGGTTGCAGGATGGCGTAATCGATGGGCAAGCTGTACGGCGCGCTCGTAACGCCGGACTTTTCACCGTGATGGACCGCTGTGTGTTCCGCGATCGCGCGGCTATGTCCTGACGATGGCGAATTTGCAGTTCACCAAGATGCACGGCTTGGGTAATGACTTCATAGTCATTGCTACAGACGATACCGACGCCTTGCCAACAGCAACACTCTGGCGAGCCCTTGCTGATCGTCATACCGGCATCGGCTTCGATCAGGCGCTTGTTATCCTGCCACCCCGTCAAACCGATGCAACGGCCTACTACCGTATTTTCAATGCCGACGGTAGCGAGAGCGAACAATGTGGTAACGGCGTACGGTGTGTCGCCGAATGGTTGCGTCTACAGGGACGCACAAACGCGTCCGCACTCAAACTCGACAGTCTTGGCGGACGCGTGGAAGCTAAATTCGTCAAATCGGGTGTGGTCGCCGTGAATATGGGTGTACCGCGTTTCACGAGTCCCGGCGAATCGACGCTACAGGTCGATGAGAAAGAAATTCTGTTCACTGAGATTTCGATAGGTGTACCGCATATCGTGTTACAGGTATCGTCGGTAGATGAGGCACCGGTCAGCACACTCGGCGCGCGACTCGAATCTCACCAGAGATTCCCTCAGCGGACCAATGTGGGCTTTCTTGAAGTGATCGATCGAGCCCACGCACGCTTGCGCGTCTTTGAGCGTGGCGTCGGCGGCGAAACCAGAGCCTGCGGCACCGGAGCCTGTGCTGCCATGGCCAGTGCGCGACGGCAGGGGCTGCTGGAGGCAGAGGCCGAGATCGCGCTGCCGGGAGGCGCGCTGCAACTGCGTTGGCAGGGTGAAGGCAGCAACGTTTGGATGACAGGCCCAGCAGCCGTCGTATTCAGCGGCGAGGTTGATCTGTCGCAACTCGCCTAAGTCGAGAATTGGGAGCAACGGCCAATGGTCAGCGGTGATGACGTCGTACGATTTTTGGCGGAACATCCAGATTTTTTTGATCGATATCCGCAACTGCTCGAGCAACTTCGTGTACCACACGGTAGCAACGGTACGATATCGTTAGTCGAGCGACAGGTAAAAGCGCTGCGCGAGCGACAAGCTGTGAGCCGCGAGCGTCTTGCTGAACTCGTCCGTGTAGCGCGTAGTAACGATCTGATCGCAGAGCGAGTGCATAAGCTCACTCTACGTCTACTGCGTACCCGCTCGATCGAAGAAATCTATGCGCAGGTCGACGTTTCAATGCGCGAAGACTTCGAGGTTAAGCCCTGCAAGATTCTACTGTCCGGATCGGCACTGGGCGTGGTCGAATCTTTGCTGTCTGCAGGCCGGCCACTTTGCGGCCATTTCCCTGAGGCGCAGCGTACGGCGCTATTCGGCGATGCAGGCTCGCATGTAGCTTCCATGGCATTGGTACCGATCGGCGCTGGTGCATCGCGCGGTGCACTACTACTTGGCAGTGCTGATCCGAATCGTTTCAATCCCGGCGTCAATACCGACTTCCTGGCCCGCATCGGCGAGATGATCAGCGCAGCACTGGCGCGCCACGGCGTCGAGCCGCGGGTGTGACGCCGAAGGCGCAAGGGTGGCGTGATCGCTTCGGTACCCATCTCGGTACCGAACGTCGGCTTTCCGCCCACACTGGTAGCAATTATTTACGCGAGGTCGATGCCCTCATCGCATGGTGCGACGCGAACGGTATCGAGCACTGGGAAGGCCTCGATACGCAGCATCTGCGTCTTTTTGCAGCCCGCTCGCATGCCGCCGGACTCTCACCGCGCAGCGTGCAACGGCGCCTTTCGGCAGTGCGTGCCTTTCTGCGCTACCTGCAACGCGAGCGAGTGCTCAAACACAATCCGGCTGCCGAAGTACGCGCGCCTAAAACGCGGCGCGGTCTGCCGGACACGCTCGATGTCGATCAAATGACGCGGCTCCTCAATATTCCTGGCACTGACACACTGGCCATTCGCGACCGGGCCATCATGGAGTTATTTTATTCCTCGGGGCTCAGACTATCCGAACTCATCGGTCTTGATCTCGGCGCACTCGATCTCGCCGACCGCACCGTCAGGGTAACCGGAAAAGGCAATAAAACTCGGATCTTGCCGGTCGGTCGCAAGGCCATCGAAGCCCTAGAGGCCTGGCTTGCCGCAAGAAAATACTCTGCTGCCGTCGGTGAAACTGCGCTCTTCATCGGTCGCTATGGGCGGCGTGTAGGCCAGCGCACCATACAGAATCGCGTCGCGCGCTGGGCGCGCCTTCAAGGTTTGCCCGTCCGCGTGTACCCTCACCTCTTTCGTCACTCGTTTGCCTCACACTTGCTCGAGTCCAGTCAGGACTTACGCGGTGTGCAGGAACTGCTCGGGCATGCAGACATCGCCACCACTCAGGTGTACACCCACCTTGATTTCCAACACTTAGCCCGCATCTACGACCGAGCGCACCCGCGGGCAAGGAAGAAAATATGAGTGAAATTTTCAATCCACACGGCACCACGATTCTCGGGGTGCGACGCGAGGGCGTCGTTGCCATCGGCGGTGATGGTCAAGTCACCCTCGGCACGATCGTAATGAAAGGCAATGCGCGCAAAGTACGGTCGCTCGGTCAAGGGAAAGTACTCGGCGGTTTCGCTGGCGGTACTGCCGATGCTTTTACTTTATTTGAGCGCTTCGAAGGAAAACTCGATAAGTTCGGTAATCTCACACGCGCTGCAATCGAGCTCGCTAAAGATTGGCGCTCTGATCGCTATCTGCGTCGGCTCGAGGCCTTACTACTCGTCGGCGATCCACACAAGCTGTTCGTGATTTCAGGGAATGGCGACGTAATTGAACCGGAACATGATCTGGTGGCTATCGGCTCGGGCGGCGCCTATGCGCAAGCCGCGGCGCGTGCGCTCCTCGCGAATACCGATCTGAGCGCACGCGAGATCGTCGAGAGTTCGCTTAATATCGCAGCGGATATCTGTATCTATACCAATCGAAGCCTGGTCATCGAGGAGCTGCATACGTGAGTGACGGCGCACTGAAGCCGCGACAAATCGTCGGCGAGCTCGACAAACACATCGTCGGTCAGGTAGCCGCTAAGCGCGCCGTGGCCATTGCCCTGCGTAACCGTTGGCGACGTATGCAGGTCGAAGAACGACTACGCCCAGAAATCACGCCAAAAAATATTCTAATGATCGGCCCGACCGGCTGCGGAAAAACAGAAATTGCCCGACGGCTCGCGCGACTTGCTAACGCGCCCTTCGTCAAGGTTGAAGCCACTAAGTTTACTGAGGTGGGTTACGTAGGACGTGATGTCGACTCTATTGTCAAAGAATTAGTCGATGTTTCTGTGAAGATCACGCGTGAGACGGAAATGGCGCGTGTGCGCGATCGCGCCGTCGATGCTGCCGAGGAGCGCATCCTTGAGGCGCTGCTGCCGAAGCCGAAGCTGATGGGATTCTCCACCGACGGGCCCGTACAACCCCGCGACGCTGACACCCGACAGAAGTTTCGTAAGATGCTGCGCGAGGGTTCGCTCGATGATCGCGAGATCGAAATCGAACTGCGTACGATGGGCAGCGGGGTCGAAATCATGGCGCCGCCTGGCATGGAAGAGATGCAACAGCAGTTGCAGACCATGTTCCAAAATTTGGGTGCCGGAAAAACCCGTACGAAAAAAATGAAAGTTCGTGATGCGGCGCGTCTGCTCATCGACGAAGAAGCGGCGAAGATGCTCAATGAAGAGGAGTTACGCGCCAGCGCAGTCCGCAACGCCGAGCAAAACGGCATCGTTTTCTTGGATGAAGTCGACAAGATCTGTCGGCGACAAGATTCCTATGGCGCCGATGTATCGCGCGAGGGCGTGCAGCGCGATCTGCTGCCCCTTGTTGAGGGCTGCACCGTCAACACCAAATACGGTCCAATCAAGACTGATCATGTACTGTTCATCGCCTCGGGGGCCTTCCATGTGTCCAAGCCCTCCGATCTCATCCCCGAATTACAGGGCCGGTTCCCGATTCGCGTCGAACTCGAGCCGCTGAAGGTCGAAGACTTCGTGCGTATCCTCACCGAACCTGATGCATCGCTAACCACGCAGTACGCAGCCTTGTTACGCACCGAAGGCGTCGAGGTTGAGTTCACCGCCGAGGGCGTACGTCGCCTCGCAGAAATCGCATTTCACGTCAACGAGCGCACCGAGAACATCGGCGCGCGCAGACTGCACACGGTAATGGAGCGACTGCTGGAAAATCTTTCCTACGAGGCCAGCGAACGCTCCGGGATCACCCTTGCCATCGACGTCGCCTATGTCAACGAAAGCCTGGGCAAGCTTTCGCAAGACGAAGATCTAAGTCGCTTTATTCTGTAAGACCATTTCTCCGAGACGCTTCCGTTGAGTAAAGTCGTTTGAGCGATCTCGCGCTCGGCGTCGTCGTGTTCACGATTGCGGCGGTGCCGGCATCGTTGCTGTTGCTCGTATTAGCCGATGCCATTCGACTCGAGGGCGAAGGTCGTCGACGTCGTTGGATACGAAATTGTTTGTGGGGGCTCGCTGTGCCGGCGAGCGTACCGCTCGGCGTGACAGTCTGGGGCTGGGCCGGCGCTGCGCACCTCGAGCCGCTATGCCAAGCCTATGCGACACCTGACTATCATTTCGAAAAAAAATTCAACGCGCCGCTGATTCTGCTTGAGAGCAACGGAGTACCGCCGCAACCCTGGCTGCCAGCACTACAGACGATGTTTCCGGATCGGCTGATTACGGACGCCCAAGAAACCACCGTCGGGACCGCCACTCATGTGCTTGAGATTCGACGAGTTACGCATCATCGAAATCTTTGGTTCGATGTGCAAATGATGCGGTTTCGCTTGATCGACCGACACTGGGGTGCAGTGATCGCCGAAGCTGACGAGATTTGGGTGGACGCAGGTCGCGCAACGTACCACTGCGGGGTGATCAGCGGTCCCGTCGTTATACCTCGCGAGCGCAGCCCATGGCCGGGCGGCGAAGGCGTCGCACGCTTCGTGGCGCAAGCCTTTAGATCATGAAGCCGAGATTACGCGCTGCAAAATTATTGATACTAGGCGCAACCTTCACGAGGTCGATATCGCCGACACCGAACCAGCTTGCGAGCGTCGCTGCGTACTGATCCGCTGATATCGTTGGGATGATACGTCCACCACCGACATCCGCAGACCCACCGTTCTCCAGGAGCGGATACGCACCGTAAAAACGCCCGCCTCGAACCGCTCCACCCGCGACTATCTGTACACCGCCCCAAGCGTGATCCGATCCGTCGCCGTTAGAGGTGAGCGTACGACCGAAATCTGAATGAGTAAAAAGCGTAACGTTGTTCTCCATACCAATCTCACGTATCGAATCGTAGAACATCTTGACGGAGCTGCTGATATTTGAAAGAAGGCCAGGCTGGTCGCGTACAAGATCATCGTGCTGGTCAAAACCGCCTGTCGAAACAAAGAATATTTGTCGGGAGAGTCCAAGGGTCTGCCGCACAGAGACGATCTTGGCCACCGTTCGTAACTGCTGCTGCAATGACGACAGCGTACCGGTGTTAGGCAAAGCATTGAAGCTGTAGCCATTTGCGATTGCGAGGGTGACGCGATCGGCGAACTGCACGGCACGCTGCTGTACGCTTGCGTAGGCACGCTCGTACATTGAATTTGATGATGAACCCATGGCCGCTGTCAGCACCGACTCGAAAGACTGGCGGCGTAAAGGGCCCGCGCCGGATGTCGGAAAGGCGGCGAACTGCGTCGGCCCGTTCGCACCCATCACATAGGGTTTAGCAATTTCACCGGCCTGAAAGAAAGTTTGCCCGGCCAGCGATACATTGACCGACAATCCCTGATTACCGGCCTGCGCATTGAGCGCATCCGCCACTCTACCGGCCCAACCGGACTTCATCGTTGCTCGGCCACGCAGGCTGTGCCACTGATCCTGCTGATCGTTATGTGAAAACAGCTGGGGTGGTAAAGCATGCCCTGTAGTAGAAGCAGTCTGGTATTGAGTTTTTGTAGTGGGGCGAATCAACGGTCCGATGTTAGCCATCACTGCGAGCTTGCCTTGCGCGAACAAATCTCGCGCGCCGATCATGCTCGGATGAAAGCCGTACGAGGGATCTCCCGCCACCTGACCCGGCAGAGTAATCGGCAGAAGTGAAGTACGATCTACGGCAAGACTTGAGGTCGTACCGCCACCGCGCGACCGTGAATAGGCGTTGTACTCGGCTGTGCTCGATGGAACAACCATGTTCCAGGAATCGTTGCCGCCGAACATGAACAGGCAGACGAGTGCCTTATAGTCAGCGAAGCCACCCGTGCCCGTCATCTGCGCATACACCGTGCCGGCAGTACGTCCGAAGGCATAGGCCACACCGCCCACAGCGGCAGCCTTGAGGAACTTGCGTCGGAGACGATTCATGCAGCCCTCCTCAGCTCAGCGTTGCAGCGCGAATTCGGGCGAAGTCGCCACAAAGAAAATGGCATCCGCTGTCCGAGTCGCCAGCGCTGAATTGGGGTTGGTCGCCGGCACGACGGTTCGTTCGATCTGCGCTTTAGTCTGCGCCTTCAGTGTGGCCGAGATTTGCCCCGATCCGCCTAAGAGTCGTTCAGCGACACGGTTAATGAGCGCCTCGCTATCGTTCGCGACCGCGAGCTCCTCGCTCGTATTGATATACATAATATCGGCTGCAAGATTAGTCGCTGCGTGTGTCCGAGATACAGCTTGCGTCCAGTAAAAGTTCGCGATCTGCGTATTCACGTATTCCGTGGCAATCTGCATCTCGGGCGACACACGGCCGGAGTCGGCAATCTCGCCTGGCGGTGCATAAAAAGGACTGAAGAAATTGAATACCGAGGGCGAGCTGCCTTGCGCCTGACCAAAGACCGCACTCGCGCCACCCGAGAAGTTCGCGGCAACTCCCAAGCGCCCGGACCGCGAGGTAGCCTCGTAGGCGCGCCAAAATTGCGTGAGACGCAGCAGCGGCTCTTTGAGCTTGCCTGCGCTCGCAGCAGCTGTGCCACTCACGGGATTTCGCGCATCAGGGTCCAGAAGCACCGCCTTGACTACGGCTTCCAAATTACCTCGACGACCAGCGCCGTCATTATTGAATTTTTCAGCAACGCGCCGCACATAAGCGGGCGAGGGATTACTCGTCACCAGCCGCTGTATGAGTTGTTTGGCAATAAATGGTCCAACATTTGGATGATTGAAAACGTTATCGAGAGCATCCTTGAGATCTTGCGCGCCGGATTGACCTGCCTGGATGGTCGCGTTGGGCAACGTAACACCCGGATAGTTGAGAACCAGCTTCGTACCCGTTTCGTGAAAGTCGGGGTACAGACGCATCGGGCGGACCTGATTGTAACCCGCTACGGGTGCGAGCTGCGGACGCGTGTTTCCGAAGTTACAGTTGGGTAGCGTAGTTGGGCATTCCCACTTCCATCCTGTGAAGACCCTCGCAAATCCCTCGGTGACCTCTTGATTGAAGCTCGCCATAGGTTGCCCAGTTGCATCGTTACGTACCGTGCCGTCGACATTAAGCTGCACCAGACCGATGCTGAACAACTGCATCATCTCGCGCGAATAATTTTCATCAGGCCGAAGATTGGTATTGGCCACTGCACGTTGATTTCCGAGCATCGATAGATACACACCCATTGCCGGATGTAGCGTGACATTCTCAAGTAGCATACGGAAATCGCCGAAAGCACCACGTACCAGCATGTCGTGAAAATCAGCTGTAGCATTCGGCAGGTTTAACAGAGCGCCCACCTGCGATACGACAAAGATTTCGGAGAGCGCGAAGCCGACGCGTTGGCGAAGCTGGTCCTCCCCACGCAGCGTGTTAGTGAACCATTGCGAGAGGCGATCGCCATTTAGCGACGCAATATTGAAGTTTACTGGAATCGGATCAGGGTATGCTTCCTCGACTGCTGGCAATAGCAGACTGGCCTCGCGGCCAATCTGCTGATCGATCCACCTCGAGTAGGCGATGTTGGAGTCGCCAAGCGCAATCAGTCGGTTAGCCTCGACTTCGGTGGCACCGAAGGTCGCTTGATTCAAAAACCGGAAGGCTTCGACTTTGCTGATCGGTGGCGCCATTGCTACTGGCGGCGAGGCCACGCTCGCAGAGCCTCCTCCACCGCAGGCCCCAAGCGCTGCTGTAAGAGCGCACAACAGCGCCACGACAACCCTTTTCACCACGCTCTGACGATTCATCCTTCCTTTTTAAACGCCTTCCAATGGTGAAAACAAGGTATTTAACAAAAAATAACCATCGGAATCCTGTACCTGCACCGACCGGCCTTAGGAAAAGTGCCTCGCGGCGAGCAGGTCCAGGCGCTGCTCAAAATCGTAGGCAGTGGGCAGCAATAGACAACCGGTAGGCAGTTCATCGACAGATACCATGCGGGCCGCCATGCCGCCGATCCACACCTCGCAACGACCGCTGAGATACTCGGCAAGTTGGCGCAATTGCTCGAGGACGGGGACTTCGTTTTCCGGCATGACGAGCGATACCAGCACGACACGGGCATCGACCTCGAGAGCGAAGCGGGCAATTTCGATGGGAGGCACATCCACCCCCAGGTAGTGAGTGCGGAATCGACGCGCCGCCGCGAGCCAGCTGCACATCAAGATGCCGAGTTCATGACGCTCGCCGGACAGGGTGGCGAGCACGAGGCAGGGGCCGGTATCAGAGCGCAAATAGCCGCGCGAGACGCTGATGATAAGCCGACGGACGATGTCAGTGACCATATGCTCTTGAGCGATCGAGATATCACCCCGATGCCAACGCTCGCCGACCTCACGGACCAGCGGGACGAGCACGGTGTTGACCACTTCGTTAGGCGGCAGCAACGCAACGGCTGAAGTCAGCACCTCTTCGACGCCTGAGGGATCGGAATGCTCGGTCGCATCGATGGCGCGCTCTACGTAAGACTGCCCGCGGCTCGGTGCCGGCCGGGCCTGGCCACCGGAATCGGCCACCAGTTTGGCGAGCTCATCCTCGCCGAGCCTCGCGAGGCGGCTGATGGTATGGCCCACTTCGGTTGCGGACCGCAACAAGCGCAGCCGCGCGACGTCCGCCGCCGAGTAGGTCCGCCGACCGGCGGAATCCCGCTGGGGCATCACCACTTCATACCGGCGCTCCCAAGCACGCAGGGTCTCGACCGAAAGGCCGGTCGCCTGCGCCACCGCCTTGATCGTGAATTGCCCTGATGCCGATGTGATCGCGAGCCTGTTCATGGTTTGTTCAACTTCTGTCCAGCCTTGTGTTGTACAACATATTGACAGAACGGCGGCCGGCTGTCACTATTGCATTTGACGAAAGGTTGCGTACGCAGGATCGCGGTACGCGTCAAGCCAAACTAACGGAGTACTGTCATGAATCGTATTAATGCTAAGGCCTCTGTCGCCGCTGCCATCCTGGGGCTCGCTGCTGTCGCCGTCCAAGCCAGCGGAACAGCCAACATCCTCGATGTTGCCAAAGAGAAGGGCAACTTCACCACTCTCGCTAAGGCCATCGAGGTTGCCGGCTTGCAAGACGCCTTGACCGGCAACGGTCCGGTCACGGTCTTCGCGCCGACCGACGAGGCCTTCGCCAAGCTGCCGCCGGCTCAACTCGAGGCGCTGCTGCGTCCCGAGAATAAGGGCCAGCTGGTAAAATTGCTCACCAACCACGTCGTCCCAGGCAAGGCACTCGAGACCGACGACATGAAGCGCACTCGTAGCGCCAAGACGGTCGCCGGTGAAGATGTGAAATTTGAACTCGTTCGTGGTCGGCTGCGCGTTGATGGCGCCCGCGTGACCGGCGACTTCAACGCCACCAACGGCGTTATTGTCGCGGTCGACAGCGTGCTGCTGCCGAACTAAGGCAATTCTTTCGATGGACACGGCGCCCTGTCCGGGGTGCCGTTCCGGACACGGAAGTCCGGATGTAGGGATACACCCGTCTTAAGGATGTTCCGGGTGGAGCGGATCGCCAGGTCCGCTCCACCCCGGACGACTCAAAGCTGACCACTCCACTAGGTGAGCATGGCGTCACCCCTAACCCGGTCGCGCAGCTTCCGTGGGTAAGATTCCACGGTGTTCAAGACGACCACCGTAGGCAGCCTGCCCAAGCCTGGCTGGCTCGCCGAACCCGAAAAACTCTGGCCTTCCTGGCATCTTGACGGCCAAGCCCTGCAAGACGGCAAAGAGCGCGCTGCGCTCGAATGGCTGCGCGAGCAAGAAGCGGCCGGCATCGACATCGTCGGTGACGGAGAGCAGTTTCGCATCCACTTCGTCCACGGCTTCCTCGACCAACTCGAGGGCATCGATTGGAATCGCAAAACACGGATGGGCATCCGCAACAATCGCTATGAGGCCGATGTACCTACAGTCACCGGACCGCTTGCGCGACCCAAGGCCATCCACGCCGCCGACGCCGCCTTCATGCGTGCACAAACCACGCGCCGGCTCAAAGTCACCCTGCCCGGCCCGATGACCATTTGCGACACGCTAGCCGACGGCTACTACGGCCGCCGCGAAGATATGGCCATGCGCTTCGCCGAATTGTTGAACGCAGAAGCTAAAGAATTGGTTGCTGCCGGCGCCGATGTTATCCAGTTCGATGAACCGGCGTTCAATGTATTTATCGACGAAGTACGCGACTGGGGGTTGCCCGCGCTCGAGCGGGCGCTACAGGGCTTGACGGTGCCGACGGCCGTGCACATCTGCTACGGCTACGGTATCGAAGCCAATATCCGTTGGAAGGAATCGCTCGGCGATCAGTGGCGCCAATACGAGCAGATTTTTCCATGGATCAATGCCAGTAGCATTCAACAGGTATCGCTTGAATACGCCGGCTCTCGAGTACCCCACGAAGTGTTGCGCCTTCTGCCTGACAAAGAATTACTGGTCGGCGTAATCGAGGTATTACCCGGCAAGCTCGAGAGTGCCGAAGAAGTTGCGCACAACATTCTCGAGGCGACGCAGCATGTCGAAAAATCGCGACTGCTGCCCTGCACCAACTGCGGTATGGCACCGCTCTCGGCAGAACTGGCCCGCGGCAAACTGCGCGCACTCGGCGCCGGCGCCGCGCTCGCGCGCAGCCGCAGCTGACCCATGAATCTCGGCCTGGCTGGACAGCGTGTCGTGCTCTGTGGCGCCAACGGTATCTTGGGTCGTGCCATCGCGAAGCAACTTGCAGACGAGGGCGCCACCCTTGCCTTGCTTGGCCGTAGCCGCGAAGCCCTCGACAAGCTTGCTCACGAGCTCGTCGGTGCAGTGACTCACACGACGTTCGAGTGCGATCTTGCCGCGGCGAACTCCACCGATCGCGCGGTCGAACACGCCGAGCGGGTACTCGGTGGTCTCGATATCTTCATTAGTGCAGCGGGCGCTGCACGGGGCGGTGTGTTCTGGGAAATCGACGATGCGGCCTGGCGCAGCAACCTCGAGATCAAACTATTCGGTACGATCCGGGCGTTGCGGGCAGTCACGCCGCGTATGGTGCGACAGCGCAGCGGCCGTATTGTGTTGGTAGTCGGCAATTCTGCGCGCCAGCCTGAACCACGCATGTTGCCCGGCGCGGCAGCCAATGCGGCGCTACTGGCGATCGTCCGCGGACTTGCTGAAGAGCTCGGCCCCCACGGCGTCGCTATCAACGCCGTGAACCCTGGGCCAGTGCGCTCATCGCGTTGGGACACGTTGATGCAAACGGCTGCCGCCCGCGAAGGCTGTAGCATTGCCGAGGCAGAAAGCAAATTTTTGGCGAAGACCGCCCTACGACGCCTCGCGACGGCCGAAGAAGTTGCCACCCATGTGGCTTTTCTCGCCTCGCCAGCCGCGGCGCACCTCACCGGTACCTCGCTCACCATCGACGGTGGCAGCACTAAATCACCATGACAGATCAACTCGGTTATCGAGTGCGCATCGCCATCGTAGTGCCCTCAACTAACACCATCTGCCAACCCGAGTCGGAAATGCTACGCCCCGTGGGCGTCACCAACCATATCGCACGAATCAGCATCAAAGAGCGTCCGCTCACTACCGAGCAAGCGTTCATGGAGCACGTACAAGCGATGCGCGATGGCATGCGGAGTGCGATCGATCAGGTAATGACCTGTCGACCGACGCACGTGATCATGGGTGTGGCGCTCGAAGCGTTTTGGGGCGGAGTCGCAGCAGCAGACGAATTGCAGCAGGAACTCGCGCAACGGGCAGGCGTCGGCATTTCGATGGGCTCAACAGCTACTGTTGCCGCCTTACGCCGCCTCGATGCCAAGTCGATCGCCGTGCTCACACCGCACCAACCTCGCGGCGACGAGCAGGTGCGGCAATACTTTGAGCAAACAGGCTTTCGAATCCCGCGTTTGATCGGTCTGAAGTGTCCCTCGCCCATCCAGATCGCGCACACCACGCGACCACAAGTGATCAATGCACTACGGCAACTCGATGGCGATGACATTGAGGCGATCGTACAGGTTGGGACGAATCTCGCGGCGATTAAAACCTGCGCCGAAGCGGAACGCTGGCTGGGAAAGCCCGTGCTGGCGATAAATGCCGTAACCTACTGGGACGCGTTGCGTCGTAGCGGAATCGAGGATCGAGTCGTAGGCTACGGTAGTACACTGGAAAAGTTTTGATGGTCGAAAGTGGTGCGGCGCGTGTGCTGGTGGTGGGCGGTGGCCCCGCCGGCATGGCGACCGCGCTATTTTTGATCGAGCATGGCGTACCAGTGCTGCTGTTCGAGTGTAGCGAAGGCCCGCATGCCGACCCACGCGCCGCCACTTACCACCCGCCAACCCTCGAAATGCTCGAACCTTCAGGGGTAACCGCTGAACTGCATGAGTGCGGCATCCTCGCCCGCCGGTGGCAATATCGTGATCGGCGCGAGGGCTTGGTAGCGGAATTCGATCTGCAGTTTCTCGCCGGCGATACGCGCTATCCGTATCGGCTGCAGTGCGAGCAGCACAAGTTGGTTGCAATGATGGAGCGCCGGGTTGCCGCCTCGCCGCTCGCACGCATCCTGCACGGCGTCGAGGTCACCGCAGTCACCCAGCATGCCGAGGGCGTCGCGGTGGGGGTGCAGCACGCCGACGGTCGCAGCGATCAATTCGGCGGACGCTGGTTGGTCGGGGCCGACGGCGGGCGCAGCGTCGTGCGCAAGAGCCAGAATATCGACTTCCGCGGCTTTACCTGGCCGGAGCGCTTTCTGGTCATCACTACGACCTTCGACTTCGAAACGCTCGGCTTTGCATACAGCAGTTACACCATGGACCCGCAAGAGTGGGTAGCGACCTTCAAAGTTCCGGGCGATGGCAGCGGAATCTGGCGCTGTGTTTTTCCGACCCGCCCGAAGGAACAGGAGAGCGATCTGCTCGATTTCGAACAGGCGAAGGCGCGGCTCGCGGCATTCGTACCCGAGAGTCGGCAGGGCGAAGTCATCCATACCAACGTATACGCAGTGCACCAGCGGGTCGCCGAAACCTATCGTCGCGGACGCGTACTGCTGGTAGGTGACGCTGCGCACGTTAACAACCCGCTCGGCGGTATGGGACTGAATTTCGGTATCCACGATGCCCACAGCCTCGCGGATTACCTAGGCCGTATTTGGCGGGGTGCGAACGATGCGGTGCTCGACCGCTATGATCGTCAGCGACGCGATGTCGCGGAGCGCTATTTGCAGGCCCAGACGATCAGTAACAAGAAAACGTTGGAAGAAAGTAATCCGTACCGACGCGCAATGCAGAAGGCAGAGATGCGCGCCATGGCGGCCGATGCCGCCGAGGTGCGTCGCTATTTGCTGCGGACATCGATGATCGAGGGTCTGCGCGTCGCAGCCACGATCACATGACATGATCGGGACAGGCTGAGTCCGCGCTACAATCGGCTACCGACGAGGAAGAGCCACCCGAGATAACCGCGTGCCTCGTCAACGGCACCGGGGGTTTTAAGCGAGTGAGCTGGAAAAAAAGAGTGTTACTTGCCGTGGCTGCGTTCGTGCTGATCGTTGCCGTATTCACGCTCGAGTTCATGTCGTTTGGCGGCGCCTTCCGCGAGCTCACGCTGCGATCACCGGGCGTTTGCAACACCCTGCCGCTGACCGCGAGTGCCGAGGACATTCAGATCGATCGCAATCGCAGCATTGTCTATCTATCATCGCTCGATCGACGTGCGTTGGTCGAAGGTGAAAATATCGAAGGCACTATTCTGCAACTTGATCTCACCGCTAATCCGCTGCGAGCCATACCCGCGCTGGTCGCTGCACCACCAGCATTTCGTCCGCACGGCATGTCGCTCTATCGAATGGGTGATGGCAAACAGCGGCTGTTCGTGATCAGTCATCCACCGAATGTCGCCCACACGATCGAAATCTTCGAGCAACAGCCGAATGGCCAATTTTTACATCTCGGCACGGTGCGCGATCCGCTGCTGCTCTCGCCCAATGCCATCGTTGCGGTGGGTCCGAATCAGTTCTACATAGCCAATGACAAAGGCGCGACCAACATACTCCAACGCATACGGGAGTTCGTGTTCCGCAGTGGTTTATCAACCGTCGTGTATTACGACGGTGAAACCATGCGGGTGGTTGCAAACGGGCTCAAAAGTGCTGTCGGTATGGGTCTGTCACCAGACGGGCTCAAGATTCATGTCGCCGAGACTCTGGGCAAACGGATCACGAACTACGCCCGCGACCCGGTCAGTGGTGCACTGCGCTTCTTGAATCATGTTCCGCTCGAAGGTTCGCCCGACAATGTCAACGTCGATAGCGATGGCACGCTCTGGATTGCGATACACGCCAAGTTACTTGATCTGGTCCGTCACTTCGGCGATCCTGGGCATGCATCGCCCACCACGATCCTGCGCCACTCGGAAGGTATCTCGCAGGCCGTATTGGTCAACGACGGCAAAGATATTTCTGCCGGTAGCGTCGGTGCCGTATTTGATAGCAGGCTTTACGTGGGCTCAATCACCGAGCCAAAGATCCTAGTGTGTCGTTTGCGTTAACGAAATGGGGTGGCATATGGCCATGAACCGTCGTGAATTCGTCGTGTCCTCCGCTGTCTCTGCAGCTGTTGCGGGGCTTTCGAGCACCGCCTACAGCGCAGGTTCTGGCGATCCAGATGTCATTGTCATCGGTGCCGGCCTCTCTGGCCTCGAGACGGCGCTCACACTCGAAGAAAACGGTCTCAAAGTATTGGTACTCGAGGGTCGTAACCGAGTCGGCGGTCGCGTATTCACGCTGTTCGATGTGCCGGGGCACCCCGAAGTCGGTGGAAATACGATCGCCAATGCCTACGGCCGCTGCATCGCAGCAGCCACGCGTAACAAGGTCGAGATCGTCAATCTTGCGCCGCGGCTTTTTGCCAACCGCGCGGGACAGGAACTGTTCGTCGGCGGCGAGCGTATCGCACTCAAGGATTGGGTAAACCATCCGCGTAACCCCTTTGCAGGCGAACAACGCAAGCTTGCGCCTTGGGCTTGGGCCGACGACCTGTTCAAAAAACACCTACCGTTCCGCGATCTCGAGAATTGGCATGATGCCGCGCACGCTAAGTACGATATTTCAGTGCACGAATTTTTGACTGCGCATGGTGCAACCGACGCGATGATCAAACTCGGCTTCGATACCAACATCGCTTACGGCACGACCTCCCACGATGTCTCGCTACTGCAGCAAGCCTTCGCGGATCACTGGCAGTCGGTGAATCGCGGCGCAATTACCGCATTTTCGCGTACAGGCGCCTCGAATCAGATGCCTGCGGCTACGCCACCTACAGGCGCGCCGCCCGGACTGCTGATCGGTGCGTTCAAAGGCGGTAACCAGAAGCTGCCGATCGCCATGGCCAAGCGACTCAAGGGTGATCTGCTGCTGAACTGCCGCGTGAGCGCGATCGAAGTCGGCGCCAGCAGTACCAAAGTGAGCTGCAGCAGCGGCAAGGTCTATCGAGCCAAGGCTGTGGTCTGCTCCATGCCGTTCTCGACGCTGCGACATGTGGCCATTGACCCACTACCGGAACCGGTACAGCACAAGGCCATTCAAACATTGGGCTATATACCAATCACCCAGTTTCATCTCATCGCGGAAAAACCTTTTTGGCTCAATGACGGCATGTCGCCCTCGATGTGGACCGATGGTCCCTTGGGTCTCGTGCTCGCTCAAAAATTTGGCAGGACCGACGAAGAAGTCACGAGCCTCACGGTGTGGGCGCGCGGACTCAATGCGCTCTACGTCGATCGCCTCGGTATGGAAGATGCCAAGCGGCTGATCATCGCGGAGTTCGAGCGTCTGCGACCGGCATCCAAAGGCTTGCTGACGGTGGCAGGTGCGCACTCTTGGGCAGCAGATCCGTTTGCGGCAGGCGACTGGGCGATCTTTCAGCCCGGGCAAGTCCGTGAGTTACGCGCGGCGATCGCCAAGCCGCACCAGCGACTGTTCTTCTGCGGCGAACACACCTCGGTGGGCAGCCGCGGCATGGAAGGTGCATTCGAATCGGCCGAACGCGTGTCGCTCGAGGTATTGGGTGGGGTCTGAGTCATTGATCGCTCAGGTCAAAGATTTCCACCGGCGCCGCGCCACTGCGGCTTCGGATAAGGATCCTCATAGGCCGGTTTGTGTTTTACCGACGAGCGCGAGCGCCAAAAAATCAGCCACCAGAAACCGAAGAACGACATCGTCATCCAGCAGAACTCGTGCATCCCCCAACGCTCGACGCCGTAGCGGGCGAGCTGCTCAAATAGGATAAAAGCCACCGTATAGATCGCCGCGCCCGCAAAGGCGCCGAGCCTCCAGGCGAACGAACGCTTGCGCCCACGCATGCCGATCGCCCACCAGGCGACGAAAAAGAACACGGCATAAAGATTGATGAGGATCAGCCAAGTCGGCTTCGGTGCGTAGAGCCAATAGTGGTTGACCCAAAAAGCGCCCGCGCCAAAGAAGCTGATGAGGACATATCGCCATTCATCGAGTGGCTCTTTCAGCAGGCGCTGCCAAAACCAGACCAGAAAAACATAGACCGTCCAGGTTCCGAAGATGAGTTCATAGAACTGGACCTTGCCTTGCCAGGCGTCTTCTAGTGGCGGCATCCACATGATTTTATCCCCCGCGGATCACGCGCGACGTCGACCATAAACGCTGCCGCCTATCGGCCGCCGCAACTTCCTTCTACCTTGGCCGACTGACGGAACGGGGAAAGACGGGTATCCTCGACCTGAACGGGGGCTTCAAATGCTGAATGCAAGCATCACAGGCTGGGGAAAGTGCCTGCCGCCAGGCATCCTGTCAAATGCCGATATTGCCACCTTCATCGAGACTACAGATGAGTGGATCACCACTCGCACCGGGATCCGCGAGCGACGCATCTCGCATGTATCGCTTGGTGATATGGCACATGTCGCCTCGGCTAGGGCGCTCGCCTGCGCAGGGCTCGAGGCCAAAGATCTGGACCTGATCGTCTTTGGCACCACCAGCCACGACGATCAATGCCCGAACATGGCCTCTGGCCTGCAAAAGATGCTGGGTGCCGAAGGCTGTGGCGCCATGGACGTCAATACCGCGTGCACGAGTTTTCTTTATGGACTCTCGACGGCCGCAGCGATGATCAAAACTGGCATTGTTCGCAACGCACTCGTGGTCGGTGGCGAACTGATCTCGCCGTACATGGACTGGAATGATCGCAATGTCGCCGTGCTATTCGGTGATGGAGCCGCCGCAGTGTTGCTGCAGGCCACCGATCGCGACGAGGGCTTGATGCACGAGAAACTCGGTTGCTATGGCGAAGCACGCGAGATTCTGCGTATTCATGGAATGGGCGGTTCATACGTACATCAAGGCCGCATGCTCGGTGCTACCGAATGGCAGTTCGAAGGCCAAGAGATTTTCAAGAAAGCAGTGATGGGTATGGGGCTCGCTAGCGAAATTGTGCTGCAGCGCGCCGGACTTTCGCCGACAGACATCGACCTTGTAGTGCCGCATCAGGCCAACCTGCGCATCATCGAGGCGGTAGCCAAACGAGCCAGCGTCGCGATGGATCGCGTGTATGTCAACGTGGATCGTTACGGCAATATGTCGGCCGCTACTGTGCCGGTCGCGCTCTGCGAAGCACTAGAAGATAAACGTATCAAACCTGGCGCAATCCTCTTGATGCCGGCCTTCGGTGGCGGCCTGACTTTTTGTGCACATCTCGTACGATGGGGCGAGCGCACCACACCGTTTGCCACCGCAAATATTGAACTCCCACCACCCGAGCGTTCGGCGCTCGAAATGGTAGAGCGCTATCGTCGCTCCAAAGGCGCTGGCCTTACATGAACACTGCTGATCTGCGTCGCCGCATGTTACCCATCGTGGCGATGGCGCTGTTCATCGATTCGATGGGCATCGGCATCATCATTCCGGTTGCGCCACAATTGGTGATGAATCTTTCCGGTCTTACGCTGGCCGATGCCGCGCCGATCGCTGGCTGGCTGACCCTGGCCTACGCCTCGATGCAGTTCATTTTCTCGCCGATTCTCGGCAACCTGAGTGATCGGTACGGCCGCAAACCCATCCTGCTCGCCTCACTGGCCGCGCTTGCTGTCGACTATGTCTTGATGGGTTTTGCACCGACCCTGACCTGGCTGTTCATTGGTCGCATCATTGCCGGGATCGCTGGCGCCACGTTTGCCACAGCCAATGCCGTGGTCGCAGATACCATTCCACCTGACCGCAGAGCCAAATATTTTGGTTTGAACGGTGCTGCCTGGGGTATGGGCTTTATCGTCGGCCCGGTGATCGGCGGTTTGCTCGGTCAATATGGGCCACGTGTGCCGTTCTTCGCCGCAGCAGTTTTCACTGCACTCAATTTTCTGATCGCACTCGCGGTACTTAAGGAAACCCTGCCTGAAGGCGAGCGGCGCGTGCTCTCGGTGCGGCGCGCCAATGTGCTCGGGGCGCTGCGCTCGATGCGCGCGATTCCGGGTGCACTGCTGTTGTTGGTCGTGCTGTTCATGTATCAGATCGGCCACGATACCCTGCCCTCCACTTGGGCCTGGATGACCATAGCCAAATTCGGCTGGGGCGAACGCGAAGTCGGTTTGTCGCTCGCTGTACTCGGACTCGGCACCGCAGCGGTCCAAGGTGGTCTCGTGGATCTATTCACGAAGCGGTTCGGCGAACAGCATGCCGCGCTGATCGGTCTGGTCGGCGGGTCTATCGGTTTTCTAGGCTATGCGTTTGCGTCACAACCCTGGGCGCTGTTCGCAAGCGTGCCCCTCGCCTGCCTGATTGGTCTGACGATGCCATCGATCCGCGCGATCCTCTCGCGCCAGATACCGGCTAACGCGCAAGGCGAACTGCAGGGAGCGATCGCCGGGGTTGTGAGCTTCACGGCGATCGTCACGCCGTTCACCATGACACACCTCTTCAGCGTTGCAATCGAAACTGCACACTTCCCCGGCGCGCCATTTTTGGCCGGAGCCATTGCTTTGTTATTCGGGGCGTTGGTGTTTGGGCGCAGTCGGTTCAGCGCGCGCTCAGCGATCTAAGCACATAGCGCAGACCGCGTGTCGGTAGTTCGGAGCGGATCACAATTCGATCGGCACCGTATACCCAAAGATCGTTCATACCGGCGAGACGATAGCGCTGTGTGGTGAAGCGTCCGGCAGGGACCTCGATGGTTTCTTCACCCATATATTCGATTTCGAGCGGCACTAATGCACCGAGCACAGGTTTGGTGGTGTCGGCACTAGCCTCGACGCTATAGAGCTGAAACTGTCCCTTCTTGGGATTGGCAGTGTCAAGATCTGGGGTATGCCAGCCATCGGCAGAGACTGGATGCGTACCGATCGAGAACCGCACAGGTACCGCAGTCTCTTGTTGTTGCCGGCCGCTGTCAGGACCGTTCGACTCTGCGAACAAGTGCTCGCCCTGCACCAAAAAATGACCGCTGCCTTTATAGCGACCGCTGCTTCAATAGTTCGCATACACCTCGAGTGGGCGAAAGTCGGCTGCCGATCGTAGCACCACGGTGAACAATGAATTTCGCCGGCTGAGATCGCTGGAACTCGACAGCGTCTGCGTGCCGTCGCTGTGCACCACTAATTGAAAGTACTCGCCGCCGCGGCGCTCGCCGCCCGCAATACCCTCGCTGCGGTACTCGCCCTGAACGACACGTGCAGCAGCCGCTGGAGCGGTCTTGGGCGATCCCGTCTCGGCGACGCGTGCCGCTGCCGTCGCTATCGTCACTATTACCAGCAGCGAAACCGCGACGAGTCGGTTCATCGACTGCGTACCCACATGGCATAGAACAACAACAGTACATTTGCCGCTGCCATGATGATAAACGGCGCACCCGGGCGCCATAAATCAAACGCCACACCACCGACTTTGGAAATAATTAGAATGCCAAGCGCGCCGAAGAAACCAACCATCCCGATGACCGCACCACGTATCGGGCCCGGCGCCTCCTGCGCGATAAGCACCTGTGAAGCCAGAATACCGCTTATCTGGCCGATGCCCAGCATCGCCGCCGCACCATAGGCCATACCACCTTCGGCTGGATCCGGCGTAAATCCCATCCAACCGTAACCCACGATGGCCAGCAGCGTGGCGGTGATGACGAGCGTCACGCGATCGATCTTGTCGGCCAGCCAGCCAAAGAGCGGCGCCCACAACATGGCGCAGCCCTGCACGATACCAAATAGCGTTCCTTGCAAGGCCGCCGCATCCGCGGCCGCCAAGCCATCCGCCGTGGCAGCTAACTGCACCCAAAGCGAAAGAAACAACGCGACAATCACCAGGTCCGCACGAGCGGTAAACGAGGCGGCGTAAGCCAGTGCAATCCGCGGCTGCTTGCCTGCAACAATGCCTTGGCGAATCAAGGTGACGAGCGGGACTCGCTCAGTAACTTGATCCGGCTTTCCTGGCTTGAGCGCGAGCATCACTAGCGCACTGAATACGCACACCGCCGCCGCCGTGAGATAGGCGAAGCGACCCGCCTCCGTTTCGGTAGCGCCGAAGCCCTGGTAGATCTGCGGCAGCTTAACGAGGAATACCAAAAATAATACCGCGCCCAGGGCGTTGAGTACAAAAGACAGGCCGGTCAACTTGCCGCGATCGGCATCGACAGGATAATCGGCGAGCACCGTTGCCAGCATGCCGCCCAGTGCCGCTACGCCGATGGCATAGATCAGCCGGTAAATGAGCAACTGGTTGATGTCATCGGCAAACGGATAGGCTGCGTAAGCGAGTCCCGTGATTAGAAAGCCCACCACGTAAACGATGCGCCGGCCGACGCGGTCAGACCAAGCGCCAAAAAAACCAACGGTGAGCAAGGTGATGATTTCCGCCCAGAACTGCAGGTCACCGGAAATCTGCCCGCGCTGCTCGGCCGGCGCGCCGATATTGACCTCCAACAGGTAGGGCTGCAGGGACGTCGCATACGTGAAGATGCCGATACTGACGAAAGCTGCCCAAAGATAGGCTGCCACGTGCCCCGGCATGACACCAGGCATCAGTCGGACAAAGAAAAACTTCCGACCTAGGGGGGCTGCAGACATCAACTCCTCCAGAAACAGTCGGGACTAGCGAAACAGAATAGATTGCGGATAGCGGGCATACATTCTTGCGTCGAGTCCGTACCAGTGGCCGGTCGGCCAGATCACAAACGGCAGAAACATCAGCGCGAGCGCGATCAATGAGGCGTCATAGTAACCGCCGACGGCAAAAGAAAACATCATCAGCATAGCTCCAGCCGCTGCACCCCGTGTCATGAAGCCGAACAGCAAACCGAGACCGATGAAGGTTTCGCCCCAGCAGACCATCCAGGCAAGCGGCTGATAATGAGGCAGGCCGATATGCTCGATGAACCAGGCGCCGAAAGTCTCGGGATCGATTTCTTCGAGGCGTACGGCAAAGATTCGCGACAGGCGATCACTACTGATGTACTGCTGCTGCCACTTATTGGCGGCAGCGCTCAGAAAGAACAGGGCGAGCAGATAGCGCAGCCCCAACACAGCAATTCGTCCAGCGCCGAGTCGAGTCCGAGCCTTCATTGCACCACCCGCTCGGATGAGTCGGCCTTCGGTAGTTCGCGGCCCAGAAAGCCGCGAACCCAGGAATAACCGTCGCGGCGCTTAAGTGCCAAACAGCGGCCCTGAGGCTCGCCCGTTAACGTACGCCACTCGGCAGAACGCATGTCGATGCTCGAGTCGGGAAGCATGATCAGACCGGCGACCATATCGATCCGTGACCACCCCTCTTCGAGCGCCACGCGTTTTTGGTTACCATCGTTTTCATAGATTGTGAGAGGTCGACTGTCGCTGGTTTTGCGCCGCAGCCACTGCACGAGGTAATCCCCGATAGTGGCGATCTGCGCCCAGAAGCTTTTTTCGCGTAAACGATACAGTCGATAGACTTCGTCACGGTCAACGTCAGCGGCCCGTTGGCAGCGCAGAAAGTCATCGCAGGTCGTACACAAGAGATTGATGCGAACCTGCAGCGCCTCGGTGGATAACGGCGCTGCACCCCGATCACAGCCCGCCAATGTCAGCAGGGCGATCAGCGCCAGCGCCAACCAACGTTCGCACTTTCTTTTCCTCAATGCGAAGCCCCCCAATACCTCTCAGCGCATAGTCACGAATTCTTCGGCGCTGGTCGGATGTATGGCCACCGTATCGTCGAAATCACGTTTGGTGGCACCCATCTTCAGTGCAACAGCGAAGCCCTGTAACATTTCATCGGCTCCGACACCAATCACGTGGCAGCCCACGATGCGCTGCTCGGGCCCCATGGTGATTAGCTTCATCTCGGCGCGCGGTTTGCGTGTCGTCAGTGCGTGATACATCGGTACGAAGCCCGAAGTGTAGATCTTCAAAGAGTCGGCACCGTAGCGATCGCGCGCTTCCTGCTCGCTGAGCCCCACCGTACCGATCGGCGGGTGGCTGAAGACCACGGTGGGAATATTCGAGTAGTCGAGATGGCGATCGGTCATGCCACCAAACACCCGATCGGCGAGTCGTCGCCCCGCGGCAATCGCCACCGGCGTAAGCAGTGCTCGGCCCGTGACATCGCCGATGGCATGGATGCCGCCGACATTGGTTTGCTGCAGAGAATCTACGGCGATATGACCCGAAGCGTCTAGGCTTACACCGGCGCGATCCAGACCCATATCTTCGACCATAGGCTCGCGACCGATGGCCCACACCGCACAATCGAAGGGACCGACCGCGCGCCCATCGACCGTCAGCAGCCGCAGGCTGGCGTCGACATCACGCTCCAATGCCCGCGGTACAGCCCGCGTCACGATCTCGATACCCTCATCACGCATGATCTTCATGAGACCATCGCCGAGCATGCTGTCGAAAGAGCGCAGCACTCGGTCCTGGCGAATAACGAGGGAGACCTTACTGCCGAGCGCAGCGAAAACACCAGCGATCTCTACGGCGACATAGCCGCTGCCGACGATAGCCACGCGCTCGGGTTTCGATTGGAGAGCAAAGAATCCGTCGGAAGTCATGCCGAACTCAGCGCCGGGAATGGGCGGGATCGAGGGGCGTCCGCCGGTGGCAATCACTACTTGCGGGGCTACGAGCGTCTGTTCGCCGGTACGGACTTCACCTACACCGACGAAGTGGCCACGACCGCGCACGAGCTCGATTTTTTTATTGGCGAGATTGCGTTCGTAGATGCCATTGAGACGTTGTACATAGGCATCGCGCGCGAGCTGCAACGCCCGCCAGTCATGACGACCGAGCCTCAGATCAAAACCATAGTGCACAGCATCATGCGCAGCGTGGGCGATCTGAGCTGCATTCCACATGACTTTTTTAGGTACACAGCCGACGTTAACGCAGGTGCCACCGAGGCGGCCTGCCTCGATAATTGCAACCTTGGCACCGTACTCCACGGCGCGTTGCGCGCAGGCCAAACCGCCGCTACCACCGCCGATCACGACTAAATCAAAACTTCTGGTTTTCATTCGCGAATCCTACACGGCAGTGACATCGATTGCCGTCAGCTGCGTTACCCTACGCGCATGAGCACCCTTTCCATCGCCACCTGGAATGTCAATTCGCTGCGCGTGCGGCTGCCGCAACTGGCCGAATGGCTGAGTGGAGCTAAGCCGGATATTGTCGCACTTCAAGAAACCAAATCGACCGACGCCAATTTCCCAGCAGCCGAGATCAGTGCTCTCGGCTATGAATTCGCGTGCAGCGGTCAGCGCACCTACAACGGCGTCGCTGTGCTCTCGCGGCAGCCGGTCACGGTACTCGCCACCGATATCCCGGGTTTTTCCGATGAACAGCGCCGCGTGCTCGCCGTCGAAACTGCGGGCGTAGTCATACTCGATCTTTATGTACCCAATGGGCAGGAGCCCGGGTCCGAAAAATACGCCTACAAACTGCGCTGGCTGGAAGCACTCGAGCAGTGGTTGCACGACAGCTTGTTAAAGCACCGCAAAGTGATTGTACTCGGTGACTTCAACATCGCGCCCGAAGATCGTGACGTCCATGATCCGCAGGCTTGGGAGGGTAGCGTGCACGTCAGCCTGCCCGAACGCGCGGCCTATCAAAAATTGCTTGATAGTGGTCTCGTTGATGTTTTTCGATGTTTCGAACAACCTGAAAAATCTTTCAGTTGGTGGGATTACCGCGCCGCTGCCTTCCGACGCAACGCAGGCTTGCGCATCGATCTGATTCTCGCCACGGCATCGCTTGCTGAGCGCTGCGTCGGTTGTCGCATCGATCGAGAGCCACGCAGAGCGGAGCGGCCCTCAGACCACACGCCGGTGATCGCCGAATTCGAATTCGATTAAGCTCGCAGCGGGCTGCGTGATGGCAGCAACAAATCGTCGATGAATCTCCTCAATACACGCCAGTACTTCGCCGCGACCTTCGAGTGGCGCCGCCAGCAAAATATTTGACAACAACTGTGGTGAAAGCTGCTCGAGACAACACACGGCAAGCGGTGCAAAACTCAGGTGCCAAGGCTCCGCGCTGATGCCTTCACCGTTCATCACGTAGGGCCGAAAAAACCCAAAGCGATGCATGTGGGTATCGAGCCATTGCGTGAGCTTGGCAAAGGGACCTTGCGCCGTATATTCCTGTGGAATGAGTTTCAAGGCCGCCACATCGGGCATAGAAACGGCATCATAGACATCGAAATCGGTTCCCCAATGATGACGACTGGCACCGGGAAGCGCGGACCAAGCGAGGATGGCCTCGATGCGTTCGATCGGCGTCAGCGAGGTCGCATCAAGTGCCCTGCCCTCGCGGTCGTTGAGCGCTCGTTCGCCACGGAATTTCTCGTTCCAGATCATGAGTTGCCGATCAAAATCACGGAACGAAGACGCGGTGCGTAGATCGATACCATCGGCAAGTGCTGCCTCGCGCAGGGCGAGGAAGGCCGGCATCACGTCGTGATGCAGAGTACAGCGTAGCTCGCGGGCCTCGACGAGATGGCTGCGACTGCGACCCGTCAGCTCGAATTCATTGAGCAGGGGTAACGAGGGCATCGATCAACTGAAAAAAAACTCGGGTCGCTGCGTACCCGAGAACCGATGTTTACGATGAAAAATGAAAGTGGGCACGCCAGTGATTTGCAAGTCCTGTGCAGGCGCTTCAAGTGGAACGATTTCGGCGTGAGGATTTTCATCGTCGAGTGCGGCGGAAGCCATCGCAGCAGACATTCCGGCATCGACGGCAATTTTTTCTAGCGCTGCAGGATCACCTATATCGCAGCCCTCAGTAAAGTAGGCGACGAATAAGGTTTCGATCAACTTGGCCTGCATCTGTGGCGAGCCGCGCCAGGCAGCAGCTACGAGCGCGTGCGCGCTGCGGGTGTTGGGCGCATGTTCTATTGCCTCCAAATCAAAAGTGATACCCATGGAACTGCCGAGCTCGAGCAGTTGCTTTTGTCCGGCCGCAAAGGGGCCCAGTCTACCGAAGCGCTCGAGCAAATACTTGCGACGGTTGCGACCTGCAACGGGCATGACCGAATTCAGCTGCGAAAGGCAGCCACTGCACTTCGATGTCGCGATGGGCTCTTGCGGCCAGCGCCTGCTGCAGGCGCGTGTGACCGACGAAGCACCACGGACAAATGACGTCGGAAAACACTTTAATCCGCATGGGTGGTGAGCATACACGTAAAATCGCACCCGTGATTCACCTGCGTAATTTGCGGCTGCGACGCGGCCCCGACATCCTCATCGAAAATGCCACCGTCAGCGTATTGCGAGGCGAAAAAGTCGGCGTCGGTGGTCGAAATGGCTGCCGCAAATCTTCACTGCTCGCATTGTTGCAGGGTGGGCTCGCAGCTGATCAGGGAGAGCTGGATTTCCCGGAAAATCTCGCGGTCGCGACAGTGGCGCAAGAGCTGCCGCATTCCGAGCAGGCCGTGATCGAGCATGTACTCGATGGTGACACCGTGATGCGCGGCAGCGAACGAAAAAATTCGTGGTGAAGCTAAGCATGTACGCAGCTTTATCAAACGCTTCAACGCCAAGGCCAGCAAGGCACCGCAGGCACAGAGCCGCATCAAGTGGCTGGAACGACTACCGACGATCGTCACGCAGCGTACCGAGACCACTTACGAGTGGCAGTTCACGCAGCCGCGAAAATTACCCGCGCCGCTGGTCGCTATCGAGTCGGCAAGTGCTGGCTATCAGGACCGTACCATCATCGAGGACGTTCGGCTGTCGATCGCACCGGGGGCGCGACTTGGCGTATTGGGTCGCAATGGCGCTGGCAACTCGACGTTAATGAAAGTGATCGCCGGTGAGCTCGCAACGACCGCGGGTACTTGCACCGCTGCCGCCGAGCTCGAGATTGGGTTATTTGCCCAGCTTGAGGTGGATCAGCTCGACACCAAGTCTACGGCTATCGTCGAACTCGCGTGCAGGGGCGGTCCGGAAGCCGCGCGCTGGCGCGAGCAGGAACGTCGTGATCACCTTGGGCATTTCGGCTTCGTGGGCGATCGCGTGTTCGAACCGATCGTCGGATTTTCCGGTGGTGAGCGGGCGCGGCTGTCGCGCGCGATTCTGGTGGCCCGACGACCCAACCTATTGCTACTCGACGAACCCACCAACCATCTTGATCTCAAGATGCGCAACTCGCTGCTGTTAGCGCTGCAAGAATTCACAGGTGCAGTCGTATTGGTATCGCACGATCGCGGTCTACTCGGCAGCGTCTGCGACGAGTTCGTGCGGGTCAGTGGCGGACGAGTCGTATCGTTCGATGGCGATCTTGAAGATTATGTAGCTTGGCTTACCGCATAATCTCGACAACCAAAGAAATCGACGACTCAAGCGCTGCCGGTCGAAGTCAGTACAAGAAGGTGCGGCGACACGTCGCGAACGTCGCCGCCAGGAGGTCGCAGCACGTGACACGCTTACGCCGCCGCGAATAAAACTGCGCCGTGTCGAGTCAGAGCTGGAATCTTTGGCTCGAGGGCGCAGCAGCATGGAGCAGCGCCTCGCCGACCCCGAGTGTTATCTGTCAACAGATCCGCAGACAAAAAACCTGCCAACGCTGCACGCGAATACGGTCAGGCGAATTGGCGAGCTGGAAGAAACTTGGCTGGAACTCAGCGAACGCTTGGACAGCAACTGATCGAGCCTGGCGTACCAGCCTGCAATGGCGAACGGACCGCGGAAAAAGAAAAGGGCGGATCTTTCGATCCGCCCGAACGGGGGTCACTCGTCAGAAGGAACGAATGATGAAGTGATATTAGCGGCCTGTACGAGCCTGTCAAGCATTTGTCTAAAACAAATGCTGGACCGGGAAGGAGAGTGGCCCAGAGCCGAAGACTCGGGGACAGCCTCAAGGGAGGGTGTTGCGCCGTGATGACGATTTGAGGTCAACGCGAGGGCGATCTCTGTCCGCTGCGTGGTCGTCATTCGGACCTCGCCGACCGCTTTCCCTAATGTGCGACGATCGCAGAGAGCCGATTCTCCGTGGCCCTCTACCGCTATGACGCCGGTAAAACCGGCAATAACCTCGCGCGATCACGAGTCCAATCCAGCGTGGCAAGATCAGCATTTTGATCGGCTCGACGCCGGTCGCCTCCAGGGCGTCGAGCTCCTGATTGAGCCGCATCGCGCGAATCTATGCAGCGAACTCACTGCCTAAACGCCCGGCAACGATGATGGCGGTCGGCAGCACTCCGAGCTCACGGACCACTCCCGCGGTGACGAGATTGACGACAAAAATATCGGCACCGAACTTTTGTAGTGGCTGTGCGCCCATGTAGGCGATGATAACGCTCATCAAAAATGCGGTCAGTGCAACGATGGAAATTGCGTGGAAACCGATTTAGTAATCGCGCCGAGCGATCGAGATCGGTCGCCAAACCCGCAGCTCGAGAAACCCATGACTGAAACGCAGCGTCGTCTCACCCGCAAAAGATAGGCCATTGAGCGCAGCCTGCCAACGATCGATGACGTTGCGACCGAGTGCTGTGACGGGCTGCAGCGATCTCTCGAGCTGCGCAATCACCGATTCGCCATCGTGGCTTAAAGTTTACGCGACCAAACTAACCGTTGGCGAACGAGCGTCAAGATAGCTCACCGAGAGACTCGCAGTCGTTGCGCGTTAATCTAAGGTCGTAGAGCAATCACGCCCCGTAAAGATCGCGCGTGGCAAGGTGACGGCAATCGATCTCCAGCTGACCGAAGCCAGAGAAATCGAGGGCGCGCAGAGCGGGTTCGCGCGCGCCTACTTGGCGCGCGGTCCACGCACCCTCTAGCGAAGGGCAGAGCCCCGAGTCGCGCCCTGCTTCTCGAAAGGAAATTAGGCCAAGTTCTTGTGAGACCCGTCGCACAGCGGCGCCTTGGCCGTGTGCTTGCAACCGCAGAACCAGAGCCTGCCGGTTTTGTCAGCGTCGTACCTCATGGGCGCGAATTCCGAGCCTTTGTGGGAGCCATCACAAAACGGCTGCTTGGCCGACTTGCCACAGGTGCACCACCAATAGGTCTTGCCGGCCTCCACATCTACAGGAAGGGGTGTTTTGCTCGCAATTAAAGGTGGGCCCATGGTTACATCTCTCGGCGTGGGTTAGGTCAGGGAGCCTCGCCGAGAGTCTAGCGCGCGTCGTCGTCAGGCGTCACCGCGCCAGCGCCGAAAACGGATCGCACCGTAAAGCAGCACGGCGGCGACCGCGAGCCCTGTATACAGGTGCAGCTCGCCAAGGAGCGGTAGCGCACTCAGGTCTGCGTTACGAATCGATTCGCGGATGTGTTCTGCTGATCCGCGACCATCAACCTCGCCCACCCCGAAGAGCGACTTGAAAAATCCGGTCAAGCGATAGACAAAAAGCTGCGCCGCGTGGTTGGTGTCGAAGATGATTTCCTCGACCAGCGCAAGCAAAGCTGGCGGCAATACCGCCCAAAGAAATGGTGCGCGCTTGGCCCAGGCCGACACCAGCAATAACCACGCAGCAATCGGTGCGTACCAAAGTGCGGCAATCAGCAGATTGAGCAGCAGCGTCGCCTGCAGCGCGAACCAGGTGCCGACATGAAAGTTGCCGAGGGGAGCGAGTGGTGTTCCGCCAACCTTGAGCGCCACCACGACGAACACCAGCAGTCCCATCGCGAGCGACAACAGCCAGATCCACACGGGAACGACCACCAGCGCAGTCACGGCCTTGGACAACACGGTCGCGGTATCGGAAACCGGCATCGACTGCCAGAACAGAATGCTGCGGTCCTTACGCTCGGCGTGAAGCGCATCCAGCAAATAAAAATACAGCACTGTGAGGCCGACGACGATCAATGGCAGGATCAGCGAGCTCATCCAAACGGCGAACAATTGCGACTGCTTGGCGGCGTCGACGGCCAGACGGGCAAAGAATTTAGCGTCTTCGCCGTCGAATCTGATTTCGATGCTGTTGGTGACGTTGGTGCTGAGGATGGCGGACACGACGATCAGTGCAGCAACCACGAGCGGCACCCAAACGAGACTGCGGTGTTCCCAGGTCTCGCGGCGCAGCAGCATGATGAAAGACTTGGCGTTCATTGCACACCCCCGCTCATCTTGGCGACGAACAAGTCCGAGACCGAAGGCGTTCGCAATTCACCGAGACCGTCTAGTTCGCTCGCGGCTTGGTCTTCATAGATGAACACGGTGCGACCAAACACCTCGCGCTCGTGGATCGGTCGTAGTGCGCGGGCGGCGGGAACAGACTCGCCGCTCGTGATCAGTTGTACGTAGCGAGTCGCGATCGCCTCGATGGAGGAGTCGAGGACGATGCGCCCGTGATTGATCAGCAGCACGTCGGTGAGCAGGTTTTCGACTTCCTCCACCTGATGCGTGGTCACCAAAATCGTTCGCTCGTGATCGAAATAATCGTTCAGCAACATTTCATAGAACGAACGTCGATACAGCAAATCGAGACCGATGGTCGGCTCATCGAGCACCAGCAGTTTGGCATCGATGGCCATGATCAGCGCGAGATGCAACTGGGTGATCATGCCCTTCGAGAGTTCGCCGACCTTGCTGCGCTGGCGGATCTCGGTCTTTCCAAGCACGGTCTCGGCGCGACTTCGATCGAAGCGCGGATGGACAGCGGCGACGTAGTCGAGCGCCTGCGACACACGCAACCACTTCGGCAATACCGCCACGTCGGCGATGAAGCAGACATCTTGCATCAGCGCATCGCGCTCGCGGCGGGGGTCGAGCCCGAGTACCGTAAGCTCGCCTTCGAACGGCGTGAGTCCGAGCAAGGCCTTGAGCGCCGTCGTCTTACCGGCACCGTTCGGCCCCATCAAACCGACGATGCGTCCGGTACCGATGGTGAAACTCGCGCCATCGAGGGCAACGCTGCCCTTGCCATAGCGCTTGTGCAAATTGCTTGCGCGAACGATCGGGGTGGTCATTTCTTTGATCCTGGAGAGGCGGTCGACTCGATGGTCGCCGCTGGTGCAAACAACTCTTCGGCGGTGAAACCGAGTCGCTGAATGGTGGCGCGGGTGCGTGGCCACTCGTCGCGCAGAAAGCGCGCCCGCTCATCGGCGAGCAGGGCGACCCGCGCACCCACGTTGACGAACATGCCGCGGCCGCGACGCTTTTCGACGAGATTTTCGTCGGCAAGCTCCTGATAGGCCTTGAGCACAGTCAGTGGATTGATACGAAATTCCGCGGCGACGTTGCGGACCGAAGGCAAAGGATCACCGTCTTTGAGCACCCCTTCGAGAATCATCGCAACCACGCGGTCACGCAGTTGACGGTAGATCGGGGCGTTGTCGGTCCACTGTGACATTCGCGGGGGTCTCGCGTCAGTTGGCGAGCGCAGTCGCCACCGGCGCGACACGCGGCGGCTGCAAGTGTTTGGAAAAATGGCCGAGTCCCCAGAACAACAGCATCGTCAGCGCGACGGCGGCGAGGCCGGCGGTCAAGCTCGAAGCGGTGGCGGGGGGACTAAGGAATAGCGGGGCATGTGCTCACGTTACTGTCTCCTGTTTAACCCTTCTAGTCATATATTTAACTATAACACTAAGACGGAGTCAAGGGGGGCCTGATCACGTAGAATTCGCGCGCTATTTTTTGGCCCTGCGCCCCCTTTTCGGAGATGAACTGGAATGAAGCAGCCCTTGAATGTCGCGATCACCGGTGCCGCCGGTCAGATCGGCTATGCCCTCGCCTTCCGCGTGGCCTCCGGTGCCATGCTCGGTGCCGATCAGCCGATCAACCTGCACCTGCTCGAAGTCACGCCGGCCCTGCCGACGCTGCAGGGCGTGGTGATGGAACTCAACGACTGCGCCTTCCCGACCCTCAACAAGGTGGTGGCCACCGACGATGCGCGCGTTGCGTTTAAGGATTGCCATGCCGCACTGCTCGTCGGCGCCCGCCCGCGCGGCCCCGGCATGGAACGCAAAGATCTGTTGCTCGCCAACGCGCAGATTTTTTCGGCACAGGGCAAAGCGCTTAGTGATGTTGCCGCCCGTGAAGTGCGCGTGCTGGTGGTCGGAAACCCGGCCAATACCAACGCGCTCATCGCCATGAAGAACGCGCCGTCGCTGAAGCCGCAGAGCTTTACGGCGATGACGCGTCTCGATCACAACCGTGCGTTGTCGCAGCTTGCCGAAAAAACTGGCAACCACGTGAACGACATCCAAAAGATGATCATCTGGGGCAACCACTCGGCGACCCAGTATCCCGACCTCAATCATTGCTTCGTGAAGGGTCAGCCGGCGCGATCGCTGGTCGATGGCGACTGGATCGAAAAGACCTTTATCCCGACCGTGCAGCAGCGCGGGGCCGCGATCATCAAAGCCCGCGGTGCCTCGTCGGCGGCCTCGGCAGGCTCCGCCGCCATCGCTCACATCCGCGACTGGTTCCGCGGTTCCACGCAGGGTGACTGGGTGTCGATGGGCATCCCCTCGGATGGCAGTTACGGTATCCCCGAAGGCGTAATCTATTCCTATCCGGTCGTCTGTCGCGGTGGTCATTACGAAATCATCCCGGGTCTCGCCATCGACGAGGACAGCCGCAAACGTATGGACACCACGCATCAGGAGCTGCTCGAAGAGCGCGATGGCGTGAAGAACCTACTCGGCTGACTTTCCGGGGCGGCAGGTTTCGGACCTGCCGCTCTTTATCCTTGAGCGCGGCACCAGTAGGCTGTACCCATGAGCCACTTTCTCGTAGCCCTCGCCCTGCTGGCATTGACTGCCTGGGCACTGACGCTCAAGGGCGGCGTCATCGGAATCGTGTTCGTCGCCGCACTGCTGTACCTCGCGTACAAGCGGCTGAGTCTACTCGCCTATACGACGACCTTCGGCGTGCTGCTGGTTGCCTACTCGGTGATCGGCGAACCCGCAGGTCTCTGGAAAGGATTTCTTTGGTCGCTGTTCGCGGCACTGGCGCTGATCAATGTCGTGCCGCTACGTCAGCGCTTGCTGACCCGTCCTTTCATGCGCATCTACCGACGCATGCTGCCGGCGATGTCATCGACCGAGCGCGAAGCACTCGAAGCCGGTACCGTGTGGTGGGACGGCGAACTCTTCACCGGTAAACCCAACTGGTCAAAGTTACTCGGGGCAAAAACGCCGGTACTCACCGCCGAAGAACAGGCCTTTCTCGATGGGCCATGCGAAGAACTCTGCCGGATGGTCGACGATTTCGACATCACGCATCGTCGTGGCGACATGCCGCCGGAAGTCTGGGACTTCCTCAAGCGCAAGGGCTTCTTCGCGATGATCATCCAGAAGAAGTATGGCGGCCTAGAATTCTCGGCCTATGCCCATTCCTGCGTGCTGGCCAAACTCTCGACTCGTAGTGCGACCGTGTCGTCGACGGTTGCCGTGCCCAACTCGCTGGGTCCCGGCGAACTTTTGCAACACTACGGCACCGAAGACCAAAAAAATCACTACCTGCCACGGCTCGCCTGCGGCGAGGATATTCCCTGCTTCGCATTGACCGGGCCGCGCGCGGGCTCGGATGCGGCCTCGCTGCCGGATTTCGGCATCGTCTGTCGCGGTCAATGGCAAGGGCGAGAAATCATTGGTCTGCGGCTTAATTTTTCGAAGCGCTATATCACCCTCGCACCAGTCGCCACAGTGATCGGGCTGGCCTTTCGCATGTTCGATCCTAATCGCCTGCTCGGCGGCAACAACGACCTCGGCATCAGCTGCGCACTGATTCCGCGGGAAACAGCGGGGATCACCATTGGCCGTCGACACTTTCCGCTCAATGTGCCCTTTCAGAACGGGCCCATTCAGGGTCGCGACGTATTCGTGCCTCTCGACTTCATCATCGGTGGTCCCGCGATGGCGGGTCAGGGCTGGCGCATGTTGGTCGAGCAGCTCTCGGTTGGTCGCTGCATTTCTTTGCCCTCGAGTGGTACAGGTGGCGGCAAGGCAGCGGTGTTCGCCACGGGTGCCTACGCGCGCATCCGTCGTCAGTTCAACATGCCAATCGGCAAATTCGAGGGTATCGAGAGCGTGATCGCGCGCATGGTCGGGCTCACGTACACCATGGATGCTGCGCGCTCGGTGACGGCGGGTGCCATCGATGGCGGTGAGAAACCCTCTGTCCCCTCGGCCATGCTCAAGTACCACGTCACCGAGATGAGTCGACAAGTTGCCAACGATGCGATGGATGTCCACGGCGGCAAGGGCATCTGCCTCGGACCGCGTAACTATCTCGGTCGCGGTTATCAGGTAGTACCGGTAGCAATCACCGTGGAAGGGGCGAACATACTCACCCGCAGCCTCATCATCTTCGGTCAGGGTGCCATTCGCTGTCATCCCTATGTTCTCAAAGAAATGGAGGCAGCACAGAATCCGGACCGCGCGCAGGGGGTGCTCGACTTCGACGATGCACTGCTCGGCCATGTCGGCTTTACGCTGAGCAATGCGGTGCGCTCGTTGATCATGGCGGTTACCAACGCCCGTTTCACGGTCGCACCCGTCGACGGTCCGGTTGCCCGCTACTACCAACATATCGTGCGTTTCTCGGCGAGCTTCGCATTCGCAGTCGATGTCGCCATGTTGAGTCTTGGCGGCTATCTCAAGAAAAAAGAGAATCTCTCGTCTCGCCTCGGCGATGTGCTCTCCTGCATGTACCTCGCCTCGATGGTACTCAAGCACTACGAAAACCAGGGCCGTCGCCCCGAAGATCTGCCCATCGTTGAGTGGGCCTGCCGTAACCTGCTTTATAAAGCTCAGGAGCAGTTGCACGGCTTCTTGCGCAATTTTCCCAATCGCTTCTTGGGTGGGGTTATGCGTTTTTTAATCTTCCCGCGCGGTCTGCAGTACTCCGCACCCGATGACCGTCTGGGCCGTACGCTGGCAGAATTGGTGCTCGCACCGGGTGCGGTGCGCGATCGACTCTGCTATCCGGTCTATCGCCGGGTTGAAGCGGGCAACGCCCTCGGTCTGCTGCAAGAAGTGCTGGAGATGGCCGAGCAGGCAGAGACCCTCGAGAGGCGACTGCGTGTAGAGGGCGTCAAAACCGGTCGCATCACGGCACTCGATCTACCCGGGCAAATTGAGGAGGGCGAGCGGACGGGTCTGCTCTCGCGCGACGAGGCGGCCTGGCTCCGTAACTATGATCGCAAGGTCATGGATCTCATCCATGTCGATGATTTTGCCCCGCACGAACTCGGCACCAACGGCAAGCCGCGGCTCCGCGTCGACGCAGCTGTGCAGGAACAGAACGAACTATTCGTGTGAACTGCCAGAGTGGGGATGCGGCGGCTCTGTCCACGTTCACTGCACTCGCGCTTCTCTACCTGTTCGGCGCAGTACTAATGCTGATGCTGACGGGAATCGCGGCCGGGCTGGTGAGCTGACGAGGGTCGCCGCTACAAATGCTCGAAGATCGCGCCATTCTTCATGTCGACATGGATGCGTTCTATGCCTCCGTCGAACAGCGCGACAATCCGCAGCTACGTGGCAAACCGCTGATCGTCGGCGGCACGAGCGGACGCGGCGTGGTGGCAGCGGCAAGCTACGAAGTGCGCAAATACGGGGTGCGCTCTGCCATGTCGATCCGCCGTGCGCTGGCGCTGTGTCCCGACGCCGTTTGCGTCAGGCCGCGAATCGGGCGCTATGCAGAAGTTTCAGCACAGGTATTCGATATTTTTCGGCAATATACGCCGCTCGTGGAGGGTCTTTCGCTCGATGAGGCGTATCTCGATGTCACGGCCAGCCGCGCTCTCAAAGGGGACGCCGTCACGATTGCCGGGGACATCAAAAACCAAATCCGCACGCGTATAGCCCTTAGTGCATCGGTCGGAGTCGCGGCCAACAAACTCGTGGCCAAAATCGCATCGGATCTACGAAAACCCGACGGACTCACGGTGGTGGCACCCGAACGTGCCAATGAAATACTCGATCCGCTGCCAATCAGACGTCTTCCTGGACTCGGTCGCAAGAGAGGCGAGCAGGTGGTCGCCGCCGGACTGCATACCCTAGGCGAACTGCGTCTCGCCGACGAAGAACGCCTGCGGCCGCTGTTCGGTGAACACTGGCAGGAATGGCGCGACCGCGCCGCCGGTATCGATGATCGCGAGGTCATCCCCGAGCATGACGAGAAGTCAGTCAGCAACGAACGTACCTTTGGCGAAGACTTGACCGATAGCGCCGCCATGCGTGCGCAGCTCTCAGCACTCGCCGATAAGGTCGCAGCGCGACTGCGAACCAAGCAGCTGCAGGCCAACTGCATCGGCATCAAGATCCGACTGCACGACTTTCGCACCCTCACCCGACAGATGACCTTAAGCAGGCCAACATGTGAAAGTCGCGTCATCGCCGAATGTACACTCTCGCTGTTCGCGGTTTGGTTGACGGGTACTCGCAAGCCACGAGTTCGACTGCTTGGAGTATCCACGACGGATTTCGTTGAGGGAGTACAGCAGGATCTTTTTGTCGATGTCGAGCGCATCCAAAACGAAAAACTGGATGTCACGCTCGATGCGATTCGCGAGAAGTTTGGTGACACTGCCTTGGGCCGTGCAAGTCTGCTCAAGCGCGGTCGCTAACTACGCACGGCGGGTAACATTAGCCCCATCACCATACCGGCAAGTACGCCAAAAAGATGCGCATCAGTCACGACCACAGCGGTGTTTGTCGAGACGGGTAGCGTACCCCAGAGGTTTTCCCATACGATTTTGCCGAGCCCGAAAATCGCGACGATCCAAGCGATCGCGTAATAGCGATCGTGATCAATGAGCAGTCTGACCACCGCAGCGGCAGCCCAAGCATGTAACAGTCCCGATAGGCCCACATACCAATCGATCTCACTCAGCCACCAGAGACCGGCATCGATCGCTGCAATACCGAGGAGCACAATCGCAAGCACATGTCGCAGTGCAAACACCCGACCAAACAGTCGCCACAGCAACAACATAGCAGCGGCGTTAAGGCAGGCATGCGCAAGATCGAGGTGTACAAGATGACTGGTCAGGAGCCGCCACCACTCGCCCGCAGCAATGGCCTCTCGCGACCATTGCAAAGAATCGATGAGCCGGTCGCTCATGCGGCAAGAACGTTCATACTACAAACATACTCATGCTTCGACTAAAAAAAATTCACTGTTAGTAAAGTCCGTCTCGGTTGACAGCGTAGCGACTGCAGCCTGCCCCTCGATCGGCAGATCCAACGAAGAGACGCTCGCTACTTGACCGGGCAGCCTAGGCAAAGAAACCCGTTGGATGCCGCGCCCAGTGCCCACCTGTAATTCGCGCGCGTTCCAAGTGAAACCACTACCGGTAGCCTTGAGCACAGCTTCTTTACGCGTCCAGCCGCGTAAAAAAATAATATCCTCGGAATCAGCCTCTGTGGCTGCACGCTGCGCAGCAGTGAGTTCAGCGCGTTCGGTATCGGTAAACACTCGCTCGGCCAAGCGACGCGCATTGGGTACCGTTCGTCGCGTCTCCAGATCCACGCCGATCGCCGTCTCGAATCCGAGACCTAGCAGCCACGCGCCATAACTGTGGCTTTGGTTGAAGTGCAGGAGCGGCTGACCCGCCGCCGAAGAAATCAGCGGCTTGCCATACTCACTTAGCACAAACGACACGGCGCTACCTTCGACGCCGAGTCGAGTCGCCAGCACGCTCCGCAGCAAAATTCTCGACACCGTAAAATCGCGGCGGGCCTGCGCCGAGGTCATCAAGTCGGCACGGTCGCGCTCGGCTCTCGAGAGCAGCTCGCAGTTAGCCGGGCTGGACAGCAATGAGGAAAACGCTGCGAGATTGGCGAAATACAGTTCGATGCCACGCGGGGGCTCGCGATGCCGAAGTGCACAAAAGGCGAGCGGCGACCAGATGGGTGACACGATGCAGCGGACTATGCACGGGCGGGTCCCGCCCGTGCAATACTTGGCCGCTGCGGGGAGGTTTCGCCTGGCAAGGCACTGGCGCGATATGTCGATCATTCTCGATGCGCTGAGAAAATCTGAAAATTCGCGACTGCGACAAGATCATCCGGTGATCTTCGTAGCGCGCACCGCGCCGCGGCGATCACAGCTGCCGACCTGGGCGCTGGTGCTTGTCACGCTGCTGGCGATCAATTTTTTGGTGATCGCCTGGGTGCTATTGCGGAACGAAAACCGTGACCAAGCGGCGGCTCGGATTGAGGCCCCTGCAGCGGTGCCCGCATCCGCACCGGTAGCGGTGACGACCGATACACCAGCAGTCGTGCCACCGCCCGCCGCCGCAACGACGGCGCGCACAACAGCGGTACGTACTCCCCCATCCGCGGCCGTTGCGCTACCGCGAACGCCGAGCCGTGATGAGCTACTCGCCCGCGGCTCGACGATCCCGCCTGTCGAACTCAACATGCACGTTTACGACGCGAACCCTCAAGCGCGCTTCGTACTGCTCAATGGTCAAAGATTGCGCGAAGGCGAGAGCTCACGCGAGGGCATTGCCATCGAGCGCATTACTCCCGAGGGCGTCATCCTTCGCTTCGGCAGCGCTTCGTTTGCAGTCAATCTGCAATGAATGAACCGACCGAGCTCGATGGCCTACAATTGGCTGATGTGCTGCGCTCTGGTATATACCGGTTATTCGAGCAAACCGATCATCTCAATAAAATAAATGTATTTCCGGTCCCGGATGGCGATACCGGCACCAATATGTCGCTGACGCTTTCTGCCGTGCTCGCGGCGCTGGATCGTACGCCAGAATCGCATGCGGGTAGCGTACTGGTACGCGCCGCAGACGCCGCACTCGATGGTGCACGCGGTAATTCAGGAACAATCCTCGCGCAGTTTTTTTTCGGACTGGGCGATGGCGTGGGCCATCTGGCGCGTATTTCCACTGGAGAGTTCGCGATCGCCTTGCGTATGGGTGCCAACTACGCCCGCGATGCCCTCGCCCAGCCGCGCGAGGGCACCATCCTCACTGTGCTGCACGAATTTTCGCTGGCTGCTGAAGCACAGGTGCCGTACTCGAGCGGCTTTCCCAGCTTGTTCAGCAATTCATTGATTCGGGTACGCGAGGCGCTTGAAGCGACGCGTGGACAACTGGAGGAACTGCGCGCGGCAAATGTCGTTGATGCCGGCGCTCTCGGATTCGTAGAAGTTTTGGAGGGTATGTGCCGCTTTCTACACACCGGTGAACTCGGCAAGGTCGTTGCCCCAGTTCACTCCAGCGATGAGTCGATGGTAGGAGCGTCCCCGCCTACCGCTGATCAGGATTATCGTTTTTGCACCGAGTGCTTGATCAACGCCTCCGTCGGGCGGGAAATCGATCTGCGACACCTGCGCGAAACACTCTCCACGATCGGTACCAGCCTCGTGGTCAGTGGTAGCAAGCGCAAGGCCAAGATTCATGTGCATGTCAACGATCCGAAGCAAGTCTTCCGCATTGCTGAAAACTTCGGTGTCGTCAGTGGTCAAAAGGCGGACGACATGCGCATGCAGCAAAGCGCGGCGCACCACCGCAAGACGCAACGCATCGCGGTAGTCACGGATTCGGGGGCAGATGTTCCCGAGGAATTCATCGAGCGACTCGGGATACATGTGGTTCCCGTGCGCATCCACTTCGCCAACCATTCCTACCTCGACAAGGTGAGCATGACGCCCACCGAGTTCTACCGGGAACTTGTGAGCAATCCAGCACACCCCAAGACCTCGCAACCGCCGCCGGGCGACTTCCGCCGCATGTTCGAATTTTTGGCTTCGCATTACGACGCCGTGGTATCCGTGAATCTGACCTCGCGGCACAGCGGAACCTGGGACGCCGCCAACAAGGCGGCACAAAGGGTCGGCGCCGAGGGTAAGCCGGTCTCAGCGATCGACAGTCGTAACGCCTCGGTCGGTCAGGGACTGATCACAGTGGCCGGCGCGGAGGCGGCACTCGCCGGCGCCAGTCCGCAGGATGTCACGGCGGCTATCCACGCAGCTGCCGAACGTACCCAGACATTCGCGCTCCTCGGCAGCATCGATTTTGCGGTGCGGGGGGGTCGCGTGCCGGCGATCATCGGCAAGGTAGCGCGACTGCTGTCGCTCAACGTCATCCTTCGAACCTATCCGGATGGTCGAATTCGCGCCGGTGGCGGCCTGATGGGCACACATCGCCGGCGTAGTCGATTCGCACGATTCGTGACTCGACGCTGTCGTTTCGATGCAAGCCGTGAATCGCTGCGGATCTTCGTCGGGCATGGCGGCAAGATCGAGGAAGGTCGACTACTGACGCAGGAGCTGGAGAAAAGATTTCCGGCAGGTAGCGTGGAATTTTGTGCGCTCACCGACATGGGCCCCGCCATCGGGGTGCATGGCGGGCCGGGGACGCTGATCGTCGCCGTACACCGCAAGTCCAAGATTTAGCCGAGCGCTGCAATCACCTCGGATGGCGCCTGCACTAGTTCAACCAGTACGCCTTCGCCAGCGATCGGAAATTCTTCGTTCGCCCTCGGGTGCAGAAAACAAATATCGTGACCTGCGGCGCCCTTGCGTACGCCACCCGGCGCAAAGCGCACGCCGCGCGACGTCAACCATTCAACCGCTTTTGGCAGATCGTCGACCCACAGTCCAATGTGATTGAGCGGCATGGCATGGACCGCAGGTTTTTTCTCGGGGTCCAGTGGTTGCATGAGATCGATCTCGACGCGCATCGCGCCGCGTCCCATGACGCAAATGTCCTCATCGACATTCTCACGCTCGCTGACGAAGTTGCCGGTAACTTCGAGGCCTAGCATGTCGATCCAGAGTTTGCGCAAGCGCTGCTTGTCGGGGCCACCAATCGCCACCTGCTGTATGCCCAGCACGCGGAACGGTCTTTTTATTACAGATTCACTCATTGGAATTTGATGATCACCTGATCGACGGCAACACTGTCGCCTTTCGCAGCCAGCACCTCGGAGACTACGCAGTCCTGGGCGGCAAAGAGAATGTTTTCCATCTTCATAGCTTCGATCGCAGCGAGCCGCTCGCCGGCACGCACCGTCTGCCCGGGTTGTACCGAAATATCGACCAGAAGCCCGGGCATCGGCGAGAGCAGAACCTTCGACAGATCGGGCGGCGCCTTGAAGGGCATCAGTGCCTCGAGCCGCGCCTGACGAGGCGAGAACACTTTGACAAACAAACTCGAGCCGTTGTGCGAAATCCGATAGCCGAGCCCGATGCGTTCGATTTGTGCGCAGAATGCTTTTCCGTCGAAGTGACCGTGCACGGCGATATCGCGCAAGTTGTCTTCGAACGAAACCTCATGAGTACGGTCACCGATGCCTACATGAAAAATCGAACCGATCGGTCGTACGGTTACCGGAATCTCTTCACGACCTCCATGATCATCGCGTAACACGATCACGAAGTCCTCGCGAATACGAACCTCGCGGTGACGCAGCTGTCCGGTGAGACGGGCTGCGCGTTCGCGCGAGCGACGGTGGGAGACTGCTGCGAAAGAAAGCAGAAGTCCTGCTTCTTCGTGCGGTACGGCCGCCGCAGAAAAGCCCTTCGGATATTGCTCGGCGATGAAGCTGGTGTTGAAGTCGCCGGCGATAAAACGCGGATGAGCGAGCAAGGCCGCCTGAAACGGGATATTACTGGCGATACCGCGAATCACGAAGCCGTTCAAAGCTTCGCGCATGCGCGCGATCGCTTCATTTCGATCAGCCCCATACGTGATGAGCTTGGCGATCATCGAGTCGTAGAACATCGGGATCTCGCCGCCCTCGTATACACCGGTATCGACTCGAACACCGCCTTCGGCGGGAACAGGCTGCGACGCTTCCATCGTCGGCATCGGCGGTCGATATTTGACCAGTCTGCCGGTTGAAGGCAGGAAATTACGAAACGGATCTTCGGCATTGATGCGGCACTCGATCGCCCAGCCTTTACGCCGGAGATCGCTCTGACCAAAAGCGAGTCGCTCGCCCGCTGCAATACGAATCATCTGCTCGACCAGATCGAGTCCAGTGATGCACTCGGTGACCGGATGCTCCACCTGCAGACGAGTATTCATCTCGAGGAAATAAAAGCTGCGATCTTTACCGACTACGAACTCGACCGTGCCTGCGCTTTGATAGTCGACGGCCTTGGCGAGGGCAACCGCCTGCTCGCCCATAGCCTTACGCATCTTGTCATTGAGGAAAGGGCTGGGCGCCTCCTCGAGCACTTTTTGGTGACGACGTTGAATTGAGCACTCACGCTCCCAAAGATATACACAGTTTCCGTGGCCATCGCCGAGCACCTGAATCTCGATATGGCGCGGCTCTTCGACGAATTTCTCGATGAATACGCGATCGTCACCGAAGCTGTTTCGCGCCTCGTTGCGACATGACACGAAGCCCTCGTGCGCATCCTTATCGTTCCAGGCGACACGCAGGCCCTTGCCGCCGCCACCGGCACTCGCCTTGATCATCACGGGATAGCCGATGTCGCGGGCGATCTGGACGGCACGCTCTGGTAAATCGATCGGCTTGTTCCAGCCCGGGATGGTGTTCACCTTCGCCTTGGCGGCCAGCTCTTTGGAGGCGATCTTGTCGCCCATGGCCGCGATCGACTTGTACTTCGGGCCGATGAAGATTATGCCCTCCTCTTCCACACGCCGCGAAAACTCAGCGTTTTCAGAGAGAAAACCGTAGCCCGGATGCACGGCCTCGGCACCCGTTTTCTTGCAGGCTTCAATGATGCGATCGGCGACGAGGTAAGACTCGCGTGAGGGTGCTGGCCCGATCGGCACTGCCTCGTCCGCAAGCTCGACATGGCGTGCGTCTTTGTCGGCTTCCGAATGGACGGCTACCGTCTTGATACCCATGCGTTGCGCGGTCTTGATGACGCGGCAGGCGATTTCACCACGATTGGCGATCAGTATTTTTTTAAACATGATTCTTCAGACCCCGTGGCGTGCGCTCAAAGGGGGATGTTGCCGTGCTTGCGCCACGGCTCCTCAATTTTTTTGTCGCGCAACACCGTCAACGCCCGACAAATTCTTCGACGAGTGCCGTGCGGCATGATGACGTCGTCGATGTAACCGCGGGCACTAGCAACGAAGGGGTTGGCGAACTTCTGGCGATACTCGGCTTCTCTCGCTATAAGTTTGGCGGGGTCAGACTTCTCTTCACGGAAAATGATTTCGACCGCACCCTTTGCACCCATGACAGCGATTTCAGCATTCGGCCAGGCGAAGTTGATGTCACCGCGCAGATGTTTCGAAGCCATGACGTCGTAGGCGCCGCCATAGGCTTTGCGAGTGATGACGGTGATTTTCGGCACCGTGCACTCGGCGTAGGCATAGAGCAACTTGGCGCCATGCTTGATAATGCCGCCATACTCCTGCGAGGTGCCTGGCATGAAGCCCGGCACATCGACGAAGGTTACGACAGCAATGCTGAACGCATCGCAAAAACGTACGAAGCGCGCCGCCTTAATGCTGCTCTTAATATCGAGGCAGCCCGCCAGCACCAGCGGCTGGTTGGCAACGATACCCACCACCTGACCATCCAGCCGTGCGAAGCCGATGATGATGTTCTTTGCGTAGTCGGGCTGCAGCTCAAAGAATTCACCGTCGTCGATGACCTTGTTTATCAGCTCTTTCATGTCGTACGGCTTATTCGGGTTATCGGGGACCAGTGTGTCGAGCGAGTACTCGTCTCGATCAGGCGGATCGAAGGCCTCGCGCATCGGCGGCTTCTGCCGGTTGTTCGCGGGTAAATAGTTGAAGAAGCGGCGCAGCATCAACAGCGCCTCGACGTCATTATCGAACGCGAGATCGGCAACCCCGCTGCGCGTAGTGTGCGTGACGGCACCGCCGAGGTCCTCGGCTGTCACCTCTTCGTGCGTCACAGTCTTCACCACCTCAGGTCCGGTAACGAACATGTACGAACTGTCCTTCACCATGAAAATGAAATCGGTGAGTGCCGGGCTATAGACGGCACCACCTGCCGAAGGACCCATGATCAGACTGATCTGCGGGACTACACCCGAGGCCGTCACGTTACGCTGGAACACCTCGGCGTAGCCGCCTAGCGAGGCGACGCCCTCCTGAATGCGTGCGCCACCGGAGTCATTGATGCCGATCACCGGCGCACCGACCTTCATAGCGGTGTCCATGACCTTGCAGATTTTTTGCGCATGCGCCTCGGACAGCGAGCCGCCGAACACCGTGAAATCTTGACTGAATACGAAGACGAGGCGCCCGTTAATAAAGCCGCAGCCCGTCACCACGCCATCGCCCGGAACTTTTTGATCCTGCATACCGAAGTCGCTACAGCGGTGCTCGACAAACATATCCCATTCCTCGAACGTGCCCTCATCGAGTAACAGTTCGACACGCTCACGCGCCGTCAGCTTACCTTTGGCATGTTGCGCAGCGATGCGCTTCTCGCCACCACCCTGTCGCGCCTGTGCGCGCTTGTTCTCGAGTTGATGAATGATGTCGTGCATGGCAAGCCTTCCTGTGAGTACAAATCGGTCAGTGGGCTTCGAAGAGATCGAGCAATCGGCGTGCAGCAGATGAAGGCGCTACCCGACCTTGGCTTACATCCTCTAGTGCCTTGGGTAACGCAGTGCGCACGGCTGCACTTTCACGAAAATCCGCAACCAATTGCGCGTGTACCTGATCCCACATCCAGGTGAGCGCCTGGTGGCGTCGACGTTCAGAGAATTCACCGCTTTGCTCGCGCAGACGTATGAAATTGGTCGCATGCGACCAGAAAGCTTCAAGCCCGAGCGACTTGAGCGCGCTACTACGCATAACGCGGGTTTGCCAACGTTCCTCGCCATGGCTACCCGGCGCTCCAGTAAAGCGCAGCACGCGCAAGGCCGAAGTGATCTGCGCCTCGGCGCGCGCCGCCGCATCAGGATCGAGATCGGCTTTATTGATGACAATCAGATCGGCGAGTTCCATGATGCCTTTCTTCATGGCTTGCAGATCGTCACCGGCGTTCGGCAACTGCAACAGCACGAACATATCAGTCATGCCCGCCACCGTAGTCTCGGACTGACCGACACCGACTGTCTCGACGATCACTACGTCGTACCCGGCCGCTTCACAAACCAGTATTGCTTCGCGGGTTTTTTCAGCGACGCCGCCAAGCGTACCCGATGACGGGCTAGGTCGAATATAGGCGTTTTCTTGGACCGAGAGACGCTCCATACGCGTCTTGTCACCGAGGATTGAACCGCCCGAAATCCCTGATGACGGGTCGACTGCGAGCACGGCAACCTTATGACCCTGCGCCAACAAAAACATGCCGAGCGCTTCGATGAAGGTCGACTTGCCAACGCCGGGCACACCCGAAATACCGAGACGTAGCGCTTTGCCGGTGAAAGGTAGCAAAGCATCGAGCAAAGCATCGCCGCGCTTGCGATGATCGCTGCGCGTCGATTCGAGCAACGTGATTGTCTTGGCGAGCGCACGCCGATCGTAGGCACGCACGCCTTCAATCAAGCGAGCATCGTCCTGCTCAGGCAAGGTCACACGCACGCTTTATATTGTTAAGTACGTCGCGCGCACTGTCAGGAATCGGCGTGCCGGGTCCGTAAATGCCTTTGACGCCAGCGTCGTACAGGAACTGGTAGTCCTGTTGCGGGATCACACCACCTACGAAGACGATGATCTCGCCCGAGCCCTGCTCGCGCAGCGAACGAATGATCTCCGGAACCAAAGTTTTATGGCCGGCGGCGAGGGTGCTGACACCCACCGCGTGCACGTCGTTCTCGATCGCCTGCCGCGCACATTCTTCGGGGGTCTGAAACAGCGGCCCAACATCGACATCAAAACCGAGATCAGCGAAGGCACTGGCTACCACCTTGGCACCGCGGTCATGACCGTCTTGGCCCAGCTTGGCGATCAACACGCGCGGCCGACGACCATGATCTGCAGCGAACGCCGCGATGTCGCCTTGCAGTTTGGTCCAATCCTCCTGCGATTCGTAGGCTCCTGCGTACACGCCGCTCACCTCCTGCGAATTGGCACGATGTCGCCCCCAAACTTGCTCGAGCGCATCGCTGACTTCACCGACTGTCGCGCGCAATCGCATAGCCCCAACGGCAAGTGCGAGCAGATTGCCTTCACCCGATGTCGCAGCGGACGTTATCGCGGCCAGAGCCGCATCGACCTTGGCGGCATCGCGCGTCGTGCGCACCTGCTGCAGTCTCGCGATCTGGTTGTCACGGACCACGACATTGTCGATCTCGAGAATCTCAACTGGCTCTTCTTTCTCGAGCTTGAATTTATTGACGCCGATGATGACGTCACGACCAGAATCGATCCGGGCCTGCTTCTCGGCAGCACTCGCCTCAATGCGCAACTTAGCCCAGCCACTTTCGACTGCGCGGGTCATACCACCCATGGCATCGACTTCTTCAATGATGGTCCAGGCCTTGTCGGCCATTTCCTGCGTGAGCTTTTCCATCAGGTAGCTGCCGGCCCAGGGGTCTACGACCTGCGTGATATGCGTTTCTTCTTGTAGGATGAGCTGGGTGTTGCGCGCGATTCGCGCGCTGAACTCGGTCGGCAGCGCAATTGCCTCGTCAAAAGAATTGGTATGCAGGCTTTGCGTACCACCAAAAACGGCCGCCATGGCCTCGATAGTGGTACGAACGATGTTATTGTACGGATCTTGCTCAGTGAGGCTCCAGCCTGAAGTCTGACAGTGCGTGCGTAACATCAAGCTCTTCGGATTCTTTGCCCCGAATCCTGTCATGATCTTCCACCACAAAAGCCGCGCCGCACGCATTTTTGCGATCTCGAGATAGAAGTTCATGCCGATCGCCCAGAAAAAACTGAGCCGACCGGCGAACTCGTCGACATCGAGGCCCTTAGCAAGCGCAGTTTTCACATACTCCTTGCCGTCGGCCAGCGTAAAGGCGAGTTCCAGCGCCTGATTCGCCCCCGCCTCCTGCATGTGATAACCCGAAATCGAAATCGAGTTAAACTTCGGCATGTTGTGCGCCGTGTACTCGATGATGTCACCGACGATACGCATCGACGGCCCGGGTGCGTAGATGTAGGTGTTGCGCACCATGAATTCTTTGAGAATATCATTCTGGATTGTGCCGGAGAGTGCCGCCTGCGCCACACCCTGCTCTTCGCCGGCGACGACGAACGCCGCCAGCACCGGCAGCACCGCACCGTTCATCGTCATCGACACCGAAACCTTGTCGAGCGGGATACCGTCGAATAGGATCTTCATGTCCTCGACGGAATCGATCGCCACGCCCGCTTTGCCGACATCGCCACGCACTCGCGGGTGATCGCTGTCGTAGCCGCGATGAGTCGCCAGGTCGAAAGCAACCGATACGCCCTGGCCGCCTGCGGCCAGCGACTTGCGGTAGAACGCATTCGAGGCCTCGGCCGTCGAGAATCCCGCGTACTGACGAATGGTCCACGGCCGTACCGCATACATGGTGGCTTGCGGACCGCGCAGGAAGGGTGCAAAGCCCGGCAGGGTGTCGGCGTACTGCAAACCGTGCAGGTCTGCCGCGGTATAAAGCGGCTTGACCTCGAGACCCTCGGGCGTCTTCCAGGTAAGTTTGGTGACGTCACCGCCCGGCGCTGCCTTCGCGGCAGCCTTCGCCCAAACCTCGAGTTTGGCGGATGTCAGGAGGTCATCACGATCCATGGCGTCCCTGTCCAAGTCCGTCTCGCCCGCCCCCGGCGGGCGGGCCTAGGAAGCCTGTTGGAGTGTACCCACCATGAACCTCCCCGGCGAGTCCAGCGCCCGGGGTGGCCGCGCGCAGGTCAGGGCGTGGCGACCCAAGCCGTGTAGTCGCCCTCAAGGTGCTTCAGGTTGGAGTAGCCGGCGTCGCGCAGCGCCTCGATCGCCATGGCGGCCCGTCGGCCGCTCGCGCAATAGACGATGATCTCGGCGTCTTTGGCAGCACCCACGGCAGTCGCCGGGCTTACAAGCACGGCGTTGTGGGCGACGTTGATCGCGCCGTCCACATGACCCGCGGCGAATTCCTCGGCGCGTCGTACATCGAGCACTACGGGCTGCGCACCGCCCTGAGCCAGTCTGGCCCTGAGTTCGGCGGGCTTCACGGCCGACACTAAGGCAAGAATTTCGGCGACGCGCTCGGGCGATGGCAGCGGCGGTGAGGCCGCGGGAGCCGCCGATGCAGCGGGCGCCGCAGTCGGCGCACTCGCGCGCTGCGGTACCTTTACCAGTTTGCCGACGTTGTATCCCATGTCAGCGACTTTTATGACGAGTTCTGCATAGCGCGCGTCGTCGATCGTCGGGGTGCGCGCCATGATCCACACATAGTCGCGAGCGCTGCGCGCGATAATGGTCTCGGTGTAATTGGCATCGACGTGCGAAATGACGTACTCGGCCTTTACCGGCCAGATGAACTGCATACCCCAGATGGCATTGTTGGTGCCGGGGATCACGAAGCCCTTCGGCTCCATGCGCTTGGCTGGCCCGTCGAAAGCACCTTTATTGAAAGTGAAGGTGGTCTTGATCGTACCGTCGGACGCGAGCTCATAGGATTCAACCGCGTTGTAGATGTCTTTTTCGATGAACGTCGGAATGACGCCGATGACGTACCACGGGCCCATAAACCGTGGCAGATCGATGGCGGACACCACGGGAACTGTGACTTTCTGCGGCGAAACTCCGCAGGCCGCGAGCAAGCCCAGCAGCAATGCAGCAAATATCGCTCGCAAGCACTTGCACGCCGTACAGCGGATCACCAACGAATTTTCTTGGATCATGTCGATGCCTCCTTGTCGATTCGGGATAATCACTCCGCGATATACCAACGCCCGTCAATCCGCTCGAGCACATAACGATCAAAGGGCAGCCCCTGACCTTCGACATCGTACACGGCACGATTACCCTCCCGCTCAAGAGCAGGTGCCGTGCGCCGCACGATGCGTAGCGCGGCAATTAGCAACTCGCGGCTTGCGATGCTGCGATTGCATCCACTCACCAAAGAATCGAGCGTACGCGATGACAAGCTGCGCCGCAGTTCCGGACTGAGATAGTCGCGATAGTAACGATCGCACTTTCCGTCAACGAGCGCTTTTTCTGCCTGTTCCAGCAAGGCGAGAATCTCCGGAGTGTTGCGCCCAGTCGCTACCGGCGCCGCTCGCTCCACGGCTGTCGGCCCGGTACTTGGAGTAGTCGTGTCGCGCGTACGCCCGTTCAGCAGATCGTCGATCTGCGCCTCGAGCTCAGGGGCAACCGCAGCCTTCCATTCTTTGCCGTAGGGCAGCAGAGTCACGAGTTCGATAACTTCGAGTCGCCCTCGATCGCGCGGCGGTTTACCTTTGACGATCACGTGCAACTGATTGTTATCACGTACTGCGATCAGACCCTCGAGCTTTTCATAGAATCGGCTACGCACATTCAGTTTGCGCGCGAGGCTACGAAACAGATTGACGCTGGTCGATCGCTCGATTTCGCCCATCGGCATTCCATCGCCGAACAGACGAATGCGCATCGCCGATTCGCCGCGGGCTGCTTCTTCACGAAGTTTTTGCACGATCATAATCCGTAGCCGATCGAGCTCGGTTGGGTGGATGGCAAAGGCGACGGCCTGCGTATCACCCGCGGCGACCGCAGCGAGATACTCGGCTGCCGCGCGCTCCTGACCAGCGGTGACACTTTCCGCCGCCTGAACCGGCCACAACAACAGTGTGCTCGCGATAACCATCCATACCGTCACCAACAAGGACAAAGTTTTTCTCGACTTAGGCCTCATTGGCGAGACCCCAGCTCGTTCGCGTCATCGTGTTTACGACCCAGGATCCAGCCATTGACGGCCCAGGGGACAGCAAGCGCGGCGCCGATTAGCGCCGCTCCAGCAGGCGACGCCCCTACTGCATCGAGCGCACTCTTCGCTTGCGCGCCGACGTAATCGGCAGCGCGATACACTGGTACATCGACAAAACTTTTGGCTTTGTACTTTGACTCGGTATCAAGCGAGCCCCAAAGCATTTCGCGACCTGGCCTGATGAAGGCGTATTCACCCCACCGACGCAGTATAAGCAACGCCGCAATCATGCCGAATACGTTGACCACGGAGAGCGCCACGAAACCGAGGAACATCAGCACTGGCACGAAAGTGAGCAGTGTGCGCACCCCGAGTCGCGAGGCAATGCGACCGGTAAGAAAAAGTTGCGAAAAGATCGTCAGTCCCTGCACGATGAAATCGATATTAGCGAATACCTCGGTTCGACGGGTCGTATCGGCGAAAGTTTCACTAACGATTCGTAGTTGCTCGAAATAAAGAAATGTATTGACCGCCGACAGCAGCACTACGAACGAAGCAATGCCAAGTAAATAAGGCGAACGCAACACGATAAAAATACCGGCGAACGGATTGCCGCCGAGACCCGTATCGTCACTTGTAGATTCTTTGCTCGCTGCAGCCGATACAGCGACATCCGCATCGCGCTTGCGATTCCAGATGCCGATCAGCACACGCTGGCAAATGATCGCGCCTAGAAACCCTACAGTCCCAAGATACAGTACACCGGAATTACCGATCGAGTCGACCAACAGGCGAGCGGTGAGCGGGCCGACTAGGGCGCCGAACGTACCGCCGGCCGCAATGAAACCGAACAGGCGCTTTGATTGCTCTGCGGAGAACATCTCGAGCAGAAAACTCCAGAATACCGATACCAGCATCAAGTTGATGACGCTGATCCACACATAGAAAAAAGTTCCGACTAGAAGGTTGGACTCATCGACCTGAATCGACGAGCCGATGAAAGCGAGGATGATCGCCACCACGCCGTAGAGCACAGGCAGTAACAGGCTGCGACGCAGCCGGGCCACCAGCCATCCCCAAAGTGGCACGATCGCGATCGAAAACAAGGCGGTGTAAAGCCAGAGATCAGCGACCCGATCGCGCCCCAGCAGCGTTGCTACAGTCTCGCGCACCGGGCGCACAGCGAAATAACTGCCAAGCACAAAGAAAAACAAACAAAATGCCGCGAGCACGGCGGTCGACTCGCGCGGCTCGACGCGCGCGAAACGGGCCAACCGACGCTGCAACATGGTCTCAGCGCTCATCAGCGGCAAGCCCAGAGAACATGGCGGTGAAATCGGTTCGCGTCCCAGGGCTATCACCGATCAACTCGAACGTCTTACTACGCGCCGCCGCGTTGCCGAGGGCTTCTAGACAAACGGTCGCCACGTCCGCACGCGAAATGCGACCTTGATTACGTCGATTGTCGCCCTGAAAAACTTTGACGCCTGCGCTACCGCCCGGCGCATCAAGGAGTCCGCCGGGTCGTACGATCGTGTAGGGTACGCCCGAGGATCGCAGCGCGCCCTCACCTTTTTCCTTCCAGACAAGAATATTACCGAACATGCGATTGAGGGGGTGATCGGTATGCGTCGCGCCCATCGACGATACCAGTACGAAATGTTTGACCTTGGCCGCCGCCGAGGCCTCAGCAATTACTTTGACACCGCCGTAATCCACTCGCTCTGGTGTATTCTCCGGGTCATTACGGATATTCGAACCTAGTGCCGAGACCACGTAGTCAACCCCCTTCACTGCGGACTCTACGCCTGTACCGTTACGCACATCGCCGGCAACATACTGCACGGCATCACCGAGTTGGGCCCGTGCCTTCGCTTCGTCGCGTACCAAGGCACGTACCTGCAGACCACGCGCGAGCGCCTGCCTCACGACCTCGCGGCCAGTGCCGCCGGTCGCTCCGACCACCAGCAGGAGCGGGATGGATTTTTTCTCCGCTGCGAATGACGGGACGGCAGCGCTCCCCAGCAGCAGCGCAAAGCTGACGGCAACCACTGACGATGAAAAAAGAAATCGGCGGCGATCGACCTGCTGCATGACTTGGTTCATGGCGATGACTCCTGTTCGGCTATTCGTCGACGATTGACCGAGAATATTCCTGGACCTTCAGCTAGACAGTGTGATGCTGGCGAGACCCCGCCGCGCTCCCGGTCGCGGCGAGTGAACTTTAGCGCCCTGCACCTCGATTTTTTGCACGAGCGCCTGCGCCGCCTGCCGCTCGTAGTGCATTAAGCACTCGGACGGATGGTTGGCAAACAAACCGTACCATCGCAGCAAGTCCGCTTGATCACCATGGGCCGACAGTCCGCCGACGGTGTGCACTTTGGCCACGGGACGGATAAGTTGACCGTGGATGTGCACCTGCGGCTCGCCATCGACACGAGCTCGACCGAGGGTACCGCGGGCCTGAACGCCAGTCATCATCACATGGCAGTCCGGGCGTTCGAGATTGTGCACAGGCGCTCGAGAGCGCGAAACGTCTGGCCGATCAAAATCGGGTTACTCGAGTCGCGGTGCCCGACATCTCGATGGGCATTTATGGTTATCCCGTCGAGGAGGCGGTCTCCATGCTCGCTGAAAAAGCGCTTTGGCTTGCGAGTGCGATGGTTCATCTAAAAGAGATCCGCTTCATGCTCTTTGAGTCCGCGCTATGCGACCTCTTCGAGCGGACGCTGCGCGGGCTCCTCGAACCAGTCGATGACGGGTCGCCGAGTAAATCGCTGCACTCTGATCTCTGATTTGCCGAGCGCTTCCCAAAGCTCACAGTTCGGGCCGATGAGAGCGTCGGGTGCGACTACTGTACGCATGATGGCATCGCCGGATTCGGGCACCTCCACGATCGCAAGTCCCTACGATAACCAAACTTTGTATTCGCCTGGTACTTGCACAGCAAACTGCCGAGGTCACAGGCGAAATCGAATCCGGCGGAATAAAACGCACGTTCCTCTTACATCTGCCTGCGTCATCGCCGAAAGGAAAACCGCTGCCGCTGGTCATTGCGCTGCACGGTGGCGGTGGACAAGGCAAAGGCATTGTCAAACTGACGGGACTCAATGAACTCGCGGATCGGAACAACTTCATTCTCGTCTATCCCGACGGCATCGAGCGCAATTGGAACGATGGCCGTTCGACCGTGCAGCGCAGAGACGTAGACGACGTGAAATTCCTCGGCGAACTGATCGAGCATCTGGCGAAAACTTATGGCATTGACCGGCAGCGTGTGTATGCGACGGGTATCTCAAACGGCGGGATGATGAGCCTGCGTCTGGCCTGCGAGTTGTCCGACAAGATCGCCGCCATCGCCAGCATCGCGGCCAATCTGCCTGCCGAATTGCAGCCGCGCTGTCGCCCCGCACGACCGGTTTCTGTGCTGATGATTTCCGGCACGGCTGATCCGCTGATGCCGTT
>Ga0208048_1000042_pt1 | contig 66884 bp, 61 predicted proteins | sample Malawi_45m_30L_FD_184163 | JGI IMG/M metagenome (GOLD analysis project Ga0208048, IMG submission 184163) | Freshwater microbial communities from Lake Malawi, Central Region, Malawi to study Microbial Dark Matter (Phase II) - Malawi_45m_30L... | ecosystem: Environmental > Aquatic > Freshwater >...
TTTCTACCCTGTTGTTGGCCTCTTTTTCCTGTAATATGGCAAGAAAAAGCAGCTGCAATTGTCCAAGTAAAAAAGGTTTAATACTTTAGTTATATGCAAGCCTTGAGAAGAGATTTGTTGTTGATGCGCAAAGAGATCAATCCTGATCCTAAGTTGATCGAGCAGGAAGTGAGCTCATTGGATCAGCTCTTGAAGGCCACAGAATCTTCCAATCATTTTTTCGTTTGTTTTGAATTGCTTGATTTGAACAAGTTCAAAATATTTCGTGATCAATTAACTATTGCGAAAGCAATGAAACCAAAGGGATTGAAAGCGTTTCAGTTTTTGGTCAACAGAAACTAAATGGAACATATCGAATAAAAAAAGGGGATGTATATTTTACATCCCCTTTTTATTTTATTTTTCGAATGGACTCATTTTGGTCGCGGAAACCTGTTCCTGGTATCCTTTCCAGATACCCTCTTTGAAGGCGTTTACTCTTTTGACTGCATCTTCAATCAGTCTGGATGCATTTTCAACCAATTGTTTTTCCTGTGCACCCGGTGCAATGGGTTTGGAGGCGATTGACATGCTGGCTTGCTGATAGGTATTCATTACCGTAATGGTTGGCACTTGTCCATATCCTTGTTTGGTTTGTGGTTTTCCAGTGATGGATTCACGAAGCTTTTTCACTTCATCCTGAATTTTCTTGGTTGATTTTTTCAGTGAATCGACTTCTTTTCCTGTCATGTCTTTGATAAATGTCTCCACTTTTTTGCTTGCATTGTCTGCCTCTGTCAGCAGATCCATTGCTTCAGTGAGTTTGTCACCGCTCTTTTTCAATTCTGCTCTCAATGAAGCCTGTGCTTCTTTGATCGCATTCTTGTTACCCAGGCGCGGATCATCCAATAGTGTAACGTAGGATGAATCGCTGTTCTTTTGGTAGGTCAACACAACCTTATAGGTTCCAGGCAATGCCTGTTGACCTGCAGGTTCATCAGCGCCAGCTCCTCCACCGCCTCTTCTGCCTCTGCCGCCTCCGCCAGGAGTTCTGAAACCCTTTTCTTCCATTCCCCAGTATTTTCTATTGAATCCTGAGTCTGCAGCCCATTTCAGGTTGCGAACGATTTCATTTTTATCGTTGTAAATCTTCACCACCACCGAATCTTTTTTCTTTGTTGTATCGTTGATGGGTTTGATGTAGTAAGAAATGGCAGCGCCTGTTGGTCTGTTGGGGGCGTCCCAAATTCCCCAGGTACTCCACTCATATCCAGGTGCATTTTTGAAGGATGCCTGAATGGTATTTCCATTGGGAAAACTTCCGAATGGTTTGCTCCAATCGCCTCTTGCAGATGCCAATTTGCGCAGTGGACGAATATCGTCCAATACCCAAAGGGCTCTGCCGAATGTTGCGATGACCAAATCAGCTTCACGTTCTTGAATGGTTAGATCGTAGGTGGATACACTTGGATATCCATTCTTCCATTGCTGGAAACTTGCTCCATTGTCAAGACTCACCCACAATCCTTGTTCTGTCCCCGCAAAAATCAAATTAGGTTCAGTTGGATCTTGCAAAACACAAAGCGCATATCCAATTGCTTTTTTATCATCCAACAAACGAGTCCATGTCTTGCCATAATCGTTGGTCCTGAAAATATATGGTTTGAAATCACCTCTTCTGTAATCGTTGGCAACAACAAAAGCTTCTCCTGCATTGAATCGGGATGCTTGGATTTGCGGAATCCATGCACCAACCGGCAAGCCAGGAATTTTACCTCTGAAGTTGGTCCAGGTTTTACCTCCATCTCTTGTAAGTTGTACGTTTCCATCATCTGTTCCAACCCATACAACATTGTTGTCTTTTGCAGATGGTGCAATGGTGAGAATGGTGCAATAATTTTCTGCACCGGTGATGTCAATGGAAATACCTCCGTTGTTGGTTTGATCAATTTTTGCACTGTCATTGGTGGTAAGATCTGGTGAGATGGTCTCCCATGATGCACCTTTGTTGGTTGATTTGTGCAAAAATTGACTGCCGTAATAAATGGTTGCGTTGTTGGTGGGATCTTGCGCCATTGCTGCATTCCAGTTGAAGCGCAGCATGGTTTTTTGATCGATTTGCGGCGGCTTCATGTACCAGCTTTCACCGGTTTTGATATTGTATTTTCCTACAGAACCACCCTGGCTCATTGCATAAATCCATGATGCATCATCGGGATCAGCCATGGCATCGAATCCATCACCACCCCAAATATTTTCCCAGTAATAATTTTTGATACCGCCGCTCATCCATGTGTACGCCGGACCATGCCATGTACCGTTGTCTTGCATACCGCCCATTACATGGTAAGGCGTTTCGTTGTCTACGTTGATATGATAGAATTGTCCAACGGGTAACTTCTCATCAAAAATCCATGTCTTTCCTTTGTCGCGCGTGATGCCAATTCCTCCATCGTTTCCGTCGATGATGAAATTTGGGTTGTTCGGGTGAATCCAAAATGCATGGTGATCGGGATGGATGCCGTTGTAGGGGATGACCACTTCAAAGTTTTTTCCTGCATCTTCACTTTTTGAAATCATCTGATAGATCAACCAAAGTCTGTTTTCATTTTGCGGATCGCAAGCGATCTCTTGAAAATAAAAGGGACGTGTTGAGACAAATTCCGGATTGCTGTTCATCAATGACCAAGTCAATCCGCCATCATCTGATTTGTACAATCCATTTTTGGTTGCTTCCACCAATGCGTATACACGATTGGGATTGCTTCTTGAAATAGCCAATCCGATTCTGCCGAGATTTCCTTCCGGCAATCCTTCTTTGGCGCCAAGTTTCTTCCAGCTTTTTCCTCCATCAAATGTCATGTACAATCCGCTTCCGGGTCCCCCGCTGCTCAAACTCCATGGTGTTCTGCGGTGCTGCCACATGGCGACAAACAATTTATTGGGGTTGGATGGATCCATGATCATATCTGCCACTCCTGATGTATCATTGGTAAACAGAATTTTATTCCAGGTATCGCCGCCATCGGTTGTTTTGAAAACACCTCTTTCCGGATGTTCAGCATAGGGATTCCCGATTGCACCAGCGTAAACTGTATTTGGATTGGTTGGATCAACGATGATGCGGTGGATGTTTCTTGTTTTTTCGAGTCCCACGCGCTTCCAAGTTTTTCCTCCATCAATGGTTTTATACATGCCTTCACCCAAACTCACGGAGTTTCTCGGATTTCCTTCGCCTGTTCCCACCCATACCGTGGAAGGATTTGATTGTTGGATGGCGATGGAGCCAATGTTCAAGATCGGTTGTTCTTCAAAAACAGCCTCCCAGCTTGCACCTGCATTGTTGGTTTTCCATACTCCACCGGAAGCTGCGCCGATCCAAATCTGGTTGGGATCAGCAACTACTGCATCGATGGTGGTGATGCGTCCGCTCATTCCAGCGGGACCGATATTCCTGGGTTTCCAGTTTTTGAACTGGTCCAGACTGAATTTCTGGGCGAAAACACCCATGGTAATAAATGACAATACGAGGATGTAAGAGAACTTTTTCAGCACTGACATGTTTAAAAATTTTCCGGAAATTATGGATTAATACCCTCCAAGGAAAATTTCTTTTACGGGCGGCTTTGATCCTGATTTGCCAGTTAATTTTAAAGGAAAATTTGGCAGCAATCCGGAACTTTCCTAATTTAGTGTTTAAACATCAATTATTTGTATCATGAAAAAATCAATTCTCGGTCTCGTTGCGCTGGTGTCATGCATGGCAGCTGGTGCACAAACAACATGGAATGTTGACAAAGTTCACTCCAATGTAAAATTCGCTGTATCACATATGGTGGTATCAGAAGTGGAAGGCAGCTTCAAAATGTTTGATGGCAACCTGGTTGCATCAAAGGCAGATCTTTCCGATGCAAAAGTTAGTTTTTCTGTGGATGTTGCTTCAGTAAATACCGACAACGACCGCAGAGATGGACATTTGAAGAGCGATGATTTCTTCAATGCAGAGAAGTTCCCTAAAATGTCTTTCGTAAGCAAATCCATGAAGCCATTAGGAAACAACAAATACAAATTGTCTGGTGATTTAACCATTCGCGATGTTACCAAGACTGTTGAATTTGATGTAACCTACGGTGGTCAAATCAATACAGGTCGTGGTATCAAAGCTGGTTTCAAAGCAAAGGCTACCATCGATCGTTTGCAATTCGGATTGAAATATGCACCGGCTTTGGAAGCAGGTGGATTGGCTGTAGGAAAGGATGTAGATATTACTGTGTTGGTTGAAATGGATCAAGCAAAATAATCATGAGTTTTAAGTTTTGGGTTTTGGGTCGTGGGTTCTTTAACCCAAAACCTGAAACCCGAAACCCAAAACTATTTCTTTTCAAACCCCAAACTCACCCCATTGATGCAGTACCTCAAACCGGTAGGAGGTGGACCATCATTGAATACATGTCCCAGGTGAGCTTTGCATCTTCCACACTGTACTTCGGTTCTTCTCATGCCCAGTGTGTTGTCTGCTGTATAAATGATACTCTTCTTCGAAACGGGCTCAAAAAAACTTGGCCAACCACATCCGCTGTCAAATTTGGTATTGCTTTTGAAAAGGGTGTAGCCGCATGCCACACAGTAGTAGGTACCTACTTCTGTTGAAGTTTCAAAATGGCTGGTCCAGGGACGCTCAGTTCCTTTCTGCCTTGCAATGTAAAATTGTTCGGGTGACAACAATTTTTTCCATTCCTCTTCGCTGATTTCTACTTTGTCGCTGCTGGTCCTGGAAAAAACAGGATTGTTTTTTTTCTCTTCCATATGATTGGTTTTTGAGGGCTTTTCTTGTGCTGTGCAACTGCATATCAGCAGCAGTCCTGCCAGTGCAAATGTCATGTATTTCATCTCCAAAATTTATGCGTAAAACTAACTATATTTACCCTCCTTTTTAAACGAGGATTCCATCTAATAAACCCAAAACTGACTGAAATGTTCAATTTGATTTTATTCGGTCCCCCCGGCAGCGGCAAAGGGACACAATCAGAGAAATTGATTTCAACATACGGACTCAAACATTTGTCAACCGGCGATTTGTTGCGATCTGAAATTGCTTCAAAGACTGATTTGGGATTGAAAGCCAAGTCATTCATGAATGCGGGACAATTGGTGCCTGATGCAGTGGTGATTGGCATGGTGGATGCTGCGATCAGTGCCAACAAGGGGGTAAACGGATTTTTATTTGATGGATTTCCAAGGACAAAGGCACAGGCGGAAGCATTGGATGCGTTGATGCAATCACATGCAACCGAAATACATGTTGTATTGGCTCTTGATGTGCCGGAGGAAGAGCTGATCCAGCGGATGATTGGCAGAGCAAAAACCTCAGGCCGATCAGATGATGCGGATCCTGAGGTTCAGAAAAAAAGAATTGCGATATATCGGAATGAAACACTTGCTGTTGCCGATCATTACAAGATGTTCAACAAAGTCGTTCATCTCAACGGACTCGGAACGATCGATGAAGTATTTTCATCCTTGTGCAAGGAGATCGATGCCAGAAAGTAGCTTTACAGGTTATCGAATTCATAAATGGGATCGATATGGGTCCCGGCTTCCATTTCAAAAATCGGCTTGATCAATCCGTCTTCCAGTCCATATACCCATACGTGCAAATGAGGGGCATGGTTGTCTTTCCAGGATTTTTGAATGATAGAAGTTTTGGTAAGGTTCATGACCTGTTCTTGTACGTTTAATTCAATCAATTTGTTGACACGCTCCGACTCTGTTGGCAGGCCATTGATTTCATCAAAGTGAATGCGATAAACGTCTTTGATATTGCGCAACCATTTATTGATGATGCCGAGTGACTGCTGTGTCATGGCAGCTTTTACCCCACCACAATTGTAGTGTCCGCATACAATGACATGTTTGACCTTTAAAACTTCCACGGCATATTGCAATACAGACAGCATGTTAAAATCTGTATGCACCACCATATTGGCAATATTTCTATGGATGAATATTTCTCCCGGCACCGTCCCAGTGATAGTGTCTGGCGGAACGCGGCTGTCACTGCAACCGATTCAGAGGTATTCCGGTGTTTGGGTATTTTTCAATCTGGTAAAGAATTCGGGGTCTTTCTGAATCGACTTCGTTGCCCACTGCTTATTATTCTCCAGTAATTTTTCGTATGATTTCATTTGAATAATTTTGATGTTGATCAATCTTTTTCGGAATGCACATGCTGTGCATCTTTCATGTTATAAGATGATTTGAAATTTATAAGTTGTACATCTATGTTTCTTTCTTTTGCTCCATACTGCAGAAAATCTCTGAACAGTTCCAGTACATCAAAATCAACATAAACTGTATTGACGGCATCAATCACCACTTTGCTGTTGTTGGGTAAATCATTCAGGGTTTGTTTGATAGCGGCTTTGTTGAGGAATGATACTTCCTGCGCCAAATCAATGTGAATGGTCTCTTCCTCATGGTGTTGCTCTTTTCTAAAGTTGTATGCAAGTTTCATGTTGCCTTTCAGTATGTAGAAAATACTTACGATCAAACCAACACCAACACCTTTCAGCAAATCTGTGAATACAACTGCTATGACGGTGATGATGAATGGGATGAACTGTTGCAATCCTGAGCTCCACATGTGTTTGAAAACCTTTGGACTGGCCAATTTTAATCCAATCATGATGAGGATGGCTGCTAGACTTGCCATCGGAATTCTGTTCAATATTCCGGGTATCAATACAACAGCTATCAACAGGAATCCACCATGGTAGATGGCTGCCATTTTTGTTTTTGCGCCTGCATTGATATTGGCAGTAGTTCTTACAATCACGGAAGTCATGGGTAGTCCGCCGATGAGTCCGGATAGCATATTCCCAATTCCCTGCGCCCTCAATTCTGCATTGGCACTGGAGTATCGTTTCATCGGATCCATTTTATCTCCGGCTTCCAAACAAAGCAGGGTTTCGATGCTCGCTACGATTGCAATGGTTACACCAACAATCCATACCTGTGGATTGGCAAAGGCGGAGAAGTTGGGCGTTTGAAATTTTCCGACGAAAGAGGATAATGAATCAGCTGTTGGAAGTAAAACCAGGTGTTCGTTGGCAATCTCCCAAGCGGGCATGAATGCTTTGTAAGCCTCATTCAGCAGGATACCTGCCAGAACTGCGACCAGTGCACCGGGAATGGCTTTTATTTTTTTGAGTGCCGGCACTTTATTGAAAGCAACAATGATGGCAATTGATACGATGGTGACAATGATAGCACCTGTATGAGCAAAATTGAATGAGTGGAGAATTTCCCCAAAGAAACCCTGGTCTTCTTTCAGGAGTTGATATGAATAAAAATCTCCCTCGTGTTCAAGATCATATCCTATTGCATGCGGCAGTTCTTTTTTGATGATGATGATGCCGATGGCAACCAACATTCCTTCAATTACACTGGTAGGAAAGTAGCTGGAAATTCCACCAGCCTTTGCCAATCCCAGGGTTAACTGAATGAGTCCAGCGATCATTACTGCAAGCAAGAACGATTCATATCCCAAATCTGTAATTGCTACAAGAACAATGGCAATCAGTCCTGCAGCGGGTCCGGTTACGCTGACATTTGATTTACTCAGTACACCTACTACAATACCGCCAATGATACCGGTGATGATGCCTGCAAAAGGAGGAGCGCCGCTTGCCACTGCTATGCCGAGGCACAATGGCACTGCCACCAGAAAAACGACCATTCCTGCGAGCAGGTCAGCACTTGTGTTATTCTTGTTACTCAATGTTTTCATTTATTGTATGCTAGTGATTGGATTCAATGGAGATCCATTGTATGAAAAAGTCTAATTTCTCTTCGGTATAGCTGTTGATCAGATCAACATTTCAAGGGGCGGCCTTGTTGGCGTGTCATCTGCCAGTCGGGAGACATAATTTTTTTCCAAGGGCTTGGATGCTAAACGGGATGAGGTGAAAAATGCGACATGGGTATCATGTTTTCCGCATTCATATTCGCTTGATTTAGAATCCTCATTGACATCTGATGTTTTACCATCTGTGTCAACTGAATGACAGATTTCTTCAATCAGCTGATTACCATATAATACTTTTCCCAGTTCATTGATTGGGAGCAGCTGGATGCAGAAGACTGCCAAAAAAATATATGCCAGAAAATGTTTATTCACCGACTGCAAAAATAAAGTATCAGGGCATAAAATCGACCGAATAATAACAAGAAATTTCAAAGATTAACTTTTATTAAATATTCAGTCCACCGCAGGCACTCAGCACCTGTCCTGTGATATAGCTGCTCATGTCAGAAGCCAGGAACAACGTTGTATTCCCAATCTCTTCGGCAGATCCAAATCTTCCGAGTGGAATTTTTGCGAGAAAGACTTGTGCAGCTTCTCCCTCTTTGAGATAATGTGTCATGTCCGTCTCGATGAAGCCTGGCGCAATGGCATTGACCCGCACATTTCTGCTTCCCAATTCCTGTGCAATGGATTTGGTGAAGCCAATGATTCCTGCTTTGCTAGCAGCATAGCTTGATTGTCCTGCGTTTCCACGCACGCCAATGATAGAGCTCATGTTGATGATGGATCCTTTTTTTGCTTTCATCATGGGACGGATAACTTGTTTCGTCATGTTGAAAACACTTTTAAGATTGATTTCCATCACCTCATCCCACTGCTCAGGTGTCATGCGCAAAAGCAAATTGTCTTTTGAGATCCCTGCATTGTTAACACATATATCGACTGTTCCAAATTCTTTCATCACATCATTTACAAACGCTTCAGATTCACTGAAATTCCCTGCATTGCTTCTCCATGCTTTTGCTTTCACTCCCATGCCTTCCAGCTTTGTGACAAGGGCACTTGCTTTTTCAGCACTGCTCTCACTGACATAGGTAAAAGCAATATGTGCGCCATGCTCAGCCAATTTGATGGCAATGGCTTCGCCGATTCCGCGTGCAGCACCGGTGACAATGGCAATTTTATTTTCGAGGAGTTTCATGTTGGTTGTAAGTTGTTGGTTTTGGTTTGTATGTTAACAGTTAACAGTTAACAGTTGACGGTTGACAGATTTGAGTGTGATTTTCTTTGCAAATATAAATGAATCTTCTGATGTACATTTTATCTAAACGAAGTTGACAGTTAACCGTTAACTGTTAACCGTCAACTATTTAGCGAAATCTCACAACAAATGAATAACCTCCTCCAATATCACTCTGTCGTTGCTCAATCTGGGTACTTTGTGTTGACCGCCTAGTTTATTTTTTTGTTTCAGCCATTTGTTGAAATGTCCATGTGGCACTGTTTGGACCATGGGTGATCTGAGCGCAATGTCTTTATGTCTTTTCGCTTCATAGTCACTGTTGAGTTTTTTCAATTCCTCATCCAGTGTCGATGCAAACGCTTGTATATCTGTTGGCTCTTTTTCAAATTCAATCAACCATTGGTGTGCACCATTTCCTTCATTACTGAAATAAACAGGACCTGCTGTATAATCGTTGATGACGGCATTGGTCAGTTTACAGGTTTCAGAAATGGCACGCTCTGCATTGTCAATGATCAACTCTTCACCAAAAGCATTGATGAATAATTTCAATCTGCCGCTTACAATGATTCTGTAGGGCTTGATACTGGTGAATTGTAAGGTATCACCGATCAAGTACCGCCAGAGTCCCCCGTTGGTGCTGATAACAGGCGCATATTGTTGTCCTATTTCTACATCTTTGAGTCCAATTGTTTTAGGCTCTTTTTTTCCATATTCCTCTACGGGCATGAATTCATAAAAAATACCATGATCCAGGAACAGCAGCATGCCTTCGCTGCCGGGCATATCCTGTGCAGCAAAAAATCCCTCACTGGCATTGTACATTTCCAAATAATGAATGTCTGCCCCAATGAGTTTTTTGAATTGCTCTTTGTAGGGATGAAAGGAAACTCCACCGTGCATGTACAATTCAAGCGAAGGCCAGAGTTCTTTGATGCATGATTTCCCTGTTAACTCCAATAATCTCTGAAACAAGACCAAGGTCCAGGTGGGAACTCCTGAAATCGATGTTACATTTTCATGCATGGTTGATTGCGCCAGCATTTCAATTTTGTTCTCCCATTCATCCAGCAAGGCAATTTTTAGATCAGGTGTTCTGATCCAATTGCCCCAGAATGGGGTGTTTTGCATGAGTACCGCACTGAGATCTCCAAAATGAGCTTCTTCATGCAGGCTGTTGATATTGTGACTTCCACCGATGACCAATCCCTTTCCTGTCAGCAAATCTGATTGGGGATGATGGATATAATAGAGGGAGAGGATATCTTTTGCTGCTTTGAAATGTCCATCTACCAAACTTTCTCTGCTTACTGGAATGAATTTGCTTTTGTCTGAAGTAGTGCCACTGCTCTTTGCAAACCAATTGATGGGAGTATTCCACAATACATGTTCTTCACCAGCCATGATTCTTTCTATATAAGGCTTGAGGTCGTTGTACTCATGAATGGGAATAGCCTGCTTGAAATTTTTGGTGCTGAAGAGTTTTGAAAATTCATACTTTCTTCCAAACTCAGTGTATTGTCCTGCTGTTACCAGGTCCTGCAGCACTTCTCTTTGTGCAGAGATGGGGTGATCGATCCAGGCTTCGATTCTCCAGGATCGCAATCTTGCCAGCGTGGAAATGGCAGGACTCAGCAGTTTCATGGTAATGATGGTTTATTGACTATTTGATGTAAAATCCTGTTTTGCTTCATCATGCAAATAGTCCTTTCGCTTCAATTCAAAATTTCTTCCAAGGTAAAGCTTCCTTACTTGTTCATCTGCTGACAATTGTTCTGCAGTGCCATGTTTGAAAATCTTTCCTTCTATCAGCAGATAAGCACGATCGCAAATAGAAAGGGTTTCGTTTACATTGTGATCAGTGATGAGGATGCCAATGTTTTTAAATTTAAGTCTTGCTACAACGGTCTGTATATCTTCCACTGCAATGGGGTCAACACCCGCAAAGGGTTCATCAAGTAATATAAATTTAGGATCTACTGCCAGAGCTCTTGCAATCTCTGTTCTTCTTCTTTCTCCTCCACTCAAAGAATCGCCGTTGTTTTTTCTCACATGAGACAGCCTGAATTCGGATATCAATGATTCCAACTTCTCCTTTTGTTCCTGTTTGCTGAGTGTGGTCATTTCCAGCACTGCAGCAATATTGTCTTCAACTGAAAGTTTTCTGAACACTGATGCTTCTTGAGGAAGGTAGCCAATTCCCATTTGTGCACGTTTGTACATGGGCAGTTTGGTGATGTCGATGTCGTTCAAAAAAACATTTCCCTCGTCGGGCTTGATCAGTCCAACGACCATATAAAATGAAGTGGTTTTACCCGCTCCATTCGGACCGAGGAGTCCAACAATTTCACCCTGTTTGACTTCAACCGACACCTGGTTCACGACCGTTCTGTTGCGGTATTTTTTTACGAGTTGTTGCGTAGTAATAGTGAGACTCATGCTATACAAATGTATCAAATTTAAACAGCAAATTATCCTTACTTTTGCACTCGCACAAAAAACCCAAGGGCATGAAAGTCATCGACCATATCAAACAGGCAAAAGACACCATGGTTTCCTTTGAAGTACTTCCTCCTTTAAAAGGGAAGAACATTGCTTCATTGTATCAGCACCTGGATCCTTTGATGGAATTCAAGCCTTCATTTATCAATGTTACTTATCACCGCAGCGAACATATTTTCAAAAAGAAACAGGATGGCACTTTTGAGAAAGTGGAAGTGAGAAAGCGTCCGGGTACGGTAGGTATTTGTGCAGCCATCATGAACCATTATCAAATTGATGCAGTACCTCACTTGATTTGCGGTGGATTTACCAAACGGGAAACAGAAGATGCACTGATTGATCTCAACTTTTTGGGAATCGATAATGTGCTGGTGTTAAGGGGTGATGCAACCAAGAACGAAACAAGCTTTGAGCCTGAGCCGAATGGAAACAAATATGCCATCGATCTTCTGCAACAAGTTGATCGTCTCAACAATGGAATTTATTTGGAAGAGGATATCCGCGAAGGATTCAGAACGAATTTTTGTATGGGCGTTGCAGGATATCCCGAAAAGCATTTTGAAGCACCCAATATGGATACGGACATGCGTTACCTGAAAGCAAAGGTAGATGCGGGTGCAGAATATATTGTTACTCAAATGTTTTTTGACAATGCGAAGTATTTTGAATTTGTTGACAAGTGCAGAGCGAATGATATTCATGTTCCAATCATACCCGGACTCAAACCGCTCACCAGTAAGAAGCAACTGACGGTAATACCACGCATATTTCACGTAGATCTTCCAACAGATCTGATCAATGATATGCACAAATCAAAAACAGATGCAGAAAGTGAGCAGGTTGGCATGAATTGGCTGGTTCATCAATCAAAAGAACTCAAAAAAGCAGGTGTGCCTGTGCTCCATTATTATACACTGGGAAAGCCCATGCTCATCCGTGATGCAGTGGCCAAGGTATTCTAGTTTATTGCTGTTGTGATTTTTTCTTCGCTTCCATGAAATCATCCATCTGCAGGTAGTTCAACTTTTTTGCAATGATGTTTTTATTGTTGTCCAGCAAGTATGCCATGGGTGTTTGATAAACATCGTAGAGCTGACGGAAACCTGGTTTTCCTGCTTTGTAAATTTTATCCTTCATCTCATCTGTTTGGTAGATATGCGTCCAGCCAGCTAGTTTGTTGTCTTTGATGAACTTGAGCCAATTCTGTTTTCCTCCATCCACCATCACACCAATCAACTTCACGCCGTTCTTTCTCCACTTGGCTTGGAAGATGGAATCCATTTTCGGGACTTCCTCTTTGCAATGACCGCAGGTGGGGTCCCAAAAACAAATGACTGTAAAGGGTGCCTGTATGGTGCTAAAAAGAAAAGGCCTGCCAAGGGTATCAATCATTTGAAGCTCTGGAGCTTTGAGTCCGATGCGGTTGGACATCATGGAGTATCCTCTGTCGTATACAAATTTTTTATACTGTTCATTCATCCAACCATCTGCTTGTCCGGTTAGAAAATATTTTTCAAACAAATGCACAAAAACCGCATCCTGTCCCATGTACTTTGGATTGACATATTTATCTGTCAAACTCGAAAGCATGAATTTGAACATTTCTTCGTTGGACTTAGCAGCCTGAAGCATCTTGTCTGCATATACAATCAATGAATCCGGAACCTGTGGCAATACCTGATCGTAGTACCTATCAAATTTTCCTTGCAATACGGGTGTGCGGATCAATCGTTCATCTGTAAAACTGATGCCATCCCAGAAATGATCCTTATAATAATTATATGCAAAGACGCTGTCGTATTTTCCTTTTGGGTGTTTTGCTGCTGGCGGGACTTCTGGCTCCTGTAAAATATGGAAAATGTAAGTCAACAGACTATTGGGGTATTTTTTCTGAATCTCCAATCGGTAGTTCTGCATGGACTCACCCAGCAATCTGATGGAATTGTTGATGGAATCATATGCAGGCTCACCAGTCTTGCCTGTCATATTTTTTCTCAACTCATTGATGCTGGTCCCGATCTCAAAAGATTTTTGTTGGTATTGTGAAAACACAGTGTTGTCGACTGAATTTTCAAATTGCATGGACTGAATAAGATTGCTGGTATCTGCCTTGATTGAAAATTTCAAATCTTTGTCAATCATGCATTCCACCCATCCATTTTTTTCAGGAAATACAATCAGGTAAACGCCGCCTTGCAGTTTTTTGCTACCGGTGAATACTGCTTCACCCGAGGGTTCAATTTTTGCAGAGTCAATCAAATATTGTTTGCTGCCAAAGTGATAGGCCAAATAGAGGTGACCTTTGTTGAAAGGTTTGATGTTTGCTTTGATCTCATATACATTCTGTGCAACAGCAAGCATGCAGCAATGAACAAGGATGGTAATCAGCGAGAGAATTCTCATGCAATGGGCTTTCCGCAAAATTATTCAATAACTTTATAAATCAATCTTAAATATGAGACGGAAGAAGGATGCGTTGATGGAGAATCTTGAAGTTGTTTCCTATGCTGCCGGTGGCAAGTCAATCGCAAAAAAGGATGGAAAAGTAATTTTTATCGAGGGCGCTGTTCCAGGGGATGTGGTGGATGTGCGGCTGACCAAAAACAAGAAAGATTGGGCAGAAGGGGTGGTCAAAAAATTTCATCAATATTCCAATGACAGGGTTGCTCCTTTTTGCAAACATTATGGCGTATGTGGAGGATGCAAATGGCAAATGCTTCCCTATGAAAAGCAGGCGTTTTATAAACAATCTGAAGTAGAACAACATCTCAAACGCATCGGAAAGCTAGAAATTCCACCTTTGCAGCCAATAGCTGCTGCAGGCGATACAAGGTATTACAGAAACAAGCTGGAGTTTACATTCAGTTCGAAAAAATATTTTACCCATGAAGAAATAGCAGCATTGCATCTTCCTCAAGGAGAGAAAATCGGACTCCCATCCATCCCGGCACTTGGATTTCATGTGCCTGGGTCATTTGACAAAGTAATTGACATTGATGAATGTTTTTTGCAACAGGAGCCCAGTAACAGGATTAGAAATGAACTTCGGAGCTTTGTATTGGAGAAAGGGTTCAGTTTTTATGACATCAGAAATCATGTTGGTTTGATGCGCAACCTCATGATCAGACAATGCACAACTGGCGATCTCATGGTCAATGTTGTTTTTGGTGAACATGATCAAGCTGCTATCATGGAAGTGATGAATTTTATGAAGTTGAGCTTCCCCGACATTACATCTCTTTATTATACTGTCAACACAAAATTCAACGACAGCATATTTGATCAGTCACCGGTTTTATTCAGTGGGAATCCTCATGCCATCGAACAACTCAAGCAATGGAAATTCAAAATCAGTCCCAAGTCTTTTTTTCAAACCAATACCAAACAAGCAGAACAACTCTATCAGATCACCAAAGAATTTGCGGAACTCAGCGGGGAGGAGGTAGTATATGATCTCTACTGCGGAACAGGCAGCATTGGTATTTTTATAAGTGATCAGGCAAAAAAGATTATTGGCGTTGAACTGATCGAAGAAGCCATCGATGATGCAAGAGAAAATGCAAGTCTCAATCATATATCCAACGCACTGTTTTTTGCGGGAGATGTGGCAGCTGTCTGTCAGCATGATTTTTTTGAACAGCATGGTCGTCCGGATGTCATCATTACTGATCCTCCGAGAGCAGGCATGCATGAAAAACTCATTCATCAGATTTTGCAAATGGAAGCCCCCACAGTGGTTTATGTCAGTTGCAATCCTGCTACACAAGCAAGAGATTTGCAGTTGCTTGGAGAGAAGTATGATGTAACAGCTGTGCGACCTGTGGATATGTTCCCTCATACCCATCACATTGAAAATGTTGTTCAACTGAAGTTGAAGAGACATTGAAAGAGGATCGTTAATTTCGCGTAACAACATTCTATATGGAATCAGATATCAGGCCAGGCAGGTTTCAGGTTTTACCGGTAGTCATCAAGAACCTTTTGATCATCAACGGACTTGTTTGGTTGGCGCAGATCACCATTGGGCAAGACCTAATTTCTGTGGAAGATCTTTTTGCTTTGCATCATTTCAGTTCACAGTATTACCATCCCTGGCAGTACATCACTTATATGTTTCTGCATTCTTCTGAATCGTTTTTCCATATCCTGTTCAACATGTTTGCGCTGTGGATGTTTGGATCGACATTGGAAAATCTTTGGGGACCCGGAAGGTTTCTGATATTTTACTTGGTATGCGGATTGGGTGCGGGGATTACACAGGTATTGACACTTACCTATGATATTTCTCAATACACAGCCATGTTTGATGCAGGCAGGATGTCTGCAGAAGAACTGTATATGATGGTGAATGTCCCAACATTGGGTGCATCTGGTGCGGTGATGGGAATTTTTGCGGCATTTGCATACACTTTTCCAAACAGTCAGATGATCATTTTGCCCATACCATTTCCTATCAAAGCCAAATGGGCATTGCTTGGATTGGCAGTATTGGATTTGCTGGGAGGCGTATCGAGCAGTTCGACAGGCATTGCGCATTTCGCTCACTTGGGCGGTGCCGCTGTTGGGATTGTGATTGTGATGATTTGGAACAGAAACAACCGAAGACATTTTTATTGATATGGCAAGAGGTTCTAGATATTATACTCCTTCTACAAAGTGGGATTCAAGCAATCCTTTGCTGATGATGATCATCGTGCAGGCAATGTTTTTTATTGCGCTCAATTTTATCAAAAGTATCTATACTTTTTCAAGAATGGATCCAGAAGCGTTTTATCGCAATATCTATTACTGGTCTATTTTGTCTGCAGATCCTTCTACATTTTTAACAAGGCCATGGACTTTCATTACCATGCAATTTTCTGAAGTAAAGCTGATTGTAGTGATCGGAAATCTGATATGGACGTGGATGTTCGGCTACCTGATCCAGGACTTGGTGGGTGGTGATAAAATATTTCCAACGTATATATACAGCAGTTTCATTGCAGGGTGCGCTTTCATCATATCTGTACAGATGTTCCAACACGAAGCTGCTCCTTACTCGTTTTTTTCTGGAGTGATTCCCGGAATACTTGGACTGGCAAGTGCTGCAACAACCCTCTCACCAAAGTATCGGATATTCTCCATGGTTGGTGGCGGCATTCCGCTGTGGATCATTTCCCTGGTTTATGTGTTGCTCAACATCAGCACCGCACAGGGGTACATGGCTATTATTCCTCAGATAACTGGATTGATCGTTGGATTTGTGTACGTGAGAATGTTACAACAAGGGATGGATCCAGGTTCTTGGATGATTAACTTTTATAATCAAGTCATTCATTTCTTCTCACCGGGTAAAAAGAAACAAAGAACAGCAAAGCAGCAGTCCTTTTATGCTTCATCCGGTCGAACACCATTTGTCAAAACACCGAATCTTACCCAAAAAAGAGTAGATGAACTGCTCGACAAGATCAATCAATTTGGGTACGATCAGCTGACAGAAGAAGAGAAAACATTTTTGAAACAAGCGAGTAAAAAAGATCTTTAAGGCTCCATGAAATCCAGAAGTACCGGAAGCGCGTATGTTTTTATGAAATTCCTCAGCTGGGTGCTCATGGTGTTTATGCTGCTTTGTGCCTCTGCTCCTTTCGTTCATCCAAAGCATTTTTGGTTCATGGGATTTCTCAGTCTCTTGTTTCCTTACAGCTTTGTCGCGGTTTTTTTGCTTTTGTTGTATTGGGTTTTTAAACGCTCAATCTTTTTTATTTATCCTTTACTATCGTTGGCACTTTGTTTGTATAGTGTCCAATTCAATTTTGCCCTGCACCTGCCTTCCATATTCAAAAAAGAAAAGTCACCCGAAGTGTTTCGTCTCATGAGTTGGAATATCAGGCATTTTATTCCTTACAGCGAGAGCAGCTTCAAGCCTGTGAACAAGGGTCAAATATCAAAAGTATTTGAAGCCATAGCTGACTACGAGCCGGATGTCATTTGTTTTCAGGAATTCATTTCACTTCCGGAAGAAAAAGAAAAAAATCCGTTTCAGTCATTGAAAAAAAAATTTCAATACACATTTCATCAGTTTGACGGTTCAGATATTTTTCAGTCCAATCAATACAGCGGCACCGCCATATTCTCCAAGTATCCAATCATCCATGGCGGAACAGTTCCTTTCCCGCATATGGATGCTGACAATACTGAGGCAACGGTTTATGCTGACATTGTCAAAGGAAAGGATACCATCAGGGTATATTCCATACACCTGCAATCATTTGGCTTTGGCAACAGAGAGTATAAGATATTGGGCACTGTAAAAAATGACAGGGAAGATGTGCGGGAGTCAAAGTATCTCATCAAAAAAATGAAAAAAACTTTTGAAACCCACGGCGCGCAGGCTGATTTTTTATCAGGGATCTTGAAAGAATCTCCATACCCTACCATTGTTGCCGGCGATTTGAATGATGTTCCTGGTTCATATGCTTACAAGTCGGTCAGAGAGCAACACAAAGACGCTTTTCTTGAAAAAGGATTTTTTCTTGGGTCAACGTTTACAAGTTCTTTCTCCTTCCTGCTGAAGACCATTCCCACCCTGCGCATTGATTATATTTTTCACCCACAAACATTCAGTACCGTTCAATACAAACGGGGAGGAGCGGGGATTTCAGACCACTTTTTTATATTGGCTGATATCCAATTCCCCCACAATGAAGGCTTCTGACAATCAATATATATCTTTGCGTCTATATTGATTCCTATGTCGACATTGCAATTTTACAATTCCCTCACCCGTCAAAAAGAAGCGTTTGCATCCATCATACCTGGTAAAGTGGGTATGTATGTATGCGGACCTACTGTCAGTGGGGAGAGTCACTTAGGACATGCAAGGCCCTTCATCACATTTGACATCGTATACCGCTATTTAAAACATTTGGGATATCAGGTTCGGTATGTCAGAAACATCACCGATGCGGGTCACTTTGAAGAGGAGGGCAGAGAAAGCGAAGACAAAATTTCCAAGAAAGCCGTATTGGAAAAACTGGAGCCAATGGAATTGGTACAGAAGTACACCAACCTCTTTCATTGGGCCATGCGTGCATTCAATAATTTGGAGCCGAGTATCGAACCCACTGCCACTGGTCATATTGTTGAGCAAATTGTGATGATTGAAAAAATCATCCAGGATGGGTATGCATATGTCGTCAACGGATCGGTTTATTTTGATGTTGAAAAATACCACAAAGATTTTGGAGCAAAAGGAATGCAGTATGGCATCTTGAGTGGCAGGGTCTTAGATGAGCAATTGGAAACAACCCGTGCGCTGGAATCTCAGGATGAAAAGAGAAATAAAATCGATTTTGCACTTTGGAAAAATGCAGCACCTGAGCACATCATGCGCTGGCAAAGTTCGTGGGGTATCGGATTTCCCGGTTGGCATATTGAATGTTCAGCCATGAGCACCAAGTACCTCGGTGAAGAATTTGATATTCATGGTGGCGGGATGGATCTACAATTTCCACACCATGAGTGTGAGATTGCACAGAGTGCTGTTTGCAATCATAAGATTCCTGCAAGGTTCTGGTTGCACAACAATATGATTACCATCAACGGAAAAAAGATGGGGAAGAGTTACAACAATGTCATCAAGCTGAGTGAACTCTTCTCGGGCAATCATGAAATTCTTGCACAAGGATATTCTCCCATGACAGTGCGCTTCTTTATTTTGCAAACCCATTACAGAAGTACACTCGATTTCAGCAATGAAGCCCTGCAGGGAGCTGAAAAAGGGTTGAAGAGAATCTGGGAAGCCTTTTCCTATTTGCGAAAAATGGATTTGTCGCAATTGAATCATGATGCGGTTGACAAGGAGTTGGAGTCAAAAGTGTTGGAAATACTCGGCGGACTCCATCAGGACATGAACGATGACTTGAATACAGCCAAAGTGATGGCAGGATTGTTTGAATTGGTTCCCATCATCAACTCCATCAAAGACAGTAAAATACAGGCAACATCCCTCTCTTCCAAGTCGTTGAAGCTGATGCAAGAGCAGTTCAATGTGTATTTGATCGATATATTCGGACTCACAGACGAATCCAAGAGAGATTACGACAAACTGAGTGCCGTACTCCATCTGATAGGCGATATCAGAAAAGATGCCCGCTCTAGAAAAGACTTTGCAACTTCCGATAAAATCAGAAATCAATTGTTGGCCGCCGGTATTCAATTGAAAGATGAGAAAGACGGAGGTATGAGCTGGGAGTTGCTTTAGTGCCTCATCTTCAATTTTGTCAGACTATCAAGATCTTCATGTTCACGAAGACGTTGATTTATCTTTTCAAGTGATTGTGCTGAGATGGACCAGTTCATGGGAAAAATATCTGACTCTCCTTTTTTATAGAGGTTGATGGAGTGAAAGGTTGTTTCGTCTTTGTATAGTTCTGCAAGGTATTTGCTGAGTCTGATATTGTTAAAATCAGTTTGACGTTCATAGGATCCCATGATCGTTTTAATGGGTGCCGCCAGATCATTTACAAGGGGATGGATTTTTTTGATTCTATTTTTTCCTTCAGCCTGATTGCTGATATGTATCACATGAAATCTAAGTTGTCTGAATGGGTGATCGGGATTCAATCGGAGGGTATCTTCAATCATTCCATGGAGATCCAATATCATCTCATGCACGATACCACCTCCTGAATTGTCGAAGTATCCTCCATCTACAAAATATTGGTTGTTGATGCGGCCTGCTGGACTGAAATAGGGGAATCTTGCTCCCAATACAACTGCTGTAGAAAGTTTCATGGTTTCCTTCTCTCCAAGTTGATCGATGACATCAATTCTTTTTCCTGACAAGTCATTTTTCAATTGAATATTGCTGATGTATCCCGGTGCTCCATCCTGCATGCTGGTGGTATTGATTGCTATCACAGGTTTGAATGATTTATCAGTTGCGTACATGATTGCAGAGAGGTCTTTTCGCATGAAGGCACTGATAGAATCATCAGCTGAAGTCACCTCCATAGATATTTCCAATGCATTTGCACGATCAGCAGATTTGAGTCCTGGTAAAAATGGAATCACCAAATCGGGTCCCAATTACCTTGCCAACGGGAAACTCAAAAAGTCGGTTGACAAGTAGGATTGGATCTGAGCAAGTTTGTTTACCCCCTTTTGACGCATGCTGCCATAAAAAACCATGTTGCCAAAGCTTCCACCGGAGGCCCCAGAGAGACAGAACAGGTGCCGTGAAAACTTGCCATTGGATTTTGCATCGAGCGATGACAGCACGGATGCGGTCCAGTAAGCTGACCTGGATGCTCCGCCATCGGCTATGACAAAATATACCGGAATTTCTTTTGTATTGTTTTTCTCGGATGATTTATCAACGTCGTTAAACCATTCATTGAATTTTTCTCTTAGTGTTGGTCTTGCATGATGGGTGGGTTGACCTTTAACTGGATGCAAAGAGACTTGGTGTGTTTCTACAAAATACCCAATGACAACCAAAGAAAGCAAGAAAAGAAAGTGAAAATTGATCTGCAGTTTGATGGAGAAAAGTGACAGCATGTTGCCAGCACCCAGCAGCACAGCAAAGGAGATCAGGATGATGGGCAAGGGACTGATAAACCTGGCGAATGAAATATTGAAAATGAAATTGAAATAGATCAGCAAGGTGAACAGGGAAAAGGAAATGAAAAGCAGAAAAATATTTTTTTCCGTTTGCAGGGTCAATGCTTTGTTCAGTGATTCTTTTTGTCTGGTTGGATCAGTAAAAATCCAAATGATCAGCTCTTCATAATGCTTCTTTATTTTTCCAATTCCTGCATTCGTATGTATTGCTCCTTTTCTTTTATGAGCTGTGCTGATTTTTCTTCTTGTAATTACAAGGTAGAGATATCCCATTTGCATGACGGGTAACAATAACAAGTAGGTAGAGCGTGTGTTGATGTAAACCATCCAGGCAATGCTACACAGAAAGATGATCCATATACCCATTCTGATCTTCACCAATAGGGCAGGAGCAATACTGTTGTTGAGTCGTTGAATGCTTGTATGTAGCAAAAGGTAGAGTGCAATATTCAATAGGAAAATGAGCAGATGGGTAAGAAATGTATCATAAGCTGCATTCAGTGAAATCAGTGCCATGAAAACAACAGTGAAGCAAGTATAACCCAAGAGCCTTGGTGCATGGAGGAGTCCCTTTTTAGCAATGCGAAAAAGTCTATCATGGTTATATGCAATCAATCTTGATGTATACCAAGTAATCAATACCCAGAAAATCAATGAAACCAGAAAGAAAAATCCTGTTTGACGTGATTGGAGTCCAGTGACAATGATGTCTTTTCCCTGGACGAAGTCGGTGAAGAAAACATACACCAGTGCAATCAGCAAAATACCAGGAAAGAAGGCTCTTCCCAATTGTATCACGATGGCCAGTTGCTGAAGCAGTTTCTTGATCATGTTCCCTCTTGCTGATTCAGGGTTTTCCAGAGCAGGTCTTTCAGTTCCTGTAAGCCTGTATTGGAAACCGAAGAAATAAATACATGTGGGATATTGGATGGAAGTTCTTTATGGATGGCTTGTTTAAGTTCATCATCCAGCATATCACATTTGCTGATGGCGATGATGAATTTTTTATCAAGCAGTTCCGGGTTGTATTGTTCAAGTTCGTTGAGCAGGATATTCCATTCTTCTTTATGGTCTTTGCTGTCTGCGGGTATCAGAAAAAGCAGCACCGGATTTCTTTCGATGTGTCGCAGAAATCTATGACCGAGTCCTTTGCCTTCTGCAGCACCTTCAATAATGCCAGGGAGGTCTGCAATGCAGAATGATCTGCCATCTCGGTATTCCACCATGCCCAATTGTGGGGTAAGTGTAGTGAAGGCATAATCAGCAATTTTTGGTTTTGCTGCCGTCATGCTCGACAGCAAAGTTGATTTTCCGGCGTTGGGGAAGCTTACCAATCCAACATCTGCCAATACTTTGAGCTCTAGTATTTTCCAACCTTCCACACCTGGTTCACCGGGTTGTGCATACTCTGGTGCTTGTCGCGTTGCAGTGGCAAAATTTTTATTTCCCAGTCCACCTCTTCCACCTTTGATCCAGACAAATTCTTGTCCATCTTCCAGTATTTCAATTTCTTTTTGTCCCGACTCTTCGTCTACAGCAACGGTCCCCAGCGGCACTTCGATAAAAATATCTTTTCCATCCCTGCCTGTCATGTTGTTTTTATTGCCTCCCTGTCCGTTTTCTGCTACTACATTTTTGTAATAGCGCAGGTGGAGGAGGGTCCAGAGGTTTTTATTTCCTCTGAGAATGATATGTCCGCCCCTGCCGCCATCGCCACCATCCGGACCCGCCTGTGGATTGAATTTGGTGCGCATGAAATGTTTGCTTCCTGCCCCGCCGTGTCCGCTTTTGCAAAACACCCTTATCTGATCTACAAAATTTGATTTTTCCATGTTGATTGCACCATCTGGTGCGTGCACAAAGTTAACCTCATCCCACCTTGCCAGCGGTAATTTTCCTAATTTTGTTTTATCGGTATGAAACTTGTACGATTTTTCAAGAACAAATACATAGTTGTTTCTGTGTTTTTCATGGTTTGGATGCTATTCTTCGACCACAACAATCTTTTTCTTCATATGCAATACCGATCGGAGTTGAATGAATTGAAGCAAAAGAAAAAGTATTATTTAGAGGAAATTGAAAAAACCCGCAACGATGTGGAAATGATGAAGACCAATCCCTCCTGGAAAGAGAAAGTTGCGCGTGAGCAATACCTGATGAAAAAGGATAATGAAGATATCTATTTGATCAAGGAAAACTGATCGCAGGTCTCAAACAATATATTTGATTCTTTCTCCGTTATTATAGGGAATACCCTTGAAAGCTAATTTGTAAAAGATTGATTATGAACGAGGTAATGATTCATGAAATGCTGCGGTATTTCTATCATGAACTCTCTGAAGAGGAAACAGGCAATTATGAACATTTTTTGAAAGACAATCCCTATTTGATGGAGATTTACCAGGGCTACACAGATACTTTGCATTGTTTATCGACCGGTCAGCATTCACCTTCACAGTCTACGTTGGACCGTATCATGTTTTATGCGCAGGAGGGCCATCTTCCGGCCAGCTAATACATTTTCGTTGTAACTTCCAAGCCGATTTATATGAGGCTTAAGGAGCGTTACCAATTGATCATTGATTACTTCAGCAAGCAGATTCCAGAGGCTGAAACAGAGCTGATGTATGACAATCCATTTCAGTTATTGGTTGCAGTGATCTTATCTGCGCAGTGCACCGACAAGCGGGTGAACCTGACCACACCCAAATTATTTCAACAGTTTCCTGATCCGGCTGCATTGGCCGCAACTGATTTTGATACATTGTTTCCTTTGATCAGAAGTATTTCATATCCCAACAATAAAACGAAGCATCTGATAGGCATGGCCAATATGCTTTTGGAAAAATTCAATGGGGAGGTTCCAATGACAGTGGAAGAACTGGTGATGTTGCCCGGGGTAGGCAGAAAAACAGCCAATGTCATCACCTCTGTGATTGACAAACAGCCCAATATGGCTGTTGATACCCATGTTTTCAGGGTTTCAGCGCGATTGGGACTTACCAAAAATGCTAAAACGCCGCTCGCTGCTGAGAAGCAACTGACCAAAAATATTCCGGATGAGCTGATTCACAAAGCACATCATTGGTTGATCCTGCATGGGAGGTATACATGCATTGCAAGGAGTCCCAAGTGCAGCCAATGCGGATTGCAGGAACTATGTCTTTACAAAGGGGATAAAAAATAGTTTTTTCAGTATATTGAAGCACAAACTTGCATATGAAATCTAAAATCAACATTCAGCTTTCTTTGATGATGTTCATGCAGTTCTTTGTATGGGGAGCATGGTATGGACAAATGAGCAAATACATGACCGATCAGTTGCATGCAACAGGCGATCAGGTTGGAAATGCATACGCTGCATTCTCCATCGCTATGATTGTTGCGCCCTTCTTTGTGGGCATGTTGGCTGACAGATTTTTCCAGGCACAAAAAGTATTGGGTGTACTCAACCTTGCCGGTGCTGCGATTCTTTTTGTTTTGATCAACATCAAAGATCCTGATACATTTTACTGGGTGATGTTGCTTTATTGCCTCACGTTTACACCGACCATTTCTTTGACAAGTTCCATATCGATGCGTAACATGAGCAATCCGGAAAAAGAATTTCCTGCCATTCGTGTGTTTGGAACCATTGCCTGGATTGCGGTTGTGAACCTGGTTGGATTCATGGGAGTAGGCGATAAAGTGATGATCTTTCAAATATCCATGGTATCTGCTGTGATCTTGGGTGTGCTGTCATTCTTCCTGCCCAAGACGCCACCCACTGCAACGGGTCCCTCTACCTTCTCACAAATCATCGGCAAAGATGCGTTTGTACTTTTTAAAGACAGATCATTTTTGATATTCTTTTTCTCTTCAGTATTGATTTGTATTCCCTTGTCATTCTATTATACATGGGCCAATCCATCATTGACAGACGGATACAAGTTGGCTTTCCCCGCTCTTGATCCTTCTACTTTCAAGATTGAAAATAAAATGTCGCTCGGACAGGTTTCAGAGGTGCTGTTCATGCTGCTTTTGCCGCTAGCTTATGCACGACTGGGGGTAAAGAAAATCCTGATCGTGGGACTCCTTGCCTGGATCATCCGATTTGCATTTTTCGGCTATGGCAATCCTGGCAACAGCGAATGGATGCTCTATGCAGCGATTCTGCTCCACGGAGTTTGTTATGACTTCTTTTTTGTGAGTGGAATGATTTATACCGATGCCAAAGCTGGCGAGAAGATCAAATCGCAGGCACAGGGACTGATTTCACTCGCAACCTATGGACTCGGCATGCTGATTGGATCTATTGTAGCTGGAAAAGTAAAGGATCAATATACGGTGAACGAAGTAACCAATTGGTTAAATGTTTGGCTGGTACCTGCAGGTATTGCCGCAGTTATATTAGTTTTGTTCCTCCTGTTTTTCAAAGACAATACAAGAACAGCAAAATAATCACAACCCTTTAAAACTAAATCTCGACATATGGTGAAAATTGCAATGCTAGGTTCCGGATTCATCGGAAGATTTTATGCTGATTCCATACAGGGACTCAGAAGTAAGGACAGAATTGTTTCCATTTACTCAAGAAGAGAAGAGCAGGCTAAAAAGTTTGCGGTTGATTACGGTTGTGATCATTATACTACTGTAATGGAAGAATCTATTGCTCATCCTGATGTGAACATGGTTTGTATTTCATTGCCAAACAATCTTCATGAAGCGGCAGTGGATCTTTGTATCAAACACAAGAAAGCTGTTATTACTACAAAACCACTTGGCAGAAATGCTGTAGAGGCGAAACGCATGATGGATGCAGTTGAGAAGGCCGGCATCTTCAACGGTTATTTGGAAGATTTGGTTTATACTCCAAAATTTTTGAAAGCATATGACAGTGTGAAAAATGGTGCGCTGGGAAGAATCCTCTGGGCCAAGTCACGCGAAACCCATCCTGGTCCTCACAGCGACTGGTTCTGGGATATTGAACAAGCAGGTGGCGGATGTATTTTGGATTTGGGTTGTCATTGCGTAGAGATTACCAGAAGTTATATCGGCAAAGACATCAAACCAGTGGAAGTGATGTGTTGGGCAGATACACAAGTGAAGCCAATTGATGCAGAGGACCATGCCATTGGCTTGGTGAAATATGAAAACGGAGCCATCGCACAGTTTGAAGTGAGCTGGACATTCAGAGGCGGATTGGATTTGAGGGATGAAGTGATGGGAACCGAAGGTACCATTTGGATCAACGGATTCTTAAGAACCGGTTTTGATATGTTCACTACAGGCAAGGGTGCTGATTATGTTGCAGAGAAGGCAGAATCCAATTCAGGTTGGTTGTTTCCGGTAGGAGATGAGTTGAACGAGCTGGGATACAATCACATGTTCGCTGAAATGTTTACCTGTTATGAAAAAGGAACGCAGCCCAGAGAAACGTTTTATGATGGATATGTTGTAAACGCTGTGCTGGATGCTGCTTACAGAAGCGCCAAATCAAAGCTATGGGAGCCTGTGAAGTTGGATGAGTGGAGAGGGAAGGTGGGCGTAACCAAAGACAGTCATTTGATTGAATTTGACAAAGATCATTATCTCGTGAAAGAAGAAATGACACATTTCGGAACCAAGAAACTGATCTTGAAAGAGAAGTCAACCGGTAAAATCGTAGAGAGAATTATCTAAGAGTTTTGGGTTTTGAGTTACGGGTTTTGGGTTAATACATCACTCAAAACCTAAAACCTAAAACAATAAAAAACCGTTAACTGTTAACAGTTGACGGTTTTTTATTAGAGGTACTTTCTGATTTCCTCTATCAGTTCTGTTTTCGTGATCGGTGTACCTTTTATTTTATTGTATCCTTTTGCATCAACGAAATAAATATCTCTGATTATTTTTATCAGCTGACCGTTATTGATTTCAGGTATCAATACGGTGTCAAAACTTGAAAGTATTTTTCCAAGGTTTTTTGGAAAAGGTCTGAGGTATCTGATGTGTGCATGAGATACAGCATGTCCTTCTAGGAGTAATTCGTGAACGGCTGTTTTGATGGCACCAAATGTACTTCCCCATCCCAATACCAAGACTTTCCCCTTATCCGGTCCGATGTCAATTTTTTGTTCGGGAATATAATTTGCAATGGTATCAACCTTGGCCTGTCTTGTTTTGACCATATGTTGGTGGTTCTCTGGATCATAACTGACATTTCCCGTTATATCTTGTTTTTCAATTCCTCCAATCCTGTGTTCCAGGCCTTTGGTGCCGGGAACAGCCCAGGGACGAACAAGTTTTTCGTCTCTTTTGTATGGCAAGAATTTTTCTTCTCCTTCTTCTAATCCTTTTTTGAAGCTGACCTTGATTTCAGGAAGATCTTCAGCCTTTGGAAATTTCCATGGCTCGGCACCATTTGCAATATATCCATCACTCAAGTACATCACAGGCGTCATGTGTTGCACAGCAATGCGGGTTGCTTCAAAAATTGAATCGAAACAATCGCTTGGAGTAGATGCTGATATGACAGGCATGGGACATTCACCGTTTCTTCCATAATAGGCCTGCATCAAATCACTTTGTTCTGTTTTTGTTGGGAGTCCTGTTGATGGTCCCCCTCTCTGCACATCAATGATCACCAATGGAATTTCCAGCATCACTGCCAATCCCATGGCTTCTCCTTTCAGCGCAATTCCCGGTCCGGATGTGGTTGTTACACCCAATGCACCTCCATAACTCGCGCCGATGGCAGAAGTGATGCCAGCAATTTCATCTTCGGCCTGAAAAGTTTTCACACCAAAATTTTTCATCTTGCTCAGATCGTGGAGAATATCTGAAGCAGGAGTGATTGGGTAGGAGCCCAGAAAAATAGGCAATCCACTTTTCTCTGATGCTGCAATCAAACCCATTGCCAATGCCTGGTTTCCCATGATGGAACGATAGGTTCCGGGTTTCATTTTTGCTTTCTCAACTTTATATCGGGTTGTGAAAGTCTCGGTAGTATCACCATAATTATATCCCGCCTGCAATGCTTTCAGGTTTGCATTCATGATTTCATCTTTTTTTCCGAATTTTTCTTTCAGAAAATTGAGCGTGCTTTCCATGTCGCGGCTGTACATCCAGTAAAGGAATCCCAGCACAAACATATTTTTTGCACGGTCTTTTTCTTTTGTTCCCATTTGGATGTCTTTCAATGCCTCACGGGTCATTTTTGTAACATCCATTTTGATGACTTCAAATCCACCAAGTGAGTCATCCTCCAATGGATTGACACCATCTGGATAATTGGCCAATCGAAGATTTTTTGCATCAAATCCATCTACGTTCGCGATGATCTTTCCGCCTTTTTTGATGGACTTCAAATTGGTTTTCAGCGCAGCTGCATTCATGGCAACCAATACATCGCAGAGATCGCCGGGTGTATAGATGGCATCGCTTGAAAATCTCAATTGATAACCACTCACTCCAGGCAGTGTGCCCTGAGGTGCCCTGATTTCAGCGGGGAAATCGGGGAAGGTGGCAAGATCAATGCCCAGCAGTGCGGTATTGTTGGTAAACTGACTTCCCGTCAGCTGCATTCCGTCTCCACTGTCACCTGCAAACTTGATGACGATATCACTGAGGAGCTCTTCTTTCCTTTGTGGCATGGTTTTTGTTTGAACTTTAACATGATCTTACATGAAAGGTTTTCATGTACTATTATGAAATTAATTAATTTAGACTACAAAATTATCCAATATGGCTCTATTCAATTCAAGTAATCCCACTCTTTCGGAAAAATCATTCGGACGTGTCATCAACATTCCAGGATCAGGGAGTATGACTTTTCGTGGCACCCTCAATAAGTTTGGATTTCTTTTTCTCATGGTCATGGCAACTGCGTTCTATGTATGGAATGAAGCGGCTGTAGGAAACAGCATTCAGGGCTATGTCATGGGCGGCGCCATCGGTGGATTGGTAGTTGCATTGATCCTCATGTTCAAACCAGTATGGGCTCAATACCTGGCTCCTGCCTATGCATTGTTAGAGGGATTGGTCATAGGATCGATCTCAGCTATGTATAACAATGCATTTGCCAAAGTAGCTCCTGGTATTGTGATGCAGGCTGTTATCCTAACATTTGGAACTGCCATTGCCATGTATGTTCTTTATTCCTTCAGAATCATTCGCGTAACGGAGCGATTCAAGTCAATCATGTTTGCAGCCATTGGCGGTATTGCCTTGTTTTATCTGATCACTTTTGTTTTATCACTTTTTGGTGTACAGGTACAAGGTCTCCAAGGCGGCAGCATGTTGAGCATTGGAATATCCATTGCCATCACAGCCATTGCAGCATTGAGTCTCTTGCTTGACTTCGATCGCATCGAACAGGGCGCCTCCATGGGTGCACCCAAATACATGGAATGGTATTGTGCATTCGGATTGCTGGTAACCATGGTTTGGTTGTATGTAGAGATCCTTCGTCTATTGGGAAATCTATATGGAAGAAAAGAATAGTTTCATTGAAATACATGTAAAAAAAATCCCACTCGATTGAGTGGGATTTTTTTATTTCATCTCATGTATTGTTGGATCATCTAAATCCATCACCGTCTAACATGTTTCCAAATCCTCCTAAGATGCTTCCCTCTTCTTTTCTGTTGAATGCTCCGTAAGACATGATCCTGCTGGCCAATCTGCTGATAGGCAGGGTTTGGATCCAAATCTTACCCGGACCTCTCAATGTTGCAAAGAAGAGTCCCTCTCCTCCAAAGATTGTATTCTTGATACCTCCCACAAATTCAATATCGTAGTCGACCGTCTGGGTAAAAGCAACCAGACATCCGGTATCAATTTTCAACACTTCACCTGGCGTGAGATAGCGTTCAAAAACGTGTCCGCCTGCATGCACAAAAGCCAATCCATCACCTTCCAGTTTTTGCATGATGAATCCCTCTCCGCCAAACAATCCCGTTCCCAGTTTTCTTTGGAATGCAATGCCAACAGAAACTCCCTTGGCTGCACATAGGAAGGAGTCTTTCTGACAAATGATTCTGCCATCGAGTTGTTGCAAATCCAATGGAATGATTTTTCCAGGATAGGGAGATGCAAAAGAAACTTTCTTTTTGCCGTTCACCATGTTGGTAAAGGCAGTCATGAACAGACTTTCTCCCGTCAGCAGTCGCTTTCCTGCTGAAAACAATTTTCCGAGTACCCCTTGGGTTTGATTGGAGCCGTCGCCAAAAATGGTTTGCATTTGAATGCCTTCCTCCATCATCATGAAACTGCCTGCTTCCGCAATGGCTGTTTCCTGTGGATCCAATTCAATTTCAACATACTGCATCTCCTCTCCGACGATCTTGTAATCGATTTCGTGGTTTGAACGACTTGTGAAGTTTGTCATATGATGTTTTTTAATATAAGTTGACAGTTAACGGTTGACGGTTAACTGTTAACCGTCAACTGCCAACCGTTGACTGTTAACTGTTAACTGTATTCCCATTCCACACCTTCTTCCCTTGAATTTTTCTCACCAGGTACATCAGTGCGGTGAAAACAAAGAACAATGGTCCGAGCAATCCGAGGATTGAAATCCATTTTCCTTTGTAGAACTGTTGCATGGGGCGCTTCAATCTCTCTGCAATGAGGTACATCGCAGGAACAATCAACAAGGTCATGAAGAATGCGAACATCAGTCCCCAGATAATGGTAAGCGAAAGCGGCTTCCAGAAAGCAACGTTGTCGCCCCCAAAGAATATATGGGGATTGAGATCGGTAAACAATGTTACGAAATTGATATTGAAACCAACTGCCAAAGGAATCAATGCAAGGATGGCTGCAAGGGCGGTAAGCAAAACCGGGACAATCCTTGTCTTGCCCGCTTCGATCACTGCTTCCCTGGTTTTCATTCCTCTCGACCTGAGTTCATCTGCGAATTCAATTACCAGAATTCCATTTTTCACAACGATGCCCGACAATCCAACAATTCCAATGCCACTGGTTACAGCTGCAAAAGTTGAACGGGAAATTGCATATCCCAACAGTACTCCGATCAAGCTGAACATGATTTCAGACAAAACAATCATGGTTCTGCTGTAAGATCCAAATTGTAAAATGAGGATCAACAAAATAAATCCAACTGCAATGAAAAGCGCATTGCTAAGGAAACCTGCTGTTTCTCTCAGCTGTTCCTCTTCTCCTGTTTGTGCAACAACAACACCTTCCGCTTTCTCATTTAAGGCATCTATATATTTTTTGATGTCTGCATTCACGCTTTGTGGGGTATATCCCTGTGATGTCAGAACATTTGAATATATGGTGATGACCCTTTTCTGGTTGCTTCTTTTGATGCTGCCATAGGTATTGCTGATATCTGATTTCACAACAGAGCTGATCGGTACTTGTTTGATCATGCCTGATGTGAAATCTCTGTAGGTGATGCGCATATTCAGCAACTCAGACAATGTTTTGCGCTGGGTTGCTTCGTTGCGAACGGTGATCTTATATTCTTCTTCGCCAATTTTCAACTTGGATATTTCTTTTCCAAACAAGGCTGTTCTGATTTCCAATCCAACCTGTGCAGTAGAAATGCCCTGCATCAATGCCCTTTCTCTGTCAATCGTGAGTCCTATTTCTGGATTATTGAAGTCCACGTCAATTTTCAATTCTTCCACACCGGGAATATTTTTATCACTCAAATAGTTCCTGAGTTTGATGGCAGTGCTGGTGAGGTCTTCAAAGTTCTCGCCTGATACTTCAATGTTCACGGGACTCTTCGTGGGTGGACCATTGCTTTCTTGTGCAACACTGATCTCAGCAGAAGGAATTCCTTTGATGGTTTCTCTCACTGCGTTCAAATATGGAGTGGTAGATTTCCCATCTCTTTTTTCAAAAGGAACAAAGCTTACCTGGATTCTACCAAGCTCCGGACGGGTACTTCTGTCACCACTGTTCGGATCACTCGCGCCAACAGCTACATTCGCAATCACACTTTCAACCAATGGATTTTTCTTTCCATTGTCCATTTCCAGTACAAGGTTGATTTTCTTTTCAAGTGACTGGATAACTGAATCAGTATATTTTACATCCGTTCCAGCTGGAAGCTTCATGTAAACATATATGGTATTGGGATCACCTTGGGGAAAGAGTACAATCGGAACTTTTCTCATACCAAAGAAGAAAAATGAAAAAATGAGCAAGGCAAATGTTGCTAACAACATTTTTACCGGCCTCCATCCCTGTGTTGTCCATCGCAACAATACTTCATACCTGTTCATCAATCCAGGAAGCAATCTATTTTGGAAGAAGTTGATGGCGTCTGTCAACACATAAGCATTCAGCACCATGAGTATTGCAAAAAACAACAACATATTACCTATGAATCTGAATGAAGACTGATCTCCGCCGTAACCTGCTAAATCAAACAACAGTCCCATGATCAGGAACAACAAGAAAAGCGGCTTTTTGAATACAGATGATTTTGCTTTTTTCTCATGCTCTTCGTGCTCCATGAAATCAACCGCAAATACGGGATTCATAATATAGGCCACAATCAATGAGGCTGTCAACGTAAAGATCAGCATCGTTGGCAGGTAGATCATGAATTTTCCGATGATGCCCGGCCAAAACAAGAGGGGTACAAATGGTGCCAATGTCGTAAGCGTACCTGCAAGCACCGGAACAAATACTTCTCCTGCTGCGTATTTGGCTGCATCCACAGCAGAAATTTTTCCTTTTCCCTGAGAGAATATCCGGTACGTATTTTCAATCACCACAATGGCGTCGTCTACTACAATTCCCAATCCAAAAAGTAGGGCAAACAAAACAATGAAGTTCAACGTAACGTTTGATCCAACTATAAAATCAGCTGTTGGAAGGAATATGAATGCGAGGAACATGCTCAGCGGAACAGACAATGCCACAAAGAATGAATTCGTCACGCCCATGAAGAACATCAGGATGATCAATACGAGTATGAATCCAATGATGATGGAGTTTACGAGTTCATCGAACGCGGCAGCCGCTTTGATGCTGAGGTCGCCTGTGATGTTGACGTTGAGGTCCTTTGGAAAAACATCCTGCTGCATTTCCTTCACCATTGCATTGATTTTCTCAGATGCATTGATGAGGTTTTCTCCGGAACGTTTGATGATGCTGAGTGTAACAACATTCTTTCCATTCAAGCGAGCATAGCTTTCTTTCTCTTTGACAGTATCAACGATCTTCGCAAAATCTTTCAGATAGAAAGGTGCTCCGTAAATATTTTTTACAACCATGTTGTTGACGTCCAATGCAGAGTTGAACTGTCCACTCAGCCTCAATGCCCTTTTTTGTTCGCCCACTTCCAGCAATCCACCTGATATATCAAGATTCTCACGTTGTATGGCTTGTTCAACATCGTTGAAGCCAATTTTCGCCGCTTCCATTTTGAAACGGTCAACATTGATTTGAATTTCTCTTTCAGGTGCACCGATCAGGTCAACGCGGCTGATTTCGCTCAGCTCTTCAATTTTATCTTTCAGCTGATCCGCAAAATCGCCCAACTTGACTGCATCGTAGTCGCCGCTTACATTCACTGACATGATGGGCAGCTCAGACAATGACAATTCCTGTACAACAGGTTCCTGGGTAAGATCCGTTGGAAGATCTTTTTTTGCTTTGTCAACCGCATCGCGCATTTTCTGCAAGGCCACATCCGTTTTTACAGATGTGCTGAACTCCACAATGATGGCAGAAAAATCCTGCAGGGAGGTTGATTTGATGCTGTTGATTTTAACACCCGTGATACCTTTCAATTGTTTTTCAATGGGACGAGTAACAAGACTCTCAATTTCTTTGGGAGAATTTCCTACGTATACGGTTTGAACGAAAATATTTGGAATGACTACATCCGGGTACTGCTCTTTGGGGTAAGAAAGGAAAAGTCCGATTCCCCATACTGATATGATAAGTGTGAGCAGGTAAACAGCTGTCTTGTTTTTAATTGCCCAGTTGGTTGGTCCAAATGTTTTCGGATTCTGCAACAATTTGAAAATGGGATTATTGTTTGACAGGTTGTCCATGTTGATATATTTATTAATTTCTTTTGATGTTTTATTTTCCAGCAGTGGTCAACAGCTGACCTTCGTACAATCCCTGGAATCCTTTGGTGATCAATTGATCGTTCACTGCAAGTCCGGATTTCACCTCAATCAATTCATCGTAGAATTCTCCGATGTTGATGCTGCGCTTGCGGGCAATTTTCTTGCCTTTTTCTTCCACCATTACATATACATATTTTCCTTTTTCATCGGTCTGCACAGTTTCAACCGGAACAACGATGGCGTTTTTAGCCTGGTGATCCAATAATTTGATCAGTGCCACCTGGTTGGGTTTGATATTGGATTTGCTTGGCAGTTTGCTTTCTGCAACAAAACTTCTGGAAGTAACATTGATGGTTTCAGAAACAACACTGATTTGTGAATTGAATGATTCATTTAGATCGGGGATGGTAATAATCGCAGGCATGCCACGCTTAACCTTGCTGATATAGTTTTCAGGAACATCTACGACTGCTTTCAGGTTACCCGGATTTACAATGATGATGGTAGTCATTGGATTTCCAACGAATGTTTCTCCTACTTTGATACCCACAGTTTCAATCACACCACTTACTTCAGCTGTTACCAGTGTGGTGCTGAGTTGTTCCTTGACGAGTCCCAGTTGTTTTTCCAAACTTTCCACATTGTTCTTTGCTGAAAGGAATTGTATTTCTGTACCAATTCCTTCTGCCCAAAGATTTTCCTGTCTGCTGAAAATATTTTTTGCAAATGCAAGCTGACTTTCTACCTGTTTGATGTTTTGCTGCACAATACCGTCTTCCAGTTTCATGAGCAACTGTCCTTTTTTAATAACATCACCTTGCTTTACATAGATCTGTTTAACCTGTCCACCCATTCCTCTGGGTGTAACATAGGAAACGTTTTCGGTGGATACTTTTCCCTGTAGTTCTATATAGTGACTGAAATCCTGTGTTGCTAGTGCAGTTGCCTCCACTAGCTTCATTTTTTCAGCAATTGCACCGCCTGACAATTGATTGATTTCTGTTTGCAGTGCATTGATTTGGTTGTTCAATGCATCTCTTTGTTTGGTAAGTGTTTCCAGCGTAGCTTTTTTACCGGCCAGATCCTGATTGCCTTCCTGTTTGCCTCCGCAGGATACCAGTGCAGCGATGATGACAATAACGAATAGCTTTTTCATATTGATGTATTGTATATTTTAAAGTTTACCCAGTGCCTTGGTGAATGATATTTTTGCATTTACTGCATCAAACAATGCCTGGAAATAATTGGATTGTGCATTTTCAAGTTCAGTTTGTGTCTGAAGCAATTCAAAACTGGATCCGAGTCCCTGTTCGTATTTCTTCTTGGTGGTATTGTATACTTTCTCTGCTAGTTGCACATTTCTTTCCTGGACATCCAGTGAGGAAAGGGCATTTTTGAATTGGGTAGAAGATGCTTTCAATTGCAGATCAATTGCACGCTGCAGGTTTTGGATGGTGTTGTCAATTTTTTCAACATTCATATTGGCCTGTTTGATGCGTTGCATTTTTTGTCCCCCATCAAAAATGGGTACACTCAAATTGATTCCCAAGACAGAAGCCTTGAACCATTTTTGATTGAAATCAAAGAAGTTAAATTCCTGTCTCAATGCATTTCTGCTATAGCTCCAATAGCTCGCGAGGGTAGGGATGAAAGAAAGTTTTTGACGTTTCAAATCCAATCCCTGCAGGTCACGTACTACATTGAGCAACTGTACTTCTTTTCGATCATTGTAATTGAAATTGCCCATTTCCAGCAAACCTTTTTTGACCAAATCTGCTGTCAAAGTTTCAGTCAGCTGTAGACTGTCTCTCTGATCAATCGCCAATACGAATTTCATCGAGGCATATCCAATTTCTATCAATCTTTCTATTTGCGTGGATGTGGTGATGAGATTATTGAGGGTAACCTGTGTTTTGTCAATATCCAATCTTTCAGCAAAACCATTTTGGAATAGTTTTTCCTGATCCTGTTTTAATTTCTCCAATCTTTTGATGCTCTCATCCAAATAGTGTTTCCTTTTTTCAGCGATGAGAATGCTGTAATAAGCACGGAGCACATTGCTTTTCACGGAATCTTCCATCACCATGATATTGGCATCGGTGTAATTAACTGCTTTTTTTCTTGCAGAGATGGCAACGAAAAGATCCGGTTGAAACAATAGTTGCTGGAATTGCACACCTGCATTTGATTGCCAGGGTACTCCAAACTGAGCAGGGAAAAACTGTGCGGGACCCGTTGGCTGTGTAATCGGATTTCCACTTCCATCCTTCACGCCGTTTTTGGAAAGCACGCCGTAAACCGCAGGCGAAATAAAATCTGGCAACAGGGTGACGGGAATGCTGAAAAAGTGTTGCATCTGCACACTTCCATTTACTTGGGGAGTGGCCTGAGCAATATATTCCTTGTTTTTTGCGATTTGGATTTCTTTGTCCAGTCGGAGGTTTTTGAGTTCAGTCGCATTTTTCAATGCCATGCTGGTTGCTTGCTCCGCAGACAGTTTATATGTCTGTTGCGCTTGCAAGAAGCTTGTACACATTTGAAGCATGACTGCACATAATAGACGCACACGTATCATTTTTATCGATTTATGTTGTTATGTTCTTTTCTTTTGTTTTTGTATGATTCAATCATGTTGAATCCTTTTTCGGTTGCCAATCCATACAGAAAGTTCTCAATGATTACGAGTGAGACTTCCGTCACATTGTATTTGTCGGCCGGAAAGGCATCCATGTTGAATCCAATCATCAGTGTTTCCAGGCGAAATTTTGAAAGAATTTCAATCTTGATATCGCTGCGATACAATCCTTCTTCCACTCCTTTTTTCAAATTGTTGGAGATGATGTTCAGTAGAAAATCGTTCTTGTATGCATGGAATTTTTGGAAGGAAGAAAGATGGTATTTCTGTAGATCGAAGAGCACCATGGGATTCATATTCCTGGAGTGCTTCACCATCATGTCCATTGTATTGAATATTTCTTCGATGGCATTGGAGGCGGATCGTACTGTTTCAGTCGTTTCCTCCTGCATGTTGTTGATCTGCATTTGGAGCACCCGATCAACCAGTTCGTCCTTGTCCTGAAAATGCTGGTAAACTGTTTTTTTGGAAATTCCCAGATGGGTCGCAATCTCATCCATGGAGACCGACCTGATTCCCAGTCGCAAAAAGAGGGTCCTGGCTTCATGGATGATTCTTTCTTTTGTTTCCATGATTTTGAGGGCACAAAACTACGGAAACTTTATTTGTTAAATGAGTTTCTATGTTAAACTTTTGAAAACTTAACTTGAACATTGTTTTCTGCCTTTTTATCGATTTTTATCAAAAACGGGTGTTTTTCGCATAAAATAGGGTGATTTTCGCCCAAAATTGGCCATTTTTAGGTGTATATTTGGAAAAACCTATCTCAATGAAATCTTTCACTCCGGGTAAGCTGATCTATTATTTCTTTCAGGGATTGATCATCCTGGCTCCCATAGTGATTACAGCTTGGGCGGTTGTTTCTCTTTTCAACTTTGTGGATGATATTTTACCCAACGTGCTCAGGGTGTTGGTGCCTGATATGGTGAAACTGGATGCATCTGGGAATCCGGCAAAAATACCCGGACTCGGATTCCTGACGGTGGTGCTGATGGTACTCACTGTTGGTTATTTATCCTCACTCTTTTTTGTATCCCGCTTGGTCAACCTATTTGATACGGTCTTGGAAAGAACACCAGGTATCAAACTGATTTATACAACCATTAAGGATTTTCTAGAAGCATTTGCAGGCAATAAGAGAAAATTCAACAAACCTGTTTTGGTGGCAGTAGACGATAAAGATGTTTGGCGAATGGGATTTATAACACAAACTGATCTTTCTCAATTTGGACTGACTGATTATTACTGTGTCTATGTGCCTCACTCTTATGCTTTTTCAGGAATCACCTATATGGTGCAAAAGGAGAGGATCAAAATATTGGATGATGTTCGCTCTGCCGATGCCATGAAGTTCATTGTATCCGGTGGCGTTACGGAACTGACAGAAGGAGAAGATTGACAAGTATAAATTATTTATTGCATGTGGAGGGGATGGGTATTGTTGTGGTTGTTGTTTGCTTTACCAACGGGGACTTACAGTTGGGGATTTTTCGCGCATCGTTTCATCAATTTTCATGCGGTTTTTTTATTGCCGACGGAAATGATTGCTTTTTACAAAAGCAATATTCATTACCTCTCAGAACATGCGGTGGATCCTGATAAACGCAGGTATATCCTGCCAGATGAGGCACCAAGGCATTATATTGATTTGGATCGGTTTAAAAAAGATGACTCACTTTTGTTGCCCAGGAAATGGGAGCGGGCGGTTGAACAATATTCAGAAGATACGCTTCATGCACATGGCATTGTTCCCTGGTGGATTCAAGTGGTAAAAGCAAATCTCACCAAGGCCTTTGCCAAAAAAGACTGAAATGCCATTTTGAAATATTCAGCAGACATCGGACATTATATTGGAGATGCACATGTGCCTTTGCATGCCAGCAGCAACCACAACGGACAATTCACCAATCAGATTGGTATACACGGATTTTGGGAGAGTCGTCTTCCGGAGTTATTTGCTGCTGCACATTATGACATGCTGATTGATCGAGCCATCTATTTGAAAGATCCGCTCGCATTCATTTGGGAAAGAATTGATCAAAGTGCTGCAGCAGCAGATACCGTGCTGAGCATTGAAAAACACTTATCCAGTGCCCAACATGATCAACATATTTTCTCTTATGAAAAACGCAATGGAAAATATGAACGCATATACTCGGTTGCGTATTCAACTCAATACCACCAGGCGCTGAAGGGGATGGTAGAACGCAGGATGAGAGCCTCTACGCATGCCATTGCCAGTTTTTGGTATACTGCATGGGTGGATGCAGGTCAGCCCAATCTTTCTGAAATCTCCCAGTCAAAATAAGTATCTTCGCGACACGTTTAAACGTTGCTTCGGCACGCAATTTTATGGTACATAATTTCAATGCTGGTCCCAGCATTCTCCCACATACAGTTTTTGAAGAAGCCAGTCAGGCTATCCTGAATTTCAACAACACGGGTCTCTCTATTTTGGAAATAGGTCACCGCACTCCGCTCTTTGAAGAGGTATTGCAGGAAGCAGTTTCACTGGTAAAAGAACTGATGCAGCTCGATCAGAACAAGGAAGTATTGTTTCTGCATGGTGGAGCATCGACTCAATTTTTTCAGTTACCCATGAATTATCTCTCCAAGGATAAAAAAGCAGCTTATCTCGATGCTGGTGTATGGGGCAGCAAAGCCATCAAAGAAGCAAAGCGATTTGGTCAGGTAGATGTAGTGGCGAGTTCGAAGGATAAAAATTATACTTATATCCCCAAAGATTATGCTGTTCCGCATGAAGCTGCATACTTTCATTATACTACCAACAATACCATTGAGGGAACGCAAATGCATGCCATTCCCAATCTATCTATGCCATTGGTTGCCGATATGAGCAGTGATATCCTGAGCAGGGAAATGGATTTCAATCGCTTCTCATTTATTTATGCCGGAGCCCAAAAAAATATTGGAGCGGCGGGAGTCAATCTTGTTGTGATTGATAAGAAGTTTTTGGATAAGTCCTCATCCGCTATTCCATCCATGATGGATTACAAGCAACATGTTGCCAACGGATCGATGTTGAATACACCTCCTGTCTTTGCCATTTATGTTTGTCTGTTGACCCTTCGATGGCTGAAAAAATCCGGCGGTGTTGCAGCTATTGAAAAAATCAATCATCAAAAATCCAATCTGCTGTACAGCACACTGGAGTCCATTCCTTTGTTTCATTTGCCCGTCGCAAAAGAAGACAGAAGCCATATGAATGCAGTCTTCACCATGAAGGATGAAGCACTTGAAAAAGTATTTTTGCAGCGTTGCAAAGAAGCCAATATGGTGGGCATCAAGGGACATAGAAGTGTGGGCGGATTTAGGGTATCCATGTACAATGCACTTCCACTGAGCAGCATCGAAACATTGGTGGAACTGATCAATCAATTTGCAAAAGAACACGCATAGAAATTTTACCATGGCCATCATATTTCCTTTCAAAGCCGTAAGACCTCAGCCAGCCATTGCAAAAGAATTGGCATCACCTCCTTACGATGTATTGTCTAGTGAAGAAGCCCGCAGCCTTGCAGCTTCTCATCCCCATTCTTTTTTGCATGTGACCAAATCAGAAATCGATATGCCGACTGATTTGAGCATCTACGACAACAGTGTCTATCAGAAAGCTAAATCGAACCTTGATCAAATGCTTGCTGATGCTGTGCTGTTGATGGAGGAACAGGAATACTATTATATATACGAGCTGGTCATGCATGGAAGAGGTCAAACTGGCCTGGTTTGTTGTTCATCTGTTGATGATTATGAAAATGATATCATCAAGAAACACGAGTTTACACGTCCAGAGAAAGAAAAAGACCGCATCAACCACATCAGCATCACAGGTGCCCAAACCGGAAATGTTTTTCTGGCTTACCGCAATAATGCTTCTCTAGATCAATTGATTGCTGAATGGAAAAAAAATCACCAGCCTGTTTATGATTTTACAGCAGATGATGGCATTGTTCACCGCATCTGGATCGTAGGAGATGCATCTGCCATCCAATCCATCACCGACATATTCAAGAACGATGTTCCCTGCACGTACATAGCCGACGGACATCACCGTGCTGCCAGTGCAGCGAAGGTCCGCAAAGCACTTGGTCAACATGCGGGTCCAGAGGCAGATAAATTTCTGACCACCTTGTTTCCAGCCAATGAATTAAACATATTGCCTTACAACAGAGTAGTGAAAGACCTGAATGGAATGAGCGATGAAGATTTTCTCAGCTCATTGCAAGATGATTTTGTGCTCTCACATTATGATATTCCAGTTGAGCCTGCGTCCTTGCATGAATTTGGTATGTACCTCAACGGTTCTTGGTATCACCTGACTGCCATTGAGGGAACATTTGAGGAGGATCCTATCGGTGTATTGGATATCACCATTTTTTCCAACAATATATTGGAAAAACATTTGGACATCAAAGATCAACGCACGGATAAACGAATTGATTTTGTAGGAGGTATTCGAGGATTGAAAGAATTAGAAAAAAGAGTCGACTCCGGTGAAATGAAAGTTGCCTTCAGTTTTTATCCCGTCAGCATTGAACAGCTGTTTGACATATCCGACAGTGGAAATGTGATGCCTCCCAAAAGCACCTGGTTTGAGCCTAAGCTCAGAGACGGACTCCTAACGCATTTGATTTAATAAGATTGATCTTCTGCGTAGATGCGTTCAATGGCATCTCCATATTTTTCTGTGATCACTTTCCGTTTCAGTTTCAACGTGGGGGTCAACTCACCTCCATCGATGGTCCATTCTTTATTGAGCAATTCAAATTTCTTGACTTGTTCGATATGGTTGAATTGCACATTGAATTTTTCAACAATGGATTTGAAGTGTTCCTGCACACGCGGTTGATTGATCATCTCATCATTGTTCTGGTGGGGTACTCCGTTTTTCTCACACCATGTTTTCAGATTGGCAAATGCCGGCACGATCAGCGCGGCTGTGAATTTACGCTCCGGACCCACCACCATCATTTGCTCGATGAAGGGTGACTCCTTCATTTTGTTTTCAATGGGTTGAGGGGCAACATATTTTCCACCGCTTGTTTTGAATATTTCTTTTTTTCTATCGGTGATCTTTAAAAAGTTTCCTTCCACCCATGTACCGATATCACCTGTATGGAACCAGTTTTCATTGTCGATGCATTCTGCGGTAAGATCCGGACGCTTATAGTATCCCATCATCACGTTGGATCCTCTGCAGCATATTTCACCATCTTCAGCAAGTTTCACTTCAACATTTTTGATGCCTTGTCCCACTGTTCCAAATCTTCTTCCGCTTTTGTCAAATCTGTTAACAGAAATAACGGGTGAAGTTTCGGTGAGTCCGTATCCTTCCATTACCACAATTTTTGCAGCAGTGAAAATGCGCAGCAGTCGCACTTGACAGGCTGCAGCACCTGTTACAATGGCTTTTACATTTCCACCCAATGCTTCTCTCCATTTGGAGAAAATCAATTTATTCGCAATGGCCAATTGCATGTTGTAAACGAGGCCCTGATTTTTATTCAACTCAAATTTATTTGCAACACCCACGGCCCAGAAAAAGAGATTTTTCTTTACACCTGTGAGTTCTCTTCCTTTGGCCATGATCTTCTCGTATACCTTTTCGAGCAATCTTGGAACGGTGGTGAAGAGCGTGGGTTTGACCTCTTTGAGGTTGTCGCCTACGGTATCTATGCTCTCTGCATAATAAATAGAAACACCTATATACATATATATATAGCTCACCATCCGCTCAAATATATGATTGAGGGGAAGGAAGCTCAAGCACCGGTCACTCGCATTGGCAACCGCAGAAACTATCTCTTCCACATTTTGCACGTTCTCCATGATGTTTTTGTGGCTGAGCATAACACCTTTGGGGAATCCTGTAGTACCAGAAGTATATAAAATGGTTGCGAGCTCATTCGGACGAATGGCATCTCTGATGGATGTTAATTTTTCAAGATCAGCTGCCGTTCCATTGTGCAGCAATTCCTTCCAATTCAGCACACCGTTCAGTTCACTGAAAGAGTATACTGCCTGAACGGATGGCGTTTTTGATCGGACGGATTGAACTTTGTTGTACAACTCCTGGTCACTCACAAAAACCATCTTGATGGATGCATCGTTGAAAATGAATTCCAGTTCATTCGGACTGATGGTTGGATAAATAGGAGTGAGGATGGCACCAGTCTGTTGAATGGCAAGATCCAGTATCAGCCACTCTGGACGATTGTTGCTGAGTACGGCAATTTTATCTCTTCCCTCCACAGATCCATCCTGGTAGCCTACCCCCGCATGAAGGAGTCCCATGCTGAGACTGTCAACCAGCTTTCTTACTTCCTGTGTGCTGTATTTTCTCCAGTGCCCATTCTCTTTTGCTGCAAACATATCCTCCTGGGGAGAACGTTGGAGTTGCCAATCGAGGCAGTCGAATAATCTTGTGGGCTTCATATGGGTTCCTGGTTTAGAGTTGTGCGTTTTGGGTTGATCGTTGATGGTTAACTGTTAACAGTTAACTATTTTCAAGATAAAACTTTTTTCAACCCAAAACGCAAAACCTGCAACCCAAAACAGTTAACAGTTAACCGTTAACTGTTTATCTGATCAGAGTTGAAGGCATCTCCTTGTTCAACAAATTCTTGTAAATGAACATGTTATTTTCATTGGTAGAATGTGCAGATTGATTTCCGCCCCAGCCATGTCTGCCACCTGGGTAGACCATGAATTCGAAATGCTTCTTGGAATCCTGCAATTTTTTCACCAGTTGCAAACTGTTTTGTAAATGCACATTGTCGTCCATCGTTCCATGATAAATCCTCAGCAAACCTTTGTAGCTGTCAACATATGTCATGATCGAACCTGCTGCATAGCCTAGGGGATTTTCTTTGGGACTGTCCATGAATCTTTCTGTATAATGACTGTCATACAAATGCCAATCGGTAACACTTCCTCCTGCCAAACCATGTGTAAAATATCCAGCACCTTTTGTAAGTGCCAATGATGTCATGTATCCGCCGTAACTGAATCCTGCGATGCCAACTCTTGTTGAATCTGCACCATTGTTTCTCAACCATTTTACAATGGTGATCCAATCTTTGAGTTCCCAGTTGCCGAGATTCCTGTGCATGTAGTTCACTCCGTTTTTTCCGAAATGTCCGCTGGCTCTGTGATCCATTGCAACCTGGATGAGTCCCTCTTTTGCCCACCACTGATTCAGTGGACTGAATTGCCAGCCATCTCTCACGGTGCCGGCATTTGGTCCACCATAAATATTGATCATCACCGGATATTTTTTGGAAGGATCATAATTTAAGGGCCAGGTGATACGAATGGGCAATTGAAATTTTCCATCTTCAGAAGGAATGCGGATCAATGCTGTATTGGCCAGTGCATACTCTTCAAAAGAACTTCCTGCACTGTTTCCAATCTCACCTATGATCTTTCCTTTGTTGTTCACCATTGCCAAGCGGTCGGGAGTTGAAGCATTGGAATATCTGGAGATGAAATAACTTCCTTGTGGAGAGAGGTCTACACTATGTGTATAATCACCAAATGTCAGGCGCAGTTGGTTTTTACCATCCAAATCAACCCTGTATAAATCAGTCCTGGTTGATTTATGTTGTCTGCTGGTAAAATACACAACATTTTTCACTGTATCGATCCACTGCACATCAGTGCTCCAGTTATTGCCGCTGGTGATTTTATTTTTCAGTGATCCATCGGCATTGTGCAGGTACAATTGATCCCAACCGTCCTTGTCGCTTTTGATGATGATGCCTTTGTTGGATGGAAGAAAACTGATTCTTGAACCCATGTCATCCAGATCCACCCAGGTCTTTTGTATTTCTTTGTAAAATTCTTTTTTGGATCCATTCGCAGGATTCACTGCATAGATGATCAGGCTATCCTGTCCTCTGTTCATCCATTGCACAAGCAGGGTTGAAGCATTGGGTGTCCAATAAGGCATGCCGAAATACTGATCGTATTTTTCATCAAAGTCAGCCCATACCAATGTTGAACCATCCGTGCTGGTGATGCCAATTTTCACTTGTGGATTCGGATCACCTGATTTTGGATAGCGGGTGTTTTCAACGTATCCATGCTGACCTGTTTCGCCTACAATGGGAAAGAGAGGAACATGGGTATCATCCATGCGCATGAAGCAAATGGATTTGCTGTCGGGACTCCACCAGTAAGATTTATATCTACTGGGTCGGCCCAAGATTTCTTCAAAATACACCCAACTGGCATATCCATTCAAGATCAAATCACTTCCGTCTTTGGTCAGCCTGAATTCCTTTCCGGAAGCGACTTCCACGGTATACAAATCATTTTTTCTGGTGAAGGCAACCCATTGTTTATCGGGTGACAAGGTTGGATTGATTTCCGGATCAGTTGTTTTGGTCAGTTGTTTGTCCTGTTTGCCATTGATATACAAAAACACATCATTGTTGATGGAACGCACAGCAATATTTTCGCTTTTTTCTTCTTTCAGTGCATCCTTGGAGGATGGAAGCACCTTGCCGGTTTTTCCATTCATGATAAAATAACGCGTCGCAGTATCACCGTTTTCTTTTTTGCTGAACAATACCTGTTCATCATCTACCCATCCCAATACCTGAGGAAGGGGTTGCAGCAGATTGGAAATTTTATCACCACGAAGCATTTGATTGTCCGTGAGATTTTTTTTCTGTGCAGCAGCAATGGTTGTCAGGAGCAGCAAGCTGCCCAATAATTTTAATTTCATGTGTTTGATTTATATCAGTCTCTGTAATTCAATGCGGGTTTTCTGTTTCCAAGCAAGGCTTCGTATTGATAATCGCCTTTGAGTTTTTTGAATTCCTCTTTTGCCTGTTGAATCAATGCGGGTTTTGTGAAAAGATCGATCGCTGTCATGGCCATGGTTTTGGCCGCAACGTTCATGCCCTTGGTTCCAATCTCTGTGCCACCACAAGCAACTGCCTGCCAGCTGTGTGCAGGTGTACCCGGTGCCCAGGTAGCAGCCCTCAATCCAACTGTTGGCACTGCATAGCTAACATCTCCCACATCGGTGGATCCTCCGCCAGCATCGGTCTCGACTTTCAATGGTTTGATCTTCGCAGATTCATCCACTGCAGGATATTTGAAAGTGAAACTGCTTTGAATTTTTTCAGCAAATACTTTTTCCTCTGCTGTATAGTTGACACCTCCGACGGACTCTAAATTTTTTTGCATGACTTCCGCCAATGATTTGTTCAACAACAAATCATGTGTGCCTCCAATGATCTCATATTCCATCTTGGTCTCTGTACCCAGTGCAGCTGCCTTTGCGGCATTGACCACTCGATTGAAAATCTGTTTTACCTGGTCGCGTTTAGGATGGCGTACATAATAATATACTTCAGCATAGTCAGGTACCACATTCGGAGCCTTTCCTCCGCTGGTGATCACATAGTGAATCCTGGTTTCTTGGGGAACGTGTTCTCTCATCAGGTTGACCATATAGTTCATGGATTCAACTGCATCAAGAGAAGAGCGCCCATTTTCAGGTGAACCTGCTGCATGGGCAGAGAGTCCGTAGAACCTGAACTTGGCAGAGCTGTTGGCCAATGCACTTGTCATGGTCACACCATTCTCATTTCCGGGATGCCAGTGAATAACTGCATCCACGTTGTTGAACAAACCTGCGCGCACCATGTATACTTTTCCGGAGCCACCTTCTTCAGCAGGACAACCATATACTTTTACTGTTCCAGTCAGTTTTTTTTCTTCGATGAGTTTTTTGATTTCAATGCCTGCAGCAACGGAAGCAGTACCAAACAAGTGGTGTCCGCATCCATGTCCCCCTGCCTGTCCTGCAATCGGCTTCTTATCCGCCACTGCTTCCTGTGCCAATCCTGGCAGGGCATCAAATTCAGCCAATATTCCGATCACTGGTTGTCCGGATCCATACGTCGCCACAAATGCTGTGGGAATTTCTGCAACGCCTGTTTCAACTGTGAATCCCTCTTTTTTCAAGGTTTCCTGCAAGAGTGCTGAGCTTTTGACTTCTTTGTATCCCAACTCAGCATATCCCCATATTTGAAGAGCAATTTTTTTATACTGATCATAGTTGTTTTGAAGGTTTTGAACCACATTCGCCTTCCATCCTTCCTCAGGAGCAGGGGCTGGCTTTTTCTTTTGTGCAAAAACTGAAAAAGAGAGCAACAGGAGTCCCGCTGCAGCAATCAAACTGGTTCTTTTCATGCGAAGAATTTTAGGTACACAATTTAACGGCTAATCCTTACATTTATACATGGACAACCTAATTTTTATCGCTTCCCTCTTGAATTAAAATCATCCTTATGCTTCGTTTCTTCTACGCTCTGATTTTCACGATTTTCTCTTTCACGATCATCGCTCAAACCAGGAATACCCAAGGTTCACTCAGGCAAAATGCATTCAGCATGCATTCAATGCTGAGGTCCAGCTCACCATACAAAAACCTGAACTGGAGAAATGTAGGTCCGGATCTGATCAGCGGCCGCTGCACAGAGGTTCTGGGCGAGCCAGGCAATAAAAACATCATGTATGCTTCTTTTGCTTCAGGGGGGTTCTGGAAGACTTCCGACGCAGGGGAGACATGGTTGCCATTGTCAGATCAAATCGGAACCTTGTCCATCGGCTCTTTCGATGTATCATCCTCCGATCCAAACATCATCTATCTTGGCACAGGTGAAGCAAATATTTTCAGGGCTTCTTTGCCTGGCATGGGAGCATATAAATCAACCGATGGGGGGAAAACTTGGAAGCATATCGGACTGACCAATACTGGAACCATTGCAAGGGTGCGCATTCATCCTACCAATCCAGATATTGTATATGTAGCCGCAGGCGGAAATGAGTGGAGTTACAACAACGACAGGGGTTTGTACAAAACAACCGATGGAGGAAAAACATGGAATAAAATATTGGGCAACGACGAAAAAACAGGTGTGGTGGATATGGCCATTGATCCATCCAATTCGGATATCATCTTGGTTTCAACATGGAACCGCATCCGCAGAAGATGGAGTGATCCGGTTCCTGAGGATGGAGATCATTTGTACAAGACAAGCGACGGCGGAAAAACATGGAAACAGCTTACAGAAGGTTTGCCTGAAACAAAATATACCGGTCGCATTGGATTGAGTATTTCAAAAAGCAATTCCAATGTTGTATATGCATACGTTGACAATCACACACCCAAGCGTGACCCCAAGCCAGGCGAATTGGATCCCTATGGTCGTCCCATTCAAGTGATTCCCTTTGGTGTGCAGGTGTACAAAAGTGAAGACAAGGGTGAATCATGGAAAAAAGTAAGCACGGAAGATGAAAAGTTGGAGCGTTTTGCCGGGACCTATGGATGGGTATTCGGACAAATAAGGGTTGATCCAAATAATTCAGATCTGGTTTATATCATGGGAGTTCCCATTGCCAAGTCAACCGATGGTGGAAAGACATTCAACGCGATTCGTCCCAATCCAAAATCAAGCGACCAATTGCATGGTGACCACCATGCATTGTGGATAGATCCCACCAACAGCAATTACATCATCAACGGAAATGATGGAGGGGTGGTATTGACTTATGACGGAGGTACTACTTGGAAAAATTTCTTCAGAAAAATTCCAACGACTCAATTCTACAATGTTACCTATGATATGTCGACTCCCTTCAACATCATTGGCTCTGTACAAGATGAAGGAAGTTTTATGGGCAGTATCAAAAATACATTCGGTAAAAAACCAGAAGGCATCAAGCCCTGGCAGGATGCACCTGGAGGAGAAGGCACCATCACTGCAGTTGATCCAACGGATCCCAATATTATTTATGCAAGTACGTTTTATGGAAGGTTGCAGAGAAGTGATTTGAGAATGCCAAGAGTTGAATGGGGCAAGAAAGAACATCCTGATTCCATTCGTTCAAAAGATATTTATCCCAAGAAGGCAGATGATGAAGAAGTGCACCGTGGTGAGTGGTTGGCCTATACCATGATTTCTCCGCACGACAATAAAACCATCTACCATGGATTTCAATATTTGTTTGAATCAACAGATGCTGGAAATTCATGGAAACGCATCAGCGGCGATCTCACCTACAATGACAAATCAAGAATGGGAAAAACGCCCTATGCCATCAATCACCAGGCCATCACTGCCATTGATGAATCTCCTTTGCAAAAGGGACTGCTCTATGTTGGTACAGATGATGGTAGGGTTTGGGTGAGAAACGGCGTCAGCGCGACTTTCCAGCCCATCATGAAAAACATTCCATCCAATGCACATGTATCAAGACTGGTTGCTTCCAAGTTCAATAAAAACCGTGTGTATCTTTCGTTGAGCAACAGAAGAGAAGACGATGATCGTCCTTATCTATATGTATCCAACGACAATGGAAGTAGTTGGAAGAGCATTGCTGGAAACCTTCCTGCATCTCCTGTAAATGTGATTCGCGAGGATCTGCAAAATCCATCCATTCTTTATTGTGGAACCGATATGGGCATTTATGTGAGCAACAATGGCGGTTCGACTTGGAAATCACTTCAGGCCAATTTACCCGCAACGGTATCTGTGCAGGATTTGTTTATTCATCCGCGCGACAAGCAGTTGGTGATTGCCACCTACGGAAGAGGTGTGTATGTTATGGAAGATATCAGCTCAATCAAATAAATATGTACTACACAAATAAAACAGTCTTTATTACCGGTGCCACAAGAGGAATCGGAAAGGCAATCGCATTGAAACTTGCGAAAGAAGGTGCGAACATTGTCATTGCAGCCAAGTCGGTAGAAGAAAATCCAAAGTTGGGTGGCACCATTTACACCGCTGCAGAAGAAGTTGAAAAAGCTGGAGGAAAAGCACTGGCTGTTCAATGCGACATTCGTTTTGAGGATCAAATTCTTGCTGCAGTAGAAAAAACTGTGGAAACATTTGGCGGAATTGATATCCTCATCAACAATGCTTCTGCCATTTCTCTCACCAATACGGAGCAAACTGAATCAAAGAAATTTGACTTGATGCACGATATCAATGTGCGGGGGACATTCCTGGTTTCTAAACATTGCATTCCCCATCTTAAAAAAGGGAAGAATCCGCACATGCTTTTTTTGTCCCCACCCATCAACATGCACCCGAAATGGTTTGGCAATCATGTTGCTTATACCATCAGCAAATACGATATGAGCATGATCATGCTTGGACTCTCAGAAGAATTGAAAAAATACCAGATTGCTTCCAATGCACTTTGGCCCAAAACAACCATTGCAACGGCTGCGGTGCAGAATTTGCTTGGCGGACAAGCATTGATCAACATGAGCAGAACACCTGATATCATGGCAGATGCTGCCTTTTTTGTTTTACAAAAACAATCAGCGCAGTGCACAGGAAATTTCTTCATTGATGAAGCGGTGCTTGCAGCAGATGGCATAACTGACATTGCACATTATTCCGTTGTTCCAGGTGCAACCCTGTATAATGATTTGTTTACTGATTGATCCTGATTTCGCTGTTGGTGATCTTGTAGATCTCGAATGTCTTGAAGTCCTGCGGCGCGGATAAACCTTCGCCATGCATGATCATGTCTGGTGTATGAATGCGGACATATTTCTCTGTGAAAAATTTCTCCAGGTTTTGGTCCCATGTTAACTCCCTGCAGAACAAAGTATCTCCTTTGATATTGTACACGCGGATGCTATCCTTCAGGTATACAATGTTTTTGCTTTCGTAATAATACGCCTGCATGGCATCCATCCTGCTCTCAATATTTTTCAAAGAATCATAGAAATCAACATGCAATGTCTTGGGCAATTCAATGCGGTTGGAGGTATCCTGGTATCTGAGAAAAACTGGTGCAATCAATCTTGCTTTCATTTTGCCTGACTGACTGATATAGCTTTCGATAGAATCTGCCTGATCTACACCCAATTTTTTTTGAAAGAATGCATTCACTTTCTGCTCGTCGTTTTCACATGCCATCATCAGGAAAGATGAGAGCAGCAGCAAAAAGATTTTCTTGGCCACTTGCGATAAATTTATTGATACTTCGGTTTGTTGAACCAGATATCACTCAGGTTGAGTCCGATAGACAACCTGAACAAACTTTCTTTGATTTCATTTGAGTTGTTGCCTCTGTAACAGAGTTCAAATGATGTATTGATCACAGTATATTGGTTGGTGTAAACGTTTCTTCTCACAGGAAGACCCGCGCCAAAACTGAAGGTAGTTTGGTTGATGGGTTTGTTGATTTTAAGGTTATCCGGACCAAATGAAAATCCAAATCTGTAGGCTACTCTCGACCAGTAACCTTCTCCTTTGTAGTTGGGAATGACTTGTCCGCCAAACCTTGCCGTCCAGCTGTCCACCATATTATCATTTGTACCGAAATATCGGTAGTCGTTCCACTTTGCTGCATTGAATTCAACACCCAGCATCCATACATTTTCATTGTCGATCATGAATCCAGCTCCCCATGAGGAAGGGTAAATGATTTTGCCTTCTTCATCGACTCCGCGGTATACACTGTCAATCGTTTGTATTCCGCTGGTTGTTGAGAAATTGACGGTTTCTCTTGAAATGGTTTTGGTGGCTGTCATTTCAGTTTTGAAATTTGAGAAGGCGCCCAGCTTCAATGAGGTTGTTTTGTTGAGATTGATTTTGTATTGAATACCTGCATTGTAAAAGAGTCCACCGAATCTTGTTGTATCCGTTGAATTGGAAGTTTTGTAGGTAACAGAATCGTTGATGAACGAAACCCTTGAATTGTATTCTTTGTTGCCGAACATGTATCCGACATTGAAGCCCACTGTCAGGTTTTTCGATCCAAAGCCCATGCCAGTAAAGGCCTGGTAGGTTCCGCCATTTCCAACATATCCGTATCGTACGCTGTCGATGGAGGTACGTGTTCTGATGGTGATATCATAATTGATACGGCTGATCGGTCTCAGTCCGATATTCATTCCCCAATTGTTTTTCTTGGAGAGCGGCAAGCCCAATTGAAAATAGGAGGGGATCAGGTATGCTGAGTTGAATCTTTTAGGCGGATTCAAAGTATTCAGTGTTCTGGAGCTGTAATCCAATCCGATGTCATAGGTTGTGATTTTCAGATTGGCATAGGAAGCGGGATTGGTAAAATTGACCGATTGAAAATTATGGTAGGCTGCAGTGAGTCCACCCATGGCCCTGTTCAGGTTGTTTTGGGCAGGTGTGAGATTCCCCAATCCAAACCTGGAATAGGGTGAATTTTCCTGGGCATTCACCCCGGAAATCATCAAAACTGAACAGATAAAAAACGCTGAAAAACAATTAGTTATTGGTCTCACTGATCGCATACAATCCTTTGAATAATAAATCGGGGTCTGCAAATATCTTATTTTTAAGAAGCCTTTCAAAATAGGTGCAATCACCCCCGGTTAAAACCACGTTAAAGTTCCCATATTTTTCCTCATAAGCAGCCACGATTCCTTCGATTTCTTTGGCCATTCCCCAGATCACGCCGCTTAAAATATTGGACTTGGTATCATATCCTATCAAAGGGAAATTCCAGTCTTTTTCCACCAATGGAAGCAATGCAGTGTAATCTTTGAGTGATTTCAGCCTCATTTCGAGTCCCGGTGAAATACTGCCCCCCAAGAAAATACCTGCCTGATTGATAAAATTATAGGTGATGCAACTGCCCAAACCAATCACCAGGTTGTTTTTCCCTGGAAAGAAATGTACAACAGCCGCTGCCAGTGCGAGCCTGTCTGCCCCCATGGTATCGGGTTTTCCTACAGCGAGGGAAAAATTCAGTTTTGATTGATGATTCAGCAAGTGGAACTGAGTGGATGCAGATAAAATATTTTCTATTCCTTGATCATGGTGAATGACAGAGGAGAGAATGGATTTTTGGGGATGGTATTTTTCAATCAGTGCTTGAACAGATGAAAGCACATCTCCATCGAAGACGGAAAGCTGAATGATATTACCATCCTCAAAGATGGCTGCTTTCATTCTTGTGTTGCCAAGATCGACACACAATGTCTTCATGCAGTTTTTTTGCAAAGGTGGGGTAAAGTTGTTGAATCATGCCCATTAATATGATCATATTGCGATAATTTTATGCTTATCCATGGACGCGCTGATTGTAAAAAAGGCTTTTGAAGGCGACAAAAAAAGTATTGCAAGGGTCATTTCCCTGATTGAATCGCAGGCTGAGATTGAATGGCAATCCAGCGCCCGAAACATTCCTGTGATTGGTATAACCGGTCCCCCGGGCGCCGGCAAAAGCACCCTGGTAGATGCACTGCTTGATTTGTATGTGCAGGAGGGAAAGCAGATTGCTGTGCTCTGCGTAGATCCATCATCCGTATTGCACCAGGGTGCGATATTGGGTGATCGCATTCGCATGAGCAGGTGGTTCAATCACGAGCAGGTATTCATTCGATCGCTATCCAGCAAAGGATCCATGGGTGGACTCCATCCGTTTATTGATCGGATCATTGCATTCATGCAATCTTGTCCATTTGATTTGATTTTGATTGAAACCGTCGGCGTGGGACAATCAGAAATAGAAATCATCCGCCATGCAGACAAAACAGTGTTGGTATTGGTTCCGGAAGCGGGTGATGAAATTCAGCTCATGAAATCAGGCATCGTTGAAGTGGCAGATATTTTTGTTGTCAATAAAATGGATCGTCCGGGTTCCAATGTATTCATTGCACAACTGACCAATATGTTGAAGGCCAAAACTTCCAACAAGAAAGTATGTCCCACTGCTGCTGCCAAAGGTGAGGGCATTGAGGAATTGAAGAAAACAATTGATGCATGAGGTTCATCCATGTAATAGTGCATGTGTTTTTTTACATGATTTCTCTGATTCCATTGAGGGTGCTCTATGTGATGAGTGATTGCGTGACCTTTCTGTTTTATCATGTTCTCAAATACAGAAGATCAATTGTGATGGAAAATCTGCAGATTGCATTTCCTGAAAAATCTGAGATAGAGCGAAAAAAAATTGCGAGAGATTTCTACCAAAATATTTCCGACGGGTTGGTGGAGACATTCAAAATGCTCAGTGCGAATGATCGGCTGATTGAAAAAATGTTCATTGTTGACCACGCTGTGCTGGCACCCTTGTTGGATACGGATAAAAAAATCCAGATCCATGCCATGCACAATTTCAACTGGGAAGTAGTGAATCTGGGCATTGCAAAAAATTTCAAGCTTCCTTTTTTGGGTGTGTACCAGCCTTTGAAAAATCCATATTTTGAAAAACTGTTTTCAAAAATCCGTTCAAGGTATGGGACGGTATTGATTCCTGCGACGGATTTCAAAAATAATTTTCTGCCCTATCAAGATAAACAATACATCATTGCACTGGTAGCAGATCAGAATCCCAAACGCATTGCCAATGCATGGTGGGTCGATTTCTTTGGAAAGCCCACTGCGTTTACACAGGGTCCGGAAAAAGCAGCTCAGCTGAGCAACAACAGAATTATTTTTGGTACTTTTTTCAAACTGAAACGAGGTGTATACTCATTCAGTGCAGAAGTGGTTACGGATGATCCTGCATCCATGAAGCCGGGTGAACTGACATTGAAATATGTGGACTATGTTCAGCGTGCCATCAGGGAAAGACCAGCCAATTATTTATGGAGCCACCGCAGATGGAAGCATAACTACAATGAAGCATTCGCCTCGCTCAGGCTTATTTCAGCAGATCGTTGATCAATTGATTGAGCAACTGCAGTTTGTTCAGGTTGAGACTGTAATACTTGTACTTTCCCACTCTCTCTGTTTTTACAATGCCCGCTCTTCGGAGAATGGCCAGATGCTGACTCGCAACGGATTGTTCCAGGCGCATTTCAACAAACATTTCTGTAACAGTAACGCGACCCCTGCCATCTATGAATGCAATCATTTCCTGTCTGAGTTTATGGTTGATGGCCCTGAGAATCAGTCCTGCTTTTTTGATGTTCAAGTGACTGAGTGAAGGTGCAGTCGATTTCAATTGATTGTTTTGTGGAGAGGAGTTACTCAAAGGGGAGTTCTCTTCTTTTAGGAAGTCTGACATGTTGGGTGTTTTGGGTAGGTTGGTTAGTTTTTCAATTGCAATTTATTGCTTTTTTGCAATAAAAGCGGGACTGAAAAAGTCTTTTATGTAAAAAGGTTCGGTATAGGCCAACTCATCAAACACTTTTGATTCCCACTTACGGACAGTAAGGTTCACCTGTTCATCGATGCCGCTGCAAGATGCAGGGAACAAAGCACGAGGGTTTTGCACCATTGATTTCCATTTGTTGCTTCCATTTCCAACAAATGCAATTGAATGCTTTGACAATGCGTCATGGAAACTTTCATCCGTCAAAATCATTGCGCTGGGTTCAAGCAATACATTCAATGATCTGTCATATAGGGCAGTATATACTTCCATCCTTCTTGCATCGATCATGGGACAAATCAAATCAACTTTTTCATCATTTATATTTTTTGCCAACCATTCGAGGGTGTTGATGCAGATCAGTGGTTTGTTCAACGCATAACAAATTCCTTTTGCCGCTGAGAGTCCTACACGCAATCCAGTATAAGAGCCTGGTCCGTTTACCACTGTCACCGCATCTATTTGCTGGAGAGAAATATCGTTTTTTCTGCAAAGCTCTTTGATAGCGGGTTGCAGAAAGGCAGCATGGTCAAAGGGATTCTCACTGAAGGCATTCCCGATGATCTCAGCACCCCCGGAAAAGCCTACATAGGCATCATTCAATGCTGTGTTGATATGGAGCAGCAGCGGTTTGTTCATCTGCTGCAAAAATAGGTTGACTGAAAGCAATTATCTTCGCCAAAAATGAAACATGTCCAAGAAAATCATCAATACCGATCAAGCACCTGCTCCCATTGGCCCTTATAACCAGTCAGTGTTGGCGAATGGATTTTTATTCATATCCGGACAAATCGCTATCAATCCCGCTACTGGAAATATAGAAGCAACGACCGTTGCCGAGGAGACCGAACAGGTGATGAAAAACCTGGCTGCTATTTTGAAGGAAGCGTCGATGGACTTTGCCCATGTAGCCAAAACCACTATTTTTCTTTCAGATATGTCGCATTTTGCGACCGTGAATGAAGTGTATGCAAAGTATTTCTCAGGCGATCATCCCGCGCGGGAAACAGTAGCTGTCAAAGGACTTCCAAAGGGAGTCAATGTAGAAATCAGCATGATTGCAGCAGTTTGATATATTTTTGTGTCTTGTAGTCGAGTTGTAAAAAAAAATTTATGATACGTGTTTTTATATTGGCAGTGATTTTTTCGGTTCAACTGATTCAAAATGTTGCTGCTCAGGGATGTGTGGCCATCAGGGGACTCGGTGCTTTTTCCTGTGCTACACATCATGAGGAAGTACAGGATCCAAAGGGATGGACCTTTACCATGAACAACCGTTACTTCAAATCATACAAACATTTTGTTGGCAAGATCGAGCAGAAAGAAAGGGTTGAAAATGGTTTAGAGGTCCAACCACTCATTCAGTACTGATTTGTTTTTACAAAGGCATTTCAATCAGCGATGGAGCATGGGCATAAACCTTCCCATCATTTCCAATGCCAGATCATCTTTGTATGAGCATGCAGGCAATGCCGCCGGACCCGCTTCCAGGAAAAGTACTCATTCATTCGGAATCGGAGATGCACGTTTCGCATTCTATTATTGGATGATGAAGCCGAAGGAAAAACAAAAATGGAATCTACAGTTGGGAATGGGCATCAAGTTGCCTACCGGTGATTATCGTTATCAGGATTATTTCTATCGCAACGATACAACAAAAGTACTTGGACCCGTTGATCAGTCAATTCAACTGGGTGATGGCGGTACAGGCATCACACTTGAATTGAACAGTTACTATACTTTGTCAAAAGAACTTTCTCTTTATGGCAATTTCTTTTACCTCTCCAATCCGCGGGAACAGAATGGAACTTCTACCGCAAGGGGAGGTGTTCCAACTGTAGCCAGTATCAGTTATGGCAGCAACGTGATGAGTGTTCCTGACCAATACATGTACCGCGCAGGTCTCAACTATATGAAAAAATCATTTGGTGCAAGCATTGGATACAGAAGGGAAGGGATACCAGCGAAAGACCTGATCGGCGGCAGCAATGGATTCAGAAGACCCGGTTATGTGGTATCGGTAGAACCCGGACTGAGTTACGAGAAAAAGAAGATTATTTATTTTCTCAACCTGCCCGTAGCCTTGCAGCGCAACCGCACCCAAAGCTTACCCGATATGATTCGTACGCAAAAAACAGGAGTTTATTTCAAGGGGGATGCTGCATTTGCCAACTACCTCCTCAACGTTGGCATGGTGGTCAGATTGTAATTTGAACTAACTTACTGATGGATTGTTAAATCATCAGTATGCAAGAAACTCTTCAACAGCCTGTCCAACTTGATTTTTCTGTCAGTGAACAGGAGCTTAAATCCGTTTACAGCAAACAGCTTGCGTTTTTCAATACCGGGACGACCCGTGATCTGAAATTCCGCATCGAGATGCTGAAAAAACTAAAGTCAGCCATACAGCATCACGAGGCCGCCATCGAGCAGGCGCTCTACAATGATTTGAGAAAATCAAGCTTTGAAGCATTTGGAACGGAAGTAGGGATCATCATCAAAGAAATTGATTTTACCATCAAACATTTGAAAGACTGGGCGAGTCCGCAGTCGGTTCCCACACCATTGATGTTTTTCCCTTCCACCAGTAAAATTTACAGGGATCCATTGGGTATTGTTTTGATCATTGCCCCTTGGAACTATCCTTTTCAACTGGTTTTTGGTCCGCTGATCTGCGCCATCGCCGGAGGCAATACTGCATTCATCAAACCGTCGGAGGAAGCGCCCCATACAGCCATGATCGTTGAAAAAATCATCGAAGAAGTATTCGATGAACAATACATGCATGTGGTACAGGGCATTGGCGCACAAATCATTCCTTTGATGATTTCAACGCTGCGTTTTGATCATATTTTCTTTACGGGAAGCACCATGGTTGGACAAAAAATCATGGAGATGGCTGCAAAGCAACTTGTTTCAGTTACACTGGAATTGGGTGGGAAGAGTCCTACGATCGTTGATACCTCTGCGAACATTGATTATACTGCCAAGAAAATTGTTTGGAGCAAGTTGATCAACGCTGGACAAACATGTATTGCACCGGATTATCTGTTGGTACACAGTTCAGTGAAAGATGCATTGCTGGAGAAAATCAAATTCCACATTGCAAACATGTTTGGCAAGGATGTCCAGCAAAGCGGAGACTATGGAAGAATCATCAATAGAAAGAGATTCCAAAAACTGGTCTCTTATCTTGAAGGAGCGAATATCATCAGTGGAGGAAGGCATGATGAAAAAGATTTGTTCATTGAGCCAACCATCATTGAGCATCCTTCTATGGAAGATGCTATTATGAAGGAAGAAATATTCGGACCCATCCTGCCGGTGATCTCATTCCATGATCACAGTGAGGTATTGAACTGGATTGAAAAGAATCCCTTCCCGCTTGCTTTGTATCTGTTTGCGGACGATAAAAAAATTCAGCAGCAATATATTCAGCAAGTGCGCTTCGGTGGATGCAGCATCAACAATGGATTGGTGCACATTGGCAATCCGCATCTGCCTTTTGGCGGTGTAGGTCCGAGTGGCATTGGCCAATACCATGGAAAATTCGGATACGAGAACTTTACGCGTCCCAAATCGGTCATGGTCTCCCAATCATGGTTTGATGCCCCCCTTTGGTACGCACCTTTCAAGGGAAAGACCTCCATCATCAAAAAAATATTCAAGTTCACCTGATCATGCAGTTATTACCATCCATCAAGTTCCATCATTCTTTTTTATTGGGATTCATGTTTCTGATTGGATGCTCCTGTTCCTCCTCCAAAATCCAAGCCGATATGAGCGCAAGACAAAAAGTTTTGAAATCGATTTATCCTGCACTGACAAAAATCACCCGATTCTTTGGTGTGAAAACGGATGTGAAAACCTCTCCAAACAATGTAACTGCACCAGTTTCCTTGTATGACTATTCATTTGAAGGAATTGCAGGCGATACGGTTTCCATGAAAAATTATACAGGAAAGAAGTTGGTGATTGTGAATACTGCGAGTGATTGTGGGTATACCGGACAGTATGAAGAGCTTCAGCAATTGTATACCCAGGAAAAAGGCAATATTGAGATCATCGGATTTCCTGCCAATGATTTCAAGCAACAGGAGAAAGGCAGCAATGAGGCCATTGCAGCTTTCTGCAAGAAAAATTACGGCGTTGGTTTTCCTTTGGCATCCAAAGCAGTCGTTGTAAAAGGAAAAGAGCAGCACCATATTTTCAACTGGCTTTCTGATCCTGCCAAAAACGGTTGGAATGGAAGAGATCCTGTTTGGAATTTTTCCAAATACATCATTGATGAAAAAGGAAATTTGGTTGGCTATTTCGATCCCGGTGTGAGTCCACTGAGCAAAGAATTTCTTGCTATCTTACACGCTCCCCAATCATAACTGCATGTCGCGTATTTCCTCCGATGTTTTACTGGTCAACCAAAACGATGAGCCCATTGGCAGGATGGAAAAAATGGAGGCCCATCAAAAGGGGCTTCTGCACAGGGCTTTCAGCGTTTTCATATTCAATGACCAGGGTGAAATGTTGCTGCAGCGGCGGTCGTTGAAAAAATACCATAGCGGTGGACGCTGGACCAATGCCTGTTGCAGTCATCCTTATCCAGATGAGGATGTATTGCAGGCTGCCATCAGAAGAACCAATGAGGAACTGGGTATCAGCATTGCATTGAACAAAGCATTTTCATTTACATACAAGGCGGTATTGGACAACGGACTCACCGAACATGAATTTGACCACGTCTTTATCGGGACCTACAATGGTTCGCTTCAACCGAATAAGGATGAGGTAGGTGATTATGCATATGTGGACATGGATTATTTGCAGCAACACATCGAAAAACATCCCGATCAATATACTGTTTGGTTTAAAATAGCTCTTCCTCTCTTGCGGGCGCATGTGCATCAAAGCGCTCAATGATTTTGTAACTTTAGTTTATATAAAAGCGTAGTTTTTGGTGGAAGATATCGCCATTTGTTTTTTGTACTTCATGGCATCCGACAACATGTTTTCAAGATCCGGGATCTCTTTTTTTTGTCGCGTGATCATGTCGTCCCAAGCATCGTTTTCTTTCATGAACAAATCCAAAATTTTCCCATCCATATTCACTGTTTTTAAAGGTTTCGACAAATCTCAGGTTTGACCCTGTTTTTTGAAATGACGCAGCTGACTGGAAAAACTGATTCAAATCATTTTTTATGTTGATACATATAACACGTAAGCGTAAATACGTAATCGTGTAAATTATCTCGGTTCCTGCCCCTTTGCTGTCATTGTTCTGTTTAACTTTATGCGGTAGTTGATGATTATCTGATTCTACATGACTCTTCATTTAACAATTGATTCGTTTGTTCGTACCCTGTGGAATGATTTTCATTGGATGATCCCTCTCTATTTTTAGAGAGGGTTTTTTCGTTCTTCCTCTTGTTAATTTTATGCCATGCCACAAAAAGAAATTCAATTTTTAGAAGGTCCCCGTTCGCGTTGGGCCGATTTCACATTTGTCATCAAGGTTTGCATTGAGTTCATCCGCGGATTCCGTGCTTTGCATTTCAGCGGACCCTGTGTGACGGTTTTTGGATCTGCGAGGTTCAAGGAGGGGACTGAATACTATGAGCTCTCCCGGAAATTTTCTGCGGAGGCAGCGAAATTGGGATTTACTATTTTGACAGGCGGTGGACCCGGACTCATGGAAGCTGCCAATCGCGGTGCGAAAGAAGTGGGAGGAAGATCTGTCGGATGCAATATTGTATTGCCGATGGAACAGCATCCCAATCCCTATCTCGACAAGTGTGTGAACATGAAGTATTTTTTTGTGCGCAAAACATTGCTCATCAAATATTCTTATGCATTTGTGATCATGCCAGGCGGATTCGGAACACTCGATGAATTGTTTGAGGCGATGACCCTGATCCAGACCAAAAAAATCAAAGAGTTTCCCGTCATCATTTTTTCCAAGGCTTTCCACAAGGAGCTGATAGAGCATATTGAAAAGATGAAGCAGATCAAGACCATCTCCGAAGAAGACCTTCAACTTTTCCTTGTTACCGATTCCATTGAAGAAGGCGTGCAGCATATTAAGGAGTGCATACAACGCTTCGGACTCACCCATGTCAAGCGCAAGCCAAGCTGGTTCCTCGGGGAGAAAAACTAAATTTTTAAAACTAAAAATATTAGTATATAATTGCTAAATAAATTAGTAATTATGGATGGGGAACTTTACCAGGGAACTGCCTATGCCGGTTCCAAACAATACACACAACAACAGGTGAAAACCATCAACGCCACTGGATTTGGTGCAGCGTCGGATGATTTTGCCGAGAGGGGAATTGATCTCAACGAACAACTGATCCGCAATAAGCCCGCCACTTTTTTCATGCGGGTCCGCGGCGACGCCATGATCGGCGCCGGCATCTTTGATGGCGATACCGTCATTGTCGATCGCAGCATCAAACCGGCAACGGGGAAAGTCGTCATTGCCGTCTTGAACGGCGATATGCTGATCCGGCGTTTTGAAAAAGGATTCAACCGCATTCGGCTCATTCCCGAAACCAACCGCCTCGCACCGATCGAAGTAGATCCCTTTGCAGAGTTTGCTGTTTGGGGGGTGGTAACTTATGTGATACATCCGTTGTAATAGTTGTCGGGTTATCATAGTTGTCATTGTTGTCGAGTTGTCATTGTTATCTGGTTGTAAGTTGTTAGTTGTAAGTTATAAGTAGACAACAATGATAACTCGACAACAACTACAACAATTACAACAACCTACAACTTATAACTTACAACTTACAACTCACTCATGTACGCCATCATCGACTGCAACAGCTTCTACTGCTCCTGCGAAAGATTGTTTCGCCCGGATCTGCAATACAAACCCGTTGTTGTATTGAGCAACAATGATGGATGTATTATTTCGCGTTCGGATGAAGCCAAGCAGGCAGGTGTTGTGATGGGCGTGCCTTTTTTTGAAATCAAACCATTGATCCGCGAGAAGGGTATCACCGTTTTTTCTTCCAACTATCATTTGTATGGAGACATGAGCAAGCGGGTGATGGAGACGCTGCGCGTGCTGACCGATCACCATATATATAAATGTGTGGAAGTCTATTCGGTGGATGAAGCCTTTGTCTGTTTGGATCACTTGCCTGCGGCATCCCTGCATGGATTCGCAGAGGTATTGCGGGATTTGGTGGTGCAGTGGACCGGCATTCCTGTATCGATTGGTATGGCACCTACAAAAGTATTGAGCAAGGTAGCCAACCGACTGGCAAAGAAAAACAAACAGCAAACCGGTTGCATCATGGTGCTGCAAACGGAAGACCAGCTGCAGCATGCACTGGAGCAAACCGATGTGGCTGATCTCTGGGGCATCGGTCGCCGCTATGCCAGAAAACTGAAAGAATATTATGGAATCAATACCGCCTGGCAGCTCCGCCACATGCCCGAAGAGTGGGCACGCAAGGAATTGGGGGGAGTCGTGGGGGTACGGATGATCAAAGAATTGAAGGGGGAATCATGCATTCAGTTGAAAGATCCGCTTGAAAAAAAGAAGGTCATCGCCACCACCCGCATGTTCGGCAAACCCGTGTTTGATTTGCAGCCGCTCAAAGAAGCGGTGGCGACCTTCACTGCGCGTGCCGCAGAAAAATTGCGCAGGCAATACAGTGCCGCGACTACGATCGATGTATTTGTGGTAAGCGACGGACAAGCAGGTGGGGAGTATGTATACAATCCACAGAGCCACCATCGCTATCATACTCTTTTGCATCCAACGGCTGATACAGGGGAACTCACCAAGGCTGCCCTTCCACTGGTTGAGTCACTCTACCGAAAGGGGATGAAGTATAAAAAAGCCGGGGTGATCCTCGGGGGGATTGTTCCCGACGATGCCCTGCAGGGTGACCTGTTCTCACCCCCGGTCAAACAGCAGAACCGGGCGCTGATGGGCGTGCTGGACAATATCAATTTCAGCATGCGGGATGATATGATCAAGTTTGGAGCCTCCGGACTCACACGCAACTGGAAGATGCGGCAGGAGATGAGAAGCGGGAGGTTTACGACGAGGTGGAGTGAGTTGTTGACGGTTGACCGTTAACTGTCAACTTTAATAAAGAGAGCCCGGTAGAAACCGAGCTCGTAAGGATATTGTTTTTTAAAACGGGTTGATCTATTGCCTTTAGATATAAATCATTGTAAATATAAGGTATTCATCCCGTCAAAAAATTAAAGTGTGTATTAATTTGATAAATTAATGTAATATTCTTTGAAACCTTTAAGTGTAGTTAAACCGCTGCTAAAGAAATACAATACCAGTGGATTGGAGATACTCAAATCTATTAAGAAGGATTTGTGAAGGAAATGATGGCAAAGGCGAAAACTACTGAATAAATTTCTAAATGGGTAATGGGTAGGCTAAAGCATCAGCTATATCAAAAGGAATCTACTCTGATCATTGTTCTGAAATCATAGCTATCACCCGGCTGCAAGGTGATGAGTCCGATTTCATTGTTGAACGCATCCGGTGCTGCGCTCAAGTTCTCAATGGCAATTGATTTTCTGTGTGGTGGTGTGTATACTTGTAGAATCGGATAGCTTCTCTCAGGATAAAAATGAATGGCGAGTCCAACGCTTTCATCAGACAAGGTTGCATGCGGCTGCGGATCTCTTTGTTGCAACAAATAGGAATTATCAAGAAAAACATCTTTCAGTTTTCCTCCCTTGTACCATCTTAGATCATCCACGGTTTCACCAGTGGGTATCAAATCTTGGTTGAATTCCAAATGCATTTTCGCATTGATTTGCAACGAAGCGGTATCAATGGTTTCACCGATTTTGAAGTAGGGATGCCATCCATCTGCTATCGGAATCGCTCTGCCGCCTCTGTTGTGCACGGTGGTGGTGATGGTAAGTCTGCCCTCCGATTCCAACTTGTAGCGCACATTCATATCATAAGGAAATGGATAACCCGGATTGGAACCGTCGTAGCTGTAATATAATTTACATGCTGCATGGAAATTATTCGATTCAGAAAATTCCAATTGATGAGCAGCATCATATAGTATACCATGAATGGCGTGTCCGTTCAGCAAGTATTTATCACAGGTATACTTGTATCCCAGCCATTCGTATGTTGAATTGTTCAGCCTGCAAACAAAGGGAGAAAGTTTTGCGCCCTTGCAACCATTGGTGTTGTTTTCTCTCCAATCTGCTGCATCTTCAAATCCCTCGACCAGGTTGTATGTTTGTCCACGGTGAACGACTTCCAATTTGTTCAGAACGGCACCGCCTGCAGGAAGAATGGTAGCGGAAAAATTTGTTTGTTGATCTCTCAATACAATTTCTTCCCAACCATTTTGTTGAACCTGATTGCAGATGAATTGTTGTGTTTCTTTCATGATTTACCAGCCAAGGATGTATGCAAAGATAAGCGGAGCAACAATGGTAGCATCGCTCTCCACAATGTATTTGGGAGTGTTGATATCGAGTTTGCCCCAGGTGATTTTTTCATTGGGAACCGCACCAGAGTAGGATCCATAAGAAGTAGTTGAATCACTGATCTGGCAGAAATAGCTCCAGAACGGAACATCGTGCCATTCAAGATCCTGGTACATCATCGGCACCACGCAAATCGGGAAATCACCTGCAATGCCACCACCAATCTGAAAGAATCCCACGCCCTTGCCACCGCTGTTTTTTCTGTACCAGTCAGACAACCATACCATGTATTCGATACCGCTCTTCATGGTGGTTGCTTTCATTTCGTTTTTGATGATGTATGATGCGAAGATGTTTCCCATGGTGGAATCTTCCCATCCACCTACGATGATGGGTAAGTTGCGTTCAGCAGCTGCAATCATCCAACTGTCTTTCACATCAATTTCATAATCGTCTTTCATCCCACCGCTGTTGAGGAGTTTGTACATGAATTCATGCGGAAAATATCTTTCGCCTTTTGCGTCGGCATCTTTCCAGAGACTGACAATATGATGTTGAATTTTTCTGAATGCTTCTTCTTCAGGTATGCAAGTGTCTGTTACACGGTTCAATCCTTTTTCCAACAATTCCCATTCCTGTTGCGGAGTTAGGTCGCGGTAATTGGGGACTCTTTTATAGTGACTGTGTGCAACCAGGTTCATAATGTCTTCTTCTAGGTTGGCACCTGTGCAAGAGATGATGTCTACTTTTCCCTGGCGGATCATTTCAGCCAGTGAAACGCCCAGTTCGGCAGTGCTCATGGCACCCGCAAGGGTCACCATCATTTTCCCACCTTCCAACAGGTGTTGTTCGTAGCCTTTGGCAGCATCCACAAGCGCAGCTGCATTGAAATGGCGGTAATGGTGTTGGATAAACTGTGATACAGGGCCTTTTTGCATAAATCGTGGTTTGTGCGCAAAGGTATTAAAAGTTGTCGTAGTTGTCGAGTTGTCGTTGTTGTGATTGTTGTAGTTGTTGTAGTGGTTGTAAGTTGTTAGTTATAAGTTATAAGTTGTTAGTTATAAGCTTGCCCGCCGTGGCGGGTTATAAGTGGATAACGATGATAACTTGATAACTATGACAACACCTACAACTTAAAACTAACAACTAACAACATACAACTCACTTATGTGCCACAAACACCACCACACTATGATCTCCGATTACGTCCGACACAAAACTCCTGTTGAAAATATGCGAGAGTTCGGTTCTGCCGAAGGCGCCTGCAACGCGCATGTATTCTTTGTGTGACTTGATCCAGGTATGAAAGGTTTTTTTGGATTCGTCGTTGATGATTTCCATCGTGAGGTTGGCAAAATGTTTGGAAGCCAGTTCGATGATCAGGTCCTGGTGCGGAAATTCCTCTCCTTCCTCTTCCAATGTAATCAGTTTGGTATCCCATTCATAGCACTGCGGAAAGAGGTAGGTGAATTGTTTGATGGCATAGACCGCTTCGGGTTTTCCATCGTATGCCAGTAATATTTTGGAGGGGAGGGAGTAGTTTTCCGGGACCAGCAAAACGGGGCATTCAGTTTGTCGGAGGATTCTTTTCAGGTAATCATTCGGTTGTTCTTTGCCGATATTGTCATAAAAAATTTCTGCGCTCAGGATCATCAGATCGGCAAAGCGCGATTCTTTTTGCAGTTCCTGCAGGGCGAACATGTCGGTATCGCGGTGGCTGCGGAATTCCATGCCCGCATGCTGACAGCGTTCAGCGAACCTCGCCATGTTTTGGGTGATGGCAGATTCATCGGTTGGGTAGGGGGTGACCGAGACGGGGGATGCAGCGCCCATGCTGCTGTATCCCACCATGTCGCGGTAATCGATCGGTTGAAGGAAAATGCCCGTAACCAGCATTTGTTCCTGTTCATGGAGGAAATTGGCCATTTTGAAAGCACCTTCCGAGAAGTGTGCGCTGTCGAAAACCAGGAGGAGTTTTTTCATGGGGGATGATTGAACTGATTCGATAATAATTTGTTACAAAATAAGTCCCGGTAGCTGATCGCCTGACTGATCGCCATCAACGGATCAACTCATTTTTATCATCCAAAAGAGTCGTAAATTTATCCCATGGTACCATTGTATTATGCATTGATCGTGCTCGGTGTTTTTTTGTTGATGGAAGGCATCACCTGGTGTACGCACCGTTTTGTGATGCATGGATTTTTGTGGTATTTGCACAAGGATCATCACCAGGTGGAACCCGGTTTTTTTGAGAAGAACGATGCGTTTTTTGTGATATTCGCCATTCCAAGCATGACATGCATATACATTGGCATTCAACCCGGCATGTGGTGGCTGCAAGCGATTGGATTTGGCATCATGGCATACGGATTTGCTTATTTCATGGTGCATGATGTGATCATCCATCAGCGATTCAAATGGTTTTCAAGAAGCAACAATACCTATGTGCGTGCCATTCGTTGGGCGCACAAGATGCACCATAAGCATTTGGGAAAGCATGATGGTGAAAGT